>Ga0265340_10000335_pt1 | contig 24949 bp, 25 predicted proteins | sample 4CB225metaG_FD_202082 | JGI IMG/M metagenome (GOLD analysis project Ga0265340, IMG submission 202082) | Rhizosphere microbial communities from Carex aquatilis grown in University of Washington, Seatle, WA, United States - 4-CB2-25 metaG | ecosystem: Host-associated > Plants > Roots >...
TTTTTTTAGTACGTTAAAGAGCGGCTTGTATAAATACCGCTTCAGAATATATAAAATAATGAGAAAATTGATGATTTGTCCAATCACCAAAACCCAATTTATGCCGAATGTTTGAAAAATTTCCATAAGTTTATAAATTCGAATCTCGAATATCGAAACTCGAAACAAATTCTAATTTTCAAAATCAAAAAATTCAAAACGTTTGTATTTCTTATTTTGATTTTTAGCATTGTTTCGGATTTCGAATTTCGGGTTTCGAGTTTATCCCAAGAACGCAAATACCAAAGAGTAAATTGCGATAGCTTCAGCAAAACCCATAGCAACAATCATGATCGGAATAATTCTTCCTGATGCGTCAGGATTCCGTCCGATTGCTTCGAGTGCTTTTGCTCCAATTAAACCCACACCAATTCCTGGTCCGAGTCCTCCGACTGCTGCAATAATACCACCTGTAATTGTAATTGTCGTATGCATATGTTCATCACCTCCTTATTCTTCCATGCCATGCGGCGACGTGAAAAGCGCCATAAATGCCATAGTTAATAACGAAAAAATCACTGCTTGTACTGTACCAACAAACATTTCATAAAAGATAAGAGGAATTGGAAGTAAAAATGCTGAAATTGCTGATAAAAGTCCAAGAATAACTTCACCAACAAAGATGTTGCCAAAAAGTCGGAAAGAAAATGAGATGATTTTCGTGACTTCTGATACAGCTTCTAACAGTCCAGTATATAATTCAAGTGGTTTGTATGAAATAAATCTTCTGATGTATTGTTTGAGTCCCAATGTGTAAATACTCATAGTATGTGTTGCTACAAGAGAAACAAGTGCGAGAGCAAGGGTCGTATTAAGATCCGTTGATGCACTTCTAAATAAGGGAGTGAAATCTTTTCCATGGAAAAATCCAATTGCAGTAACAATTGGAAAAAGGCCTGAAAAATTTGAAACAATAATAAAAAGGAAAAATGTCATCATAAAAGGAAAAATAAGCATTGCTTTCTTTTCAGAAACAGATTCAGTAAGTTTGTAAAATTCTTCGATAACTATTTCCATACTGGCTTGAAAAAACGATGGAATAACAGCAATTTTTTTTGAGACATACCATGCAGATGCAATAAGAAGTACGTCAACAAGGAGAGTATCCGTAAGTGTATTGGTAATTGGTATATTGCCAATGTGTGCGATAGGTTCTGCAGCAAGACTAATCATAAAAAACTAAAAAAACCTGTACCAACAGGCCTCTATATTTTAATTTGTATTAGCTTGGAAGTCAAGCAGCAGAGAGTCAATTGGTGTTACCATATCAGCAAGGATTGTTGGTTTATCATTTTTTGTATCAAGCTTACCTTCAACAATCACGACTGAATCCTTTATCAACATCTCTCTATACATATCAAATACTCGGGGGAAAATGACACATTCCAATGCTGAGCCTTTTTCGTCGGTAAGAGAAATAAATGCCATTTCTTTGTTACCACTTTTGGTAAGAATGCGTTTGACATTATCCAAAATTCCTCCAACTTTCACTCGCATTCCTTCCGTTTGGTTTTCAAGTTCATCAAAACTAAGTGCTCCAAGTGTCGGTAAATACGAAAGTTTCTCTAGATGCGGGTGAGAAGTGAGATAAATACCAAGAAAGTCTTTCTCAAATTGCAATTTTTCTTTATCGGTGAAATCTTCAATTTCATTGAAAGAAAAATTAATATCTTGGGTGTCAGAGGGTTCATCATCAAAAAGCGATTTTTGTCCGTCGGCTTTTTGTTTTTTTATTTGATTTATTTTAAGAACTATTTCAGGAAACGCAACAAGCAGTGATGCTCTGTTACCAAATCGATCCATGGCACCAGCTTTGATAAGACTTTCCATAGTTTTTTTATTTACTGTTGATATGTTAACCCGTAAACAAAAATCCTGGAAACTGTTGAAATTTTTTTCTTTTCTAGCATCTAAAATATTTTGAATTGCTGCTTCACCCACATTTTTTATCGCTGATAGACCAAATCGTATTTTTGTTTTTTCTTCTATACTAAAATCACTTTCCGAAGTGTTGATATCAGGAAGGAGTACAGGGAGGTTTAGGCGCTTACATTCCAATACAGCCTGGGCAACTTTTTCATTTTTGACTGGACCTGAAGTTCCTCTTGATTCAGCCGTTAATAGTGCCGTCATAAATTCGACAGGATAATTTGCTTTAAGATAGGCTGTTCTAAAAGCAATAATCGCATAACATGCTGCATGTGCTTTATTAAATCCATATCCAGCAAATGGCGCGATCAATTCAAAAAATTCTTTTGCTCTTTTTTCTGAAAGGCCATTGTTGATACATCCTTTGATAAATAATTCTTCTTGTTTTTTCATTTCTGCTGGAATTTTCTTTCCCATGGCTTTGCGGAATTTATCTGCATCAAGCCAGGTATAGCCGGCAAGTGTTATTGCCGTTAAAAGTACATCATCTTGATAGGTAAGTACTCCATAGGATTGTTTGAGAATATCTTCAAGTCGGGGATCAGGATAGGTGATAAGAGATGGATTATGTTTGCGTTTAATAAATTCGGGGATAATTGCCATTGGGCCTGGACGATATAACGCAACCATTGCCTGCAAATCAAAAATCGTTGTTGGTTTTAGTTCTTTAATATAGCGGCGCATTCCTGCAGACTCAAGTTGGAAAATTCCTGTTGTTTCACCTTCTGAAAGAAGTGCGTATGTCGGCGGATCTTCAAGATTTACTTTAGTAAAATCTATCATTTCATTGCGGTTTTCTTTGATAAACTTCAAACATTCTTCGATAATTGTTAAGTTCCTTAATCCCAAAAAATCCATTTTCAAAAGTCCGACGCCGTCTTCACCGACAGTATACATATCATATTGTGTAACAACTTTTTCACCGTTCGTTTCTCTTTGAAGTGGAGTATATTCTGTAAGCGGTTTATCAGCAATCACAACTCCCGCTGCATGAACTGATGCATGCCGTGCGACTCCTTCGAGTTTGGTCGCAAGATCTAAAAGCCTTTTTGTATCTTGTTCGCTGTCATAAGCACGTTTCAAATCAGGACTTTGCGAAAGGGCATTTTCTATTGTCATTGAATGTCCTTGCCATCCAGGTGGGATCATTTTTGATATTCTGTCAGGACCGGCGTAAGGCATTCCGAGTGCTCTTCCTGTATCACGGACAGAACCACGTGCTTCCATCGTACCAAAAGTAATAATTTGTGCAACTTTGTCTTTTCCATATCTTCTCGTGACATACTCAATAACTTCTTCACGTCGGGTATCGGCAAAATCCAGATCGATATCAGGTGCAGATGGACGGAGTGGATTAAGAAATCGTTCAAAAGGAAGATTAAAAAAGAAAGGATCAGCATCTGTTATTTTTAGCGAATACGATACAACTGATCCTGCTGCAGATCCTCTACCAGGTCCAACAGCAATGCCATTGTCTTTTGCCCAGTTAACAAAATCAGAAACGACGAGAAAGTAAGTTTCATATTTCTTTTTGATAATAATAGACAGTTCATAATCAATGCGTTCTTTTATCTTTTCGGTAAGTGCTCCGTAACGCAATTTTGCTCCTTGATAGACAAGATGTGTGAGATATTCAGCAGCAGTAAAATTTTCCGGTACTTCAAATATTGGCATATGCCACTTTCCGAGGATTATTTCGACATTGCACCGATCGGCAATTTTATTGGCGTTTTCAATTGCTTCTGGTAAATCAATAAAAAGTTTTTCCATTTCTTCTGCTGATTTGATATAAAAATCAGGTGAGGAGACCATTGAGAGTTTGCGATTTTTATCAAGGATTGTTGTTTGTGTTTGAACACAGAGGAGAATCTCTTGTGCTTCTGCATCTTCTTTTCGTGTGTAGTGATTGTCATTAGTTGCAACAATCGGTAAGCCGAGTTTCTTTGATAATGCGATAAGTTTCTGATTAACTTTTTCCTGCGGGGGAACATCTAAATGCTTTTGCAGTTCAAGATAAAAATTTCCTTCGCCAAATATTTTGGAAAGTTTTATCGCACGTTCTTCTGCCGTTGCATCTTCATCTCGCATAAATGGTTCTGAAACATAGCCGTTCACACAAGCACTAAGACAAATTAATCCTTCATGGTATTTTTCCAAAAGAGCTAAATCGGTACGAGGTTTATAATAGTATCCTTCAAGGTAAGCAACGGAGACAATTTTCATCAAGTTTTTGTAACCCGTTTCATTTTCGGCAAGAAGAATTAAGTGGTTGTAATCTTTATCTTGATTAGCATCTTTATCGTGGAGTGTCCGTTTTGCAACATAAATTTCACAGCCGATAATCGGCTTTATCCCAGCATCAAGACATGTTTTATAAAATTTAATTGCGCCATACATATTACCATGATCCGTTATGGCAAGTGCTTTCATCCCTAAGTCTTTGGCATAGGCAACCATGTTTTTTGTTTTCTGAAGACCATCGAGAAGGGAGTATTCTGAGTGGTTGTGAAGATGAACGAAATCAGCCATGAGTGTATACTATTATAAAGATCGAAGCACAGGTTGTCGAGGGTTTAAGACAATTTTTTTATTAATAATTGTTTAACCATTTCAGTGTCAACTTTCTTTCCAATTTTTCTCATAGTTTGTCCTAATAAAAACATGAGAACATTTTCTTTGCCGCTTTTGTAATCAGCAACAGCTTTTTCATTTTCATTGATGACTTCTAGGATAAACTTTTCTAATTCTCCTTCGTCGACGGTTTGGACTGTACTTTGTTTTTTATAGTCTTCAACCATAGTTTTATATGGAACATTTGGGATATCATTTATTCTTTTATTAAGAATATAATTTACTGTACCCATAGAATCTATATCTAATTCTTTAGCCCAATTAAAACTATTTTTTATGTAATTTGCTCTTGGCAATGTTGCAGTTGATACCATTGCCGTATATGGAGAAAATCCAAGTTCAATAAATTTTTTCGCTTTTTCATCTGGTAATTCAGGAAGAGATTTTTTGTACGTTTCAATTTGTGCTTTTGTTGTAATAATTGGGGGGATATCTGGCTCAGGAAAATAGCGATATTCTTGTGCATCTTCTTTTGATCTCTGTGAGAAGGTTTTTTGTTTGTCTTCATTCCATCCGCGGGTTTCCTGCGTTGGTCTCTGATTATCATCGAGAAGTACTTGTTGACGTGCTGTCTCAAATTTAATTGCGTCTTCAACAAATCGAAATGAGTTAATATTTTTTACTTCAACCTTATAATTTGGCAGATCGCTTTCTTTAAGGTAGGTTGTTTGTTTTTCGCCTTTTCGCAGAGAAATATTTGGCTCGAGTCGCATTTCTCCCTTGTCCATGTCTGCATTTGCAACATCGAGATAACGAACAATCTGTTGCAGTTTTTCAAGATATTCTTTAACATCCGTTGCGTTATCAAAATCTGGCTCAGTAACTATTTCAACAAGCGGCACACCACTTCTATTAAAATCAATCAAACTGACTTTCTTTCCATCTATTTCTTGATGAGAAAGTTTTCCCGTATCTTCTTCCATATGTACCCTGCGGATGCGGATTTCTTTGCCATTTTTTAATGTAATTTTTCCATCGTGACCAAAAGGAAGATCGTACTGACTGATCTGATATCCTTTTGCAAGGTCTGGATAGAAATAATTTTTTCGGTCAAATTTGGAATATTCGTTTATTCCACAATTGAGAGCGAGTGCGATTTTGATGCACCATTCAATCGCAAGTTTATTCGGGACTGGTAAAGCTCCTGGTAATCCAAGACAAACAGGACAGGTATGCGTGTTTGGTTCTTTGCCAAAATATTCGGCAGAACATGCGCAAAACATTTTGCTTTTTGTTTTCAATTCAACATGTACTTCAAGTCCGATGACTGGTGTATAGTTATTTTTCATAATTTTTAATTTTCAATTTTCATTGAATTTTCAATGACTCAATGTTTAAAAATTGAAACATTGTTACTTGATTGAAAACTGCAAATTGTAAACTGAAAATTATAGTTTTGGCTTTATTTTATATAACGGATTTTCCTGTTCATATTTATATGCAACATTAAGAATTGTTTCTTCTCCCCATTGCGGACCAATGATCTGCATGCCGATTGGTAGTCCTTCTTTTGAAAATCCGCATGGAACATTAATCCCTGAGAGACCGGCGATTGATGAAGGTTCTACCAACAGATCCGCTAATTCACCAAACATCGCCTGACCTGCCGTTGCTCCCACAGGTAGGGAAGTAGTTGGACTTGTCGGTCCAATGATTACATCTACATCCTCAAAAGCCTTTTTAAAATCATCAATGATTACTGTTCTGACTTTTAACGCTTTATTATAGTATTGGTCATAGTAGCCAGCAGACAGTGTATAGGTGCCAAGCATAATTCTTCGTTTGGCTTCATCACCAAAGAAAGATCTGTCATTACCATACCGTATGCCGTCAAAACGGGCTAAATTTGATGAAACTTCTGCTCGTTGTAATATAGTATATACTGCAATTGCATATTTTGGGTGGAAAAGTTGTACTTTTTTAACATGTGCTCCTAATTGTTCAAATACTTTTAACGCTTCCTCAACTGTTTTTTTGACTTGTGGATCAACTCCTTCAAAATAATCATCAGCGATGCCAATCTTTACATTTTTAATATCTTTTGTTAAATTTTTTCTATAATCTACAACAGAATTTATGCCAGTTGTCGCATCATGAGGGTCAGCGCCTGCAAGTATTTGAAGGAGAAGTGCCGCGTCTTCAACTGTTTTGGTAATGGGTCCAGGACTATCAAGTGATGATCCCATCGCAATAACACCATATCGACTGACTCGTCCATATGTGGGTTTTAGTCCGACAACGCCGCACCAACTTGCCGGCTGTCTGATGGAGCCAGCTGTTTCAGATCCAATTGCCCCGAGTGCTTCATCAGCTGCAATACTAGCCGCTGCACCTCCTGATGAGCCGCCGGGTAAGTGATCAGTATTCCATGGATTTCTTGACGAGCCATAATCTGATGTTTCAGTAGAAGAACCATGTGCCCAGGCATCCATGTTGGTCTTCCCAAGAAGTACCATCCCTGCATCTTTCAATTTTTTTACGACAGTCGCGTCATATGGTGGAATATAGTTGTCCAGAACTTTGCTCGATGCGGTAGTTCTAATTCCATTCGTTGAAAAGTTATCTTTTATTGAAAGGGGAATGCCAAGCAAAGGCAGATCTTCTCCTTCAGCAATTTTTTTATCAGCTTCTTCAGCATTTTTTATTGCTTCCTCTTCTGTTACGGTGACGTATGCTTTTACTTTTGGTTCAACATCTTTAATCCTTGCGAGGTATGCTTTTGTTAACTCAACCGAAGAATATTTTTTTTCTTTAAGATCCTTTTTCGCTTGTGTGATAGTGAGAGAAGTAATGTCCATTGCATGCATTATAGTTTAGATGAACTATTTTTTCCAGAGTTTATTTATCTAAATACTTACCATCCTCTTTTTGTATTTTTTTGTTTATATATACCAAATGTTTCTTTGATAAAGAAATCAACGCCATCGCTTTCAAGAATTATATATCCAGTATTTTCGATAGATCCGTGAGCTAGTTCATCATATTTTGCATATCCTAAATGTGTCAAAAGAGATGACATATTATTCCCATGATTGATAACTAAGACTGTACCGCCTTTATAAGCTACAGCAATTTCTCGGAGAAATGTAAGTATTCTTGATGCGGCTTCTTTAGCGCTTTCGAAAGTTACGTCTGGTTTAAAAGCCATTTTTTGCTCCTCATTTAAATCCGTAAGCATTTTTCTCATTTCATTTTCGTTCTCTTCAACAGATTTTCCAGGGAAATAAACTTTCCTTTCACGAAGAATTTTATTTGTTTGAATTATAAGATTTCTTTCTAGATTAATAATTTCTGCAGTTTGTTTTGCTCTTGTTAAATCTGAGGAAAAAATAGCATCAAAACGAATATTGTTAAAATGATATGCTCTTTTTTTGACTTGTTTTTGCCCTTTTTTTGATAACGGACCCTGTAATTCTCCCCATTCGCTAACGTGTTTTATTCTTTTTTTGTTACCTTCACGGTTAAATTCTGATTCGCCATGTCTGACTAGGTAAATTGTTGTCATATTATTCTTCATCATCATACCCTCGATTGCGCGTTATGCCGTGTTTGTCTACAATTCTAAAAGAATCATCATCTATCTCGATAACAAAATAGCCTGCATTTTTAATAGTTCCACCTTTTAATTCATCAAATTTTGCAAATTTTGCATGGATTAAAAATAAGCGCATTACATAACTGTGGCTTACGACGAGAACGGTTTTATTTTTATGTTTGTGAGCAACTTCTTTTAAAAATTTTTGAAATCTATTGACTACGTCATGACCACTTTCTCCATTGGGGAAATATTTAAAGGCAAATTTTTTTTCTTCCGCAAGTTGGTCGAGTACTTTTTCGATAGTTTTCTTTTTAACATTGGACATTGGTTCACCAAAAAAACGTTCACGAATTATTTTTTCGTTTGTTACTGGTATGTTGTAATAGGATGCAATAATTTCTGCTGTTTCTTTTGCTCGGTTAAGATCTGAAGAAAAAAAAGCGGAGAAAGAAATAGTTTTTAGTTTTTGTGCTAATGTGTGTGCCTGTTCTTTGCCTTTTTGTGTTAATGAACTTCCAAATTCTCCAAAATGTGATGCGGGTTTATCGGGGTTTTCGTGGGCATAAACGTTACTTTGAGATTCACCATGTCTGACGACATAAATTGTTGTTACTTCATGTTGCTTTTTTTTAATCATTATCCAAAATTGCGTTGACTTCAAAAAATCCTTGATGAGTCTTCTTTGTGTTCGATAATGCCTGATTTTGTGATAAGGAGGGTGCAGGTACATCTTCGCGGGTAATATTTTCAAGACCAGTGACATGCGCTGTCGGCTCAATATTTTTAGTATCTATTTCATTAAGCATTTCGATATAATTTAATGTTTCAGTCAGTTGTTTTTCTAAATTTTTTTCTTCTTGTGGAGTAATAGGGAGATTTGCCAGTTGGGCATTGTGTTTTATGTCAAGTTTCATAAACTTATTATACTTCAATTCCAAGCCGATTGGCAACAATTGACTTTGCTTTTTGTTCAAGTGAATCATCGAGTGTTTCCAGTTGAATTTCTTTTTTATATTTTACTTCCAACGCCTTTGCAATGAGCCAGTCAGCGATTTGTGGATTTTTTGGAAGTAAAGGACCGTGGAGATAGCTGCCAATAGCATTTTTATACACTACTCCTTCTGTCCCATCTTCACCGTTATTCCCAAATCCTTTTACCACTTTGGCAAACGGTTTGACATTTTTTCCAAGATATGTCCGTCCACCATGATTTTCAAAACCAACAATAGAGGTGTTAGGTAATAGGTTATAGGTACTAGATAAATTTTGTATTTCAATTTTTGCAACGACATTGCCTATTAGGCGGTCTTTTTGTGGACCTGGATGTTGAGTATGCATATCAAAAATCCCCAGTCCTTCAATTCGTTCACCAACAGATGGTTCATAATAACGTCCCATCAATTGCGGTGCACCACAGACAAAAAGTGCTGGAATATTATTTTCAATAAGTTTTTTAATGACGAGTTTTTTCTTCTGTAAATCTTTCATCACAATTTCTTGTTCTCGGTCTTGTGCCCCTCCTCCGAATAAGAGATCAATAGTTTCTAGTTCTTGGTTGTTAGTAGTTTGGTCAATATTTACAATTTCAACTTTGATTCCGCGCCATTCGCAGCGTTTTTGTAGAACAATAATGTTTCCTCTGTCGCCATAGGTACTCATCAGCTCGGGATAGAGCCAACCAATGGTAAGTGAATATGTCATACGTTTATTATATAATATTCGCAATGGAAACGCTTTTTTCAATTATTGTCCCAACATATAACAGAGGTTATATTTTGTGGAAAACAATCCAAAGTGTCCAAAAACAAATCTATCCTCATTGGGAGCTTCTTATTATTGACGATGGTTCAACAGATGATACAGAAAAAGTCGTCAATCAATTTTATGGAGATTCCCGGATAAAATATTTTAAAATAAAGCATTCTGGTGTCGCTCGTGCAAGAAATACTGGTTTAAAAAAGGCAAAATCTAAATTTGTTGCCTATCTTGATAGCGATGATATCTATTATGAGAATTTTCTTTCTATAGTAAAGGAAATGTTTGAAAAATATCCTGAAAAAATATTTGTAATTCCAAATTACAATTTCCGGATTGAATTGTATGACAGTAAATATAAGCTTATTGATTTTACAAGAATGGAGCAACGCCAGCCAGAGGATATGACTCTGCAAGATATTTATCATTGGAAGGTAAAATCAGCATTTGGTACAGGATTAGTCCACAAGCGTTCAATTAAAGATATCAAATGGGATGAATCGTTATTCTATTTGGATGATTGGGATTTTGTCATGCAATTAGGGAATCGCTATCCGGATGGCTTTTTGCATATTCCTTATGTGCTATATGAATATCGGCAACGATTCGGTATAGACGGACAGGCATCATTAGCGAATTATAAAGATTTTGGTGCAGGATTTGAAGCGATCTATCAAAAACATAAAAAAGATGTTTTAATGAAAGGACAGAACTGGTATCCGCGATTAACACAAAAGTATAAAAAATTACAAAAAGAATTTGATGAAGGTAAAATCCCAGCTGCTGTTTATAAATATTTTCCCAAACACGGCAAACTAAAGAGAAGGGAAAGTTAATCAAATTCCTTTTTCATTTTTTCAAGTGCGATTCTTCGTTTGTTATATGCATCAAATTCTTCTTCTGTCATTTCGGCATAAGTTTTTTTCTGACCTTTATGAATAAAAATGCTATCCCAACCAAATCCATTTTTCCCGCGGGGAGTTTTTGCAATTTCCCCTTCAAAAATTCCTTCAAAAAATTTTATTTTTTCTCCATCATAAAAACCATACATGACAGTTGCTGTTGCTGAACGATTTTTTGTAATTAATTTACATAGTCCATCATTTCCCAGCTCCTCCAAAAACCATTTAATCAAAGGACCGGGGAGTTTACCCATTGCATGAAACACGAGCGATGTATCTTCAACAAGAACAGGCTTTTTTAATATTTTATATGCTTCTTTTACTTTATGTTCTACAACTTCCTTAACATCAAGTGATTGAATTTCGATAAGGTCAAGTTTTTTGTGCTCCAATGGGATTGGACAATATTTTTGTGTTTGTTTCACTTTATTGAGATTTCCTGTGATAAACATTAAAGATTTCATAATATTTTTTTACCAGTCAAAATTTTTCTAGAATCGAGCATTGCAGAGTAGGTTGGTAAAATATACAACGTCTCTTGTAATAATATCTGACTTATTGCTATGTCTATTGCCTCATTGAGAAATTCAAATGTTTTGACTTTTTTTTCATAGTTTATATTTCCTAATTCATATTTCAAACGCAGCGCCATATCATACACTCTGTCACCAGCGATAAATATTTGTTTGAAATTTTCTAAATCAGTAAGTTCAACATCCCAGATCCATGAGACATCCCGTCCGTCTGGAATTCTATCATTAAGAACAATCAAAAGTGTTGATGCATGTAATTCTTTTATCGTTTGATATGACTGATTAAAACTCGTTGGATTCTTTGAAAGAAAAAGCTGCACGTTTCTTTCGTGATATGTTATTATTTCTTGTCTTCCAAAAGCTGGCGTGAATGTCTTGAAAGCATCTTCAATTATTTTTTTATCTATTCCTAAATCTTTCAATACGAGAGCCGCTGCATGAGTATTATATTTATTGTATGTTCCTGAAAGTGGATAATATGAGAAAGAACTGATTGTTGGTTCTGGTCTTTGTAAGCCGCACTTATCACAATGCCATTTTCCCAGATGAGAAAAAGTTCTGCTTTCAAAAATAAGTTGGTTGCCGCATTTCGGACAAGACACAGAATCTGCCGCCTGATCAGTTTTTGTTTTATCATCTACAGTATTTGCCAGACTAAAATATTTTGTCTGTTTTTCTGGGATTTTTAACAAAACAGGAATAGAGGCGATTTGCGGATCATCTGCATTGAGAATGAGTTTCGTTTTATTAGATAGTTTGGCAATGGCTTTTTGCCAATTTTCAGCAATAGTATTTATTTCACCGTATCGATCTAGCTGGTCTCGGAAAAGATTCAATAGAACAAGATAGTCGGGAGTAATTTGATTAAGAATTTTTGGCAATGCGTTTTCATCAACTTCAAATATTGCATAATCCTGTGTGAGTTTGCCGTTCGCATTGGTATGTAATAAAAGTGTAGAGGCAATGCCATTGAGAAGATTTGCTCCAGAGTTATTTTGTATAACTTTCTTACCTGTTTTTTCTAGACCTATTCGTATCAGTCCAGCAGTTGTAGTCTTACCGTTGGTCCCCGCGACGATAATAATTTTTATTTTCGAATCAACAAGAATATCTTTGATGAAATTTTTGTTTGCTTTTAAAGCAATATGTCCCGGCCAGGTTGAGCCATTGCCACGGTTTAAAGATTGACTTATTTTAGAAACAGTTTTGCCAAAAGTAATTAAAGGAAGATTTACAGACATATTACATGGACCGTAGAATTTTTATTCTTTCTTCAATCGGTGGGTGAGTGCTGAAAAGATTGGTGACCCATCCATGGAAGCCTTTGCTTTTGAAAGGATTAACGATGAAAAGATGAGCGGTTGCATTGCTCGCTGTTTGAAGCGGTCTTGGATCAGCTGAAATTTTTTCAAGGGCGCTTGCAAGTCCTTCCGGATAACGGGTAAGTAATGCTCCTGATGCGTCAGCGAGAAATTCCCGTTTGCGCGAAACAGCAAGTTGAATCAAACTCGCAATAATCGGTGCAAGAATGGCAAGGATAATTGCTACTACCAAAAAAATTGCCTGATTATTGTTATTTCTTTCTTCATTATTACGAAAGCCACCCCAAAAAAGATTGCGCAGAAAAAGATCAGTGAGAAGAGCAATAAATCCAACGAGAACCGCAGTAATTGCCATCAAGCGAGTGTCATAATTTTTAACATGTGAAAGTTCATGCGCAAGAACACCTTCCATTTCTGATTTGTTGAGTCGTTCAAGAATACCGCTTGTTACGGCAACTGAGGCGTGTTTGATATCCCGTCCTGTTGCAAAAGCATTGGGTGATGGATCATTTACGATATAGACTCTTGGCATAGGAATTCCATCTCCAATGGCAAGATTTTCAACGATATGGAAAAGCTGTGGATTATCTTTTTCTTTTATTTCTCGAGCGCCTGTTGTTGCCAGAACAATTTTATCCGAATAAAAATAACTGATAAAACTATAAATTATCGCAAAGATGAAAATGAGAACACCAATTGATGGTCCATAGCCAGTTGCCTGTCCGATAACATATGCAAGAGCTCCAGCAAAAAGAATAAAAAGAGCAAGAATAAGATAACTCTTCCAAATATTGGCAGAGATAGATTTATAAATATTCATTTTGATAATTTGAAATGTGAAGTGTGATATTCTTGTTTTTGATTTTTTTGAATCGTTGATAACTTGATTTCAAGACATCACATATTCAAGTTAAAAAATATCTCATCTCTCACATCAAAAATTCCAGTCTAGAACTGTACCTTCACCGGTTCTTTATCTTTTTCGTCCGTTTGGAAGAATTCAGCTGGAGCGAAATGAAACATATTCGCGACCATCATTCCAGGGAAAACCTGTATTTTGGTATTGTAGTCCATAACATTGCTGTTATAGAACTGACGTGAATATGCGATCTTATTTTCTGTGTCTGATAATTCTTCCTGAAGAGCCATAAAATTCTGACTTGCTTTAAGATCAGGATAATTTTCAGCAACTGCAAAAAGAGATTTCAGTGTTCCCGAAAGGAAATCATTCGCCTGTGCTTTTTCTTTTGGACCATCAGCATGCATGAGACTTGCACGCGCTTTTGTGACGTTTTCGAAAACATCTTTCTCATGTTTTGCATATCCCTTAACTGTTTCAACAATATTTGGGATAAGATCCGTTCTTCGTTTTAATTGGACATCAATTTGTGAAAGCGCTTCAGCTATACGAACTTTTGCTGTGACAAGTGAGTTATACGTGATCCAGAAGAATAATAAGATTATGACAACGATTGCGATAATTATAATAGTACTCATTTATCATTCACCTCCTTTAAACCAATTTGTTAACTCATTATATTCCAATGTATTTAAAATGTCACGTTTTTGTGCCCATCCACGTCTTGCGACAGTAACACCGTATTGCATAAGATCCATTTGATCTGTTGCATGACTGTCAGTATTGATAATCATTTTAATTTCTCTTTTAACAGCTTCTCTTACGAGAATATCCGTAAGATCAAGTCTTTGTGGTGCGGCATTAATTTCAAGTGCCTTGTTATGAGTTTTGCAAAAAGTGAAGATTTTTTCCCAATCAAGTTCATATGCGGGGCGTTGATTGATAAGTCTTCCCGTCGGATGTGCAAATATTCTCGCCTTAGGGTGAGATAATCCTTTAAGAACTCGCTCGGTCATTTCATCTTTGCTCATTGCGAAGGAGCTATGAATAGAGACAATTGATGCGTCTAAGTATTCAAAGGCACTGTCGGGAAGCGCAAGTTTGCCGTTTGCAAGAATATCTGTTTCCATAAGAGAAAATATTTGAATATTTTTTTTATACTTTAGCCTCAATTGTTCAATAAATTTTAACCTTTTCTCCAAAAGTTTATTTATTTCTTTCTCTGTATGATTGCCGATACTTGGATTATGTTCTGAAAATCCCAAATAAATATACTTCAGAGACAATGCTTTTTTAATCATTTCTTCCATTGAGTTTTGACCAGCATCATGGCTTTCTTCGACAGGGAAGCTTGAATGTAAATGGAAATCACCTTTAATATCAGATAATTCAACAAGTTTTGGCAGTTTTTTCTGCAAAGCAAGTTCAATTTCTCCGGTATCTTCACGAATTTCTGGAGGTACCCATTCCATTCCGATTGCCGCGTAAAATGATTCTTCAGTTTTATATTTTTTGTAATGTGAATTATCTTCACCTTTATTTTTTATCCCAAAATCTGACAATGAGAGGCCTTTTGAGAGTGCATATTCACGTAAATGGACATTATGAGCTTTACTGCCGGTAAAATGCTGTAGAAGCGAACCAAAGCCGTCGGGTGGTATAACCATAAGATCTACCTGTTTGCCGCCGGATGCAAGAATTGAAGAACTTCTTTCTCCTCGTTCCATAACCCGTTCCTTACGCGGGTATGCTACAAAATGGTCGAGAACTTCTACAGGTTTGTTGGTTGCGACTGCTATATCAATATCGCCGATTGTTTCTTTTCTTCGTCTAAGACTCCCCAGAGGTTTAGCATCAACTACTGCAGGCGACTTTTTAAGATAGGTTATGATAATTTCAGCAAGTTCATTTGCGAAAGGGAGTGGCATACGGGTAGTTTTACCTTTGCCGAGTTTATATTCAGAAATTGCTCTGAGAACATCAGATTGTGATTTTTCCCCGAATCCTGGAAGTGTTGCAATTTTTCCTTCTTTGGCTATTGCAGCAAGATCATCAACAACGGTATTTTTATCTTTCAGTTTGAATTCGGTAACAAGTTTATATGCCTTTTTAGGTCCAAAACTTGGTATATCAAGAAGTGGAAAAACAGCTTGCGGGATGTTTTTCATTACCTCATCAAAATGGTTTACTTTGCCTGTTTTAAATAATTCTTCAAGACGTGATTGAATCGTCGGTCCAATTCCAGGGATTCCTTTTAATTTATCTTCTTTATATAAATCCTGCAGTTCTGTTGGTAAGTTTTCGATTGATTCGGCTGCTTTTTGATAAGCAATAATTTGGAAACGGAATTTTTTTTCATCCTCGATACTATACGCAGCGGCAACATTATTGAGCAGTTTGCTTATTTCACTATTGGTCACCACCAAAGTGTATACCACTCCTCAATCATTTTCAACGCATAATATATTGAGGTATATACCAGAGCATTGACGAGCATGCAAGATTTAGGTAAAATAGACAGACTTAAAATGTTTTTGTTTTAAGTTCTCAGTTTCGCAGAGCGAACTGGGGTGGTAGCTCAGTTGGTTAGAGCGCCTCCCTGTCACGGAGGAGGTCGCGAGTTCGAGTCTCGTCCATCCCGCATATATGTTATAGGTTGAATATTTTGCAAGAATATAGTATACTTCCTCATAATCCTTCATAATACAACTGCCTTGTAAGGAAAAGAAAAATGGCAAAAACGGCAGGAACAAAAAAAACAAAAGCGGCTCCTCAAAAAACATCAAAGAAAACTTATGGGATTTTTGATTATTTGCGACTAGGAGAATCCTACACCAGTCTTATATTGGGAATTATTGTTGTAGTTATTGCGACGGCATTATTACTCTCCTTTGTTCACAATAAAAATATCGGTAATAAAAACACGCCAATAAGCGAACAAACGCGGACTACAGTTCAAATTTCCCAAGAAGCCTCGGAATTATCAAATCAAGCTCCAAAAGATATTGTTGATAGTATCGTACCGACAGATACTATTGAACCAACCGCTGTTCCAACGACGGCTCCAGCTCCTACTGCTAAGCCAAAACCAACAGCAAAACCTATCCCAACGGTTAAACCTAAGCCAACAGTTGAACCTAAACCAACAACAAAACCTACACCAACTGCTAAGCCTAATCCTACAGTTAAGCCTCAAGTCACAAAAACTCCGAAGAAAATTGTTATGAATATGAAGAAAAATGTAAAAGTAATGCTTGTGCCTCAGGTAAAAACAAATAAAGATAATAATGTATGGGTTGTGCAAAAAGGTGAGTCGTTATGGGTGATTGCGGAAAAAAAGTATACAAGTGGCTACAATTGGGCAGACATCGCTCGAGTAAATAATTTATCCAATCCAAGTGACATTCATGTTGGCGATCGCCTAGTATTACCTAATGTCAAGAGCAAGGCGCCAACGATTTCTACTATTCCTACACCGACAACTGCTGTTACGCATACTAGTACGAATCATGTTGCACATGTCGTCCAGCCACAAAGTGGGATGGGTGCAATTAGTGGAAATACCTATACCGTTGTGCATGGAGATAATCTTTGGAATATAGCTGTTCGTGCCTATGGTGATGGGTTTAAATGGACTCAGATTGCGCAAGCAAATCATTTGGCAAATCCGAGAATGATCTTCTCAGGAAATGTACTCACGATTCCTCGCAACTAGCATATAGTTTCTTCGTCATTCCCATGAAAATGGGAATCCAGTTATTTTTTTAATTTCATATATTATAGTCTAGATTCCTGCTTTCCCCACAAGGGGACTAGCTTCTTCGAAGCGGCGCGCATGAATGACGTAACTGAACGTGAATTTTTGGGTGGGATTTGGTATTATTACAGTTACTTGCGGGCGTAGTTCACTGGTAGAATGTCTCCTTCCCAAGGAGAATGTAGCGAGTCCGATTCTCGTCGCCCGCTCCCGAGTTTAATTCTATGAATGACTTTATCATCAGACCCGCTAAAAAAGAGGATGCATCCCAAGTCGCAAAAGTACAAGTTGAGACTTGGCAATATGCCTATAAAGGGCAACTTCCTCAAGAACATTTAGATAAATTATCAATTGAGCAGCGGACAAAACGTTGGCAAGAAATTTTGTCAGATCAAAAAGAGCCACGTAATACTTTTGTTGCAGAAACTGATAATCATATTGTCGGTTTTTGTAGCGCAGGACCTTGCGGTGATGAAGATATGGATAAAAAGACAGGGCAAATTTGGGCACTTTATGTCGATCAGCATACGATGGGAAAAGGAGTTGGTTCAGCATTAATGGAAAAGAGTTTAGACTACTTACGAGAACAAGGGTTTACGAAAGCAATACTTTGGGTTTTAGTAACGAATGATAAAGCACGGAAGTGGTATGAAAGTCGTGGATGGAGCTGTGAAGGAAAAACAAAGGAAGAAATTATTAATGATACTCCGACAAATGATATACGATACTTCAGGAAATTTTAAGCTACTCTATTGACACATTTAGTTTGATTTGATAGTATAAATCGTGCCCGATAGAAAGACACAATCAGGTAAAACAAAATTCATCTTTGTCTCCGGAGGAGTCATCTCAGGCATCGGTAAGGGTCTCACTTCATCATCAATTGCATTTCTTCTCAAACAAGCAGGTTTCCGAGTAGCACCAATTAAATTTGAAAATTATCTCAATCTTGATGCTGGAACTATCAATCCCATTGAACATGGCGATCCATTCTTGTGCGAGGATGGAACAGAAGGGGATATGGATATCGGAACTTACGAGAAATTCCTTAATGAAGATATGGGCAAGGAAAATTTTGTAACGATTGGGAGAATCTATCAGACAGTTATTGAGCGGGAACGCCGTTTTGAATACAACGGAGAAGATGTTGAAGCGATTCCTCATATCACTGATGAAATTATTGGGAGGATTACCTCTTTGGGAGAAAAGAAAAAAGCAGAGATTGTTCTTATAGAACTTGGAGGAACAGCGGGAGAGTATCAGAATATTTTGTATTATGAAGCATCGCGTATTATGACGCTGAAGAGGCCAGGAGATGTGTTACATATACATGTGAGTTATGTTCCAACGCCAGGACATCTAGGCGAACCAAAAACCAAGCCAACTCAGCTCTCAGTCAGGACGCTGAATGGTATGGGAATTCAGCCAGATTTCATTATCGCACGGTCAGAAAAGATGCTTGATCAAAGAAGAAAAGATCGTTTTGCGCTCTTTTGCAACATGCATCCTGAAGATATCATTTCAAATCCAGATCTCGAAACAGTATATGAAATTCCCTTGATGCTTCATAAGCAGGGTTTGGTTAATCGTATCCTCACAAAATTTGGTCTACCGTTGAAAGAGCCTAATTTGACAGAATGGAAGAAATTCGTTGATAGAGTGAAAGCACCAAAGAAAAAAACGATTACTGTTGCAATTATTGGAAAATATTTCGGAACAGGTGATTATCAATATCGTGATTCGTATGCTGCTTTATTTGATGCGCTGGATCATGCTGGTTGGGCGAATAACGCAGCTGTTAAAACCAAATGGGTAAGCGCTGAAAAAGTGACTCCACAAAATGCAAAGGAGCTGATTGGTACTCCTGATGGTATTATTGTTCCAATTGGGTGGGGAGCGCGAGGCGCGGAAGGAATGATAGCAGCAGCGGATTATGCACGAAAAGAAAAAATTCCATATCTTGGTCTTTGTTATGGTATGCAACTGGCTGTTATCGCTTTCGCACGTTCAGTGCTAAAATGGCGGGATGCAAATACAAGTGAAAATGATGATAAAACAAAGCATCCAGTGATCTATCTTATCCCCTCTCAAAAAGAGATTATGGAACGCCGCGCCTATGGCGGCACGATGCGTCTTGGTGCATGGGAAGCAAGAGTGAAGAAAGGGACCAAAGCATATGCGCTCTATAAAAAGTATGATCAGATGCTCGACAATAACGGTCTGACATCAGAGCGCCATCGACACCGATGGGAATTCAACAATAAATATGCAGAAGACTTCGAAAAGAATGGTTTGGTAATCAGTGCGCGATCCGTTGAAGAGGGACTTGTTGAAATTATCGAAGTGCCAGATCATCCGTTCTACATGGGAACGCAAGGCCACCCAGAATACAAAAGCAGACCTCTCCGCCCTCATCCAATCTTCCTCGGGTTTATTGAAGCATGTGGGAAATAGGTTAATAGCCAGATGGAATTATATGTGGAACACTCTTTAATCGATCCAAGAATTCTCCAGGACTAAGATTAGCTGGAAGCGGTCTGATTCTACCTTGCTGGTTAGCAAGAGCTTGTTCTGTAATTTGTATTACTTCACCTGCGGCTTTTCTCAACACATCTCCAAAGTAGTCATGCCAGTCTAATTCTGTATTTCTATGGGTTCTAAATCTATTACTAAAAATAGCTTCACTATGTATGTAACCCATAAAATTTTCATAATCTTCTTTTGTAGGTGGTTTTTGTTCTAATATAGTTACTCCTGCTTTTGCTGCAAGTTTTTCACTAAAAGGATAGTAAGAATAACTTTTCTTCAATTCGTGTCTTATATCCCAAGCAGGATGAACAGCAATGTCAAATGTTCCTTCTAGTTTTGACGCTTCATTATTTAGCCAAGTACCAACTGTATCAACTGTAAACGCTTCGCTTCCTGGATCTTTTTTTCCAGGGAAATATGCAGGGAAAATATGGTCATTATATTTCCATTGATCTGCAGGATCCTTAGGATTGTAAATTGAATAAATATACTCAATATGTTCCTGATCTTTAGGTTCTTGTTGTATGGGGACACCTGTCACTGCATTGAGGAAGTTTCCAAGTAGATATGAGGTAGGTCCACAAAGATGCCATCCATACTTATTTTTATGTGTTTTCCCATATACGTTAGAAGCAGCTGTTAATATCGGAACTTCAAGAGCAAAGGTTGTTTTAAACACATCTGTCTCTTGAGTGTCAGGATGCGCTTCAAATCTAGAACTTTCTTCAGGCGGAAGCCATAGCTTTTCATAGTTAGCCATTTGATAGGTATTTTATCATAATTAAAATTGATCTTGAGTAATTTCATATTTTCCGCTATAATTAGTATCTATGTTACAGCAAATTGATTTTGTTCCAGGGGATATTGTTAAAGTACATCAGAGAATTCAGGAAGGCGACAAGACTCGTGTTCAGGTTTTTAAAGGTACTGTTTTGCAAATTCGTGGACGAGGAGTGAATAAGATGTTCACCGTTATGAAAATGGTTGGACAGATTTCTGTGGAGAGAATTTGGCCGGTTAATTCTCCAAATATTGAAAAAGTAGAAATTGACGCACACTCAAAGAAAAAAATCCGCAGAGCAAAACTCAATTACCTCAAAGTTCCAAAAACTAATTAATACGACTGTAAAATTGTTTTTAATTCCTCAAGCGTTTTTGTTTCCATTAATTTTTCTCTGAAATTTGCCGCATCAGGAAAATTTTGGATATATGTTTTTGCGAATTTTTTCAGGAGGGCAAAATGTTTGGCGCCATGCCATTGCTTTTCAAACAACTCAATATGATGCAAGAAAAGATCAATTCGTTCTTGGATAGTGACTCTCTCGATATCAATTTTTGGATTAAAAAGCCAAGGATTTGAGAATATTCCACGTCCTATCATAAATCCATCACAGCCGTATAGTTTATATTTCTCATGTATATCATCAAGAGACGTAAGGTCTCCGTTACCGATGATAACTGTTTCAGGTGCGATTTTATTTCGTAATTCCACAATTTTTGGCATCAATTCCCAATGAGCCGGAACTTGGGAAAGTTCTCGGACAGTGCGTAAATGCAATGTGAGTGCTGGAAGGTTTTGCTCGAGAAGGAAAGCAATCCACTCAACGAGCGCTTCTTTTTCGAATCCGATTCGTGTTTTGACACTTACGGGTAGATCGCCTGCTCCTTCTCTGGTTGCTTCGATAATCTCTTTGGCGAGGGATGGATTTTTGATCAGAGCAGAACAAGAGCCTCTTCCTACGACGGCTCTAACTGGACATCCCATGTTGATATCAATTCCAGCAAATCCAGATTCACTCAGTTCTTTCGCGACTTGATAATAATGTTCGGGATTTTTTCCCCAAATTTGCGCGACGACGGGTTTCTGATCAGCAGTAATTAATAATCTTTCTGCAACTTTGTCATGCGCTCTGGATACCAATCCATCAGTCATGGTAAATTCCGTAAAAAGTACGTCAGGTTTGCCAATTTCTGTAACAATTTGTCGAAAAACCACATCTGTCACCCCATCCATTGGCGCAAGAACGGTAAAGGGTCGCGGTAATTCTTTCCAAAACGATTTCATAAGGGTAATATTATAGCAGGTTAGTGTTTTAGTACTTTATTTTTTTGCTTGTGAGGTGTTATTTTTCTTTTGACGTCTCATTTTCGCTACAAAGAATATTATTAAGCAGGAGATAAGATAACTACTAATAATAGGGAGTATGATTCCAATGATGAATTGATAAGAGCTAAATAGAAATGTTGCCGCATGTTCTGTTGGACCATTCCCGAGACAATTTGCACCTCCAGATGTATACTTAATATCAGAAGTCACATTTGAAACAGTAAATGGTTGTGGTGTGGGAGTTGGTTGTGGAGTTCCAGATACAGTAGGTAAAGAAGAAATACATATCACTCCTCCATAATTAGTTCCAAATAAACTTAACAATAATGACACTATGAAGAATGCTACAGGCAGTAACACAATAGCAAGTATTACTTTTGCTTTAGTTGGTTTGAAAAACATTTTCATATATTCACTATGGTAATTAATTTTAGATATGTCAATATAGTAGAGGTTTAGCGTTCGCGTTTATATTTTTATTGTAGTTCTTCTAGGTCTTTGAGGATTTCTTTGGCATGGATTGTCGGATTGATGTTTTCATACGTTTTTACGATCTCGCCTTTTGGATTGATTAGATAGGTAGTCCGCCGTATTCCTTCATAGGTTTTTCCCATAAATTTTTTCTCGCCCCAGGCATGGTATGCATTGATTACTTCTTTTGTTTCATCACTCAAAAGTGGAAAATTGAGATTATTTTTTTCCGCGAATTTTTTGTGTGATTTGACGGAATCTTTGGAAATTCCAAGAATCACGACACCTTTTGCCTGTAGTTCGTGAAAGCTATCACGGAAATTGCATGCTTCAGTAGTGCAGCCTGGTGTATCGTCTTTGGGATAAAAATAGATAATAACCCATTTGCCATGATAATCCGAAAGTTGGTGCGTTTTGCCATCTTGGTCTGGGAGTTTAAAATCAGAGGCTTGCATGACCTTATACTAACAGAAAGAATAGCATTTGTAAAAAGTAGTTTATTTAGCTATCATATAGATGAGCTATGAATCGAACTAAACTTGAACAGGGAATGAGGGGGGAGCAGTTCGCGGTTGAATTTCTTGCAAGCCAGGGGTTTCAGGTTATTGACAGAAATTTTCGCATTCGTGGAGGAGAAATAGATATTATTGCTCTAGAAATGGATTCACAAACGAAAGAAAAAACACTTGTTTTTCTCGAGGTAAAAACAAGGTCTTCCACAGATTTTGGTGAACCGCTTGAAGCGATTGGTTACTACAAAATGAGGGCACTGATACGAGCGACGCAGTTTTATAAATTAAAACATCCAAGACTTCCCGATCTTATGCGGATTGATGCGGTTTCCGTTTTGGTGAATGATGTTGGGCAACTACTTGATATCGAACACATCAAAAATATCACAGGATAAAAACTGATATATAATGTCTCTATGGTTTTAGATTATCGCTGGCTTGGGATTATATCGCTAATTATTTTCGTAGTAGCAGCAGGTGTACCATTATTGGGTGAACCATTGGATTGGCAAGATTCGGTGAGCCGCTCGTGGGTAAGATCACGAAGCAGATGGTTACTAGTAGCAGTGGTAATGAGAACGGGTACATGTATTAGTTTGGTATTGTGGTTGATCCCTCGCTACCATTTACCAGCATTGACATATGGAGTAATTGCCGTAGTATATGTTATCTCTTTTGCCGTAATTTGGGTACCTATGACAGATCGGCCAGGGCAACATTCATATTGGCATGGACACTTTTTGGGCGCGAGTGCGTTATCGACATTGGCAGCTGTGACAATGGCGATAGTTGTATGGTATGGTGTGAACGTTTCCAATGCAGCACGGATAGCATGTTTTGTAGCAATGATTTTAGCAGTAAGTTGGCCATTGCTATTCTTTAGCCCCGCAAGACGAATGTTTCTCCTGTTAGAGAGTTTAATTGCGTTTACGATTTCGGTTGCGATTATGCTACTGTTGGTGGGGTAACTCAAATTTAACTCCGAAGAATCAATCTTAAAATAATGGTAAAAGGGAGTGCGAAATACAAGGGTTTGAGATATAATAATGGCATATGAAGACCAAACCAGTAAAAATTGTTGCAACCATTGGACCCGCGACTCATTCTCAAGAGAAAGTTTTAGAACTAGCAAAAGCAGGAGTTGATGTTTTTCGTATTAATTTCTCTCACGCAACTCCTGAGGAAGCAGTGGAGCGTGTTGGTTGGATACGAAATGCAGAAAAAGAATTGGGAAAGCCTCTTTCAATTATGGGTGATCTTCCTGGTCCCAAAATCCGCATCAGTAATATGAAGCCCGATATAATTATTCAAAAAGGGCAGAAATTTATTATTTCTAAAAAAATTTCTCTTGGTGATGAAAACGGGTGTGGATTGAATTTTCCATCTATTGTCGATGTTCTTCAACCGGAAGCAGAAGTCTATATCGATGATGGGACAATAAAACTCGTCGTTGATAAAAAAATAACAGATGCAATTGAAACAACTGTGCTTGTCGGTGGTCTTCTTAAGCCTCGAAAAGGATTCTCAGCGGAAGGCATAGCACTCAATATCCAAGGAGTGTCTGAAAAAGATAAGGCAGCAATTGAGCTTATGGTGAAAATGCAGGCGGATGCACTTGCTGTTTCATTTGTACAAAGTGCTCGAGATATCTGGCAAGTGAGAAAACTTCTACCAAAAGATTCTAAAATAGCACTTATTGCCAAAATTGAGACAGCATTTGGAGTTGATAATGCCGAAGAAATATTGGAAGAAGCGGATGGAATGATGGTTGCACGGGGAGATTTGGGATTGGCTATTCCGATTGCAAAAGTTCCGATCATTCAAAAACGTTTGATTGACTTGTGCGTCAGGAATGCCAAGCCTGTCATAACGGCGACACAAATGCTTGAATCAATGATTTCCAAACCAATTCCTACTCGTGCAGAAGTAGGAGATGTTGCAAATGCGATTCTTGATAAGACAGATGCTATCATGCTTTCAGCTGAATCTGCTGAAGGGAAATTCCCTGTTGAGACGGTTGAAATGATGGTGAAAATTATCGCAGAAACTGTTGAGCATGTTTCTG
>Ga0265340_10000342_pt1 | contig 24777 bp, 19 predicted proteins | sample 4CB225metaG_FD_202082 | JGI IMG/M metagenome (GOLD analysis project Ga0265340, IMG submission 202082) | Rhizosphere microbial communities from Carex aquatilis grown in University of Washington, Seatle, WA, United States - 4-CB2-25 metaG | ecosystem: Host-associated > Plants > Roots >...
CGCCCTGCAGGATGCGCGCCGCAATCAGCATCGGCAGGTTCACCGCCGCGCCGCACAACGCGGACGCGAACACGAACATCCCGATGCAGGCAATGAACACCCGTTTCCGGCCAAAATGATTTCCCAGCCAGCCGGTCATCGGCAGGATGATGGCGTTGGCCACGAGATAACTTGTCAGCACCCACGTCGCCTGGTCGGTGGTCGCCGAGAGGCTGCCGGCGATGTGCGGCAGGGCGATGTTGGCGATGGAGGTGTCGAGCACCTGCATGAACGTCGCCAGCATGACGCCCAGCGCAACCAGCCACGGGCTGTGCCGCGGATGCCAGTCCGGTTGATGTCCGCTGTCGGGCATGAAAATGTTACGGCAGGGAAGGGGTGCGTTTCCGGTTCAAGACAAAACGGAAAACAGTCACCGCCGCACCGGTCAAAATCAGCGCGAGCAGGCCAATCGCCCATTCCGGCAGCGCAAATGACGCAACCCGGACGTCCGGCGTGACAGACAGGCCCGGGCCGATCACGTGGTCGGCGGGCAACGGCCCGTCGAAAAGTATTTTCACCGGCACGCGCTGGACGACCTTGACGTAATTGCCGGTTGCGTTTTCCGGCGGCAACAGGCTGAACGCCGCACCGCTGCCGGCCTGAACGCTGTCCACCCGGGCGGCGAATTTTCTTCCACCCAGCGCGTCTATCGCCACGAGCACCGGCTGGCCGGGCTTCATTTTTTTCAGCTGCGATTCCTTGAAATTGGCGATGACCCAGATGTCCGATGGCACAATGGACATCAATTGCTGGCCCACCTGAACGTAATTGCCCGTCTCGACGGCCTTGCGCGTCACGCGACCGTCGCACGGCGCGAAAATTTTGGTGTAGGACAAATCCAGTTGCGCCGACGCGACATTGGTCTGCGCCTCGGTCCACTGGGCCAGGGCCATGGAGATGGCGGCTTCCGTCGCCACCACGGTCGCCTGGGCCTCGTCCACCTTGGAATTTTGCTCGTCCACATTTTCCTGCGCGGATTTCAGATCCGCCTGCGCCTTGGTGTCCGCCGTCTGTGCGGCGTCGAGTTCCCGCTGCGAAACGGTGTTGTCCTTCCGCAATTCCTGTGCGCGGTCCAGGTCCATCCGCGTCCATTTCGCGGTCGCGGCCGCGGCATCGGCGTCCGCTTTTGCCTTTCGCGCGCTGGCCCCGGCGGTGGTCACCTTGTTGCGCATCAACTCGTAGCCGGCCAGATACGCCTTGTAATTGGCCGATTGCGCCTCGGCGGAAGTCTCCTTTTGCGCGACGGTGATGGAGTAATCCGCCGGATCAATCTCCACGAGCAACTCGTTCGAGCGGACCATTTCATTATCCAGGACATGGACGGCGGCAATCTGGCCGGCGACGCGCGGCGCGATGGCAACCACGTGCGCGGCGATGAATGCGTCGTCGGTGGATTCGTGCGTCAGCACGTCAAAGAAATAGCCCAGGCCGAAAAACAGCAGCACGGCGAGCACGGCGGCGGCTGGCCAGAGGAACCACGGCGAATTTAATTTTGCCAGCGCCGCGCCGTTGACTGCCGGCGGCGGCGGACTTGCAGGAGCAGATTTGTTTTCACTCATAAAAATTGAAATGACGAATTCCTAAGTCCTAATGACGAAAGGATGACGAAGCCCGAATGACGAATGGCGGGTTCAACGACCCATGCCAGTTGACATCCGGCATTTGGCATTTGGAATTTCTTAGTCATTCGTCATTATGGTTTCGTCATTCCGCGCCAGCGGCATGATTTGGTCATTTGGCATTCGAAGATGGCGTGTGTTCCCGCCAGCCGCCGCCCAGCGCCTGATAAAGGTTGATCAAATTAAACAGGCGCGAATATTGAGATTCGATAAAGTTTTGCTGGGCGTTGTAAAAGTTTTGCTGGGCGGTAAGCACGTTGAGGGAGCTATCCACGCCGTTTTCGAAACGCGCCTGGGTTAATTCGTAAGTCTGTCGCTGCGCCTGGACCAGAGCGTGATTGGCCGCCAGTTGTGTTTGCACCGACGCCCGCACAGCGAGCGAGTCGGCCACTTCGCGGAAGGCGGTTTGTATGGTTTTTTGGTAATTGGCAACTTCGATCAGTTCGGCAGCCTTGGTTGCCTGAAGTTCGGCCCAGGCGGTTCCCGCTGCGAAAATGGGCCATACGATTTGCGGCGAAAAATTCCACTGCTGTGAACCGGGAGCGAACAAGCCTTCGAGGGTCGTGCTTTCGGTGCCTCCCTGGCCGGTGAGCGTGACGGTCGGGAAAAAGGCGGCCCGGGCGGCGCCGATATTGGCGTTGGCGGCCTTGAGCTGATGTTCGGCTTCAAGAACGTCCGGCCGCTGTTGCAGCAAATCCGACGGCAGACCGGCCGGGATATCAGACAGGCAAATCTGGGGATTGAACGACTGGGGCGCCGGAAGATCGTCAGGCAATGGCTCGCCGATAAGGAGGATCAGATTGTCTTGAGCCTGGGCAAGCTGTTGTTCATATCCGGCGACGGCAACGCGTGCGGTTTGCATCTGGATTTCAGCAACGTCCAAATCGAGCTGGGAAAGAACGCCGGCTTCATAACTCTGTTTGGTCAGGTCATAGCCGTTGCGCGTTGCTTTCAACGTTCCGCGGGCGACGTCGAGTTGTTCGGTCAACTCGCGCTCCGTCAGATAAGCTGCGCCCACTTCGGACACCAGCGCGATTTGGGCGCTCCTCTTTGCTTCTTCGGTGGCAAAATAGGTTTCCAATGCCTGTCGTTTCAAGCTGCGCACGCGGCCGAACAGGTCCAGTTCGTATTGGGCGACGCCCAAGTTCACATTAAAGTCATTGTAGGTTGTGGAACTGCCATTGCCGCCGAAACCGAATGGGATGCGCTGGCGCTTACCGTTGGCGTTGACGTCAACGGTGGGAATCAGGGCGTCCCGCTGGACGTGGTAGAGGGCGCGCGTTTGGTCCACGTTCAACATTGCCACGCGCAGGTCGAGATTGTTGGTCAAGGACAGTTCGATAAGTTTTTGCAGGCGCGGATCGTGGAAAAAATCGCGCCAGCCGATGTCGGCGGCAGGCACGACGTTGGTCCGGCTTTCGTCTTGGGCCGAAACTGCGGGCCAGGCTGGTGAAATGGCCGCCGTCGGACGCTGGTATTTCGGCGCGAGCGTGCAACCGGCCAAGGCCAGGACGAACAGGGCGATGAGGGGCGAAAAAAAATTGCTCATGGCTTGGCGGGAGTGCTGTCGCCGTTGTCGTCGTCCAGACCGGCGGGTTTGGGTGCCATTATGGTATGCGTGGGTTTTTGGGATTTGAAAATGCGCCGGACGACCACGAAGAACACCGGCACGAAAATGACAGCCAGCACCGTGGCCGTAATCATACCGCCCGCCACGCCGGTGCCGATGTCATGTCGGCTCGCCGAGCCAGCGCCGAGGCTGAAGGCCAGCGGCATGACGCCGAGGATGAATGCCAGCGACGTCATCAAAATCGGGCGCAACCGCATGTGCGCCGCCTCCAGCGTGGCTTCAATCAAGCCCTTGCCCTGCGCCTGCATGTCCTTGGCAAATTCGACGATGAGGATGGCGTTCTTGGCGGACAAACCGACGATGGTCAGCAGGCCGACCTTGAAGAACACGTCGTTCGGCAAACCGCGCAACGTGGCGCCGAGCAACGCGCCAAGAATGCCCAGCGGCACGACGAGAATCACCGCGATGGGGATGGACCAGTTTTCGTAGAGCGCGGCCAGTGCCAGGAACACCACGATGAGCGACAGCGCGTAGAGCATTGGCGCCTGCTTGGCCGACAACCTTTCCTCGAAGGACTGGCCGGTCCATTCGTAGCCAAAACCCGCGGGCAATTTCGCGGCCAGTTTTTCCATGGCGGTCATGGCCTGGCCGGTGCTCTTGCCCGGCGCCGCGGAACCGACGAGTTCGAGCGACGGAAACCCGTTGTAATGCTGCAACGACGGCGAACCGTAAATCCAGCGCAGGGTGGCCACGCTGGCCAGCGACACCATCTGGCCGCTGTTGTTGCGAACGAAAACCTTGCTGACGTCCTGCGGCAACATCCGATAGGGCGCGTCGAGCTGGGCGATGACCCTCTGCACGCGGTTGCCGTTCACAAAATTGTTGATGTAATCGGAGCCGAAATACGTTTGCAGGACCGTGTTCAAGTCCGCCAATGAAACCCCCAGCGCACTGGCCTTGGCCTGGTCAATGTCCACCTTGAGCTGCGGCGTGTCTTCCAAACCCTGGAAACGCAATTGAACGATGTCGTTGTTGGTCGCGGCCATGGCAATCACCTGATTGCGCGCCTGCATGAGCGGGTCGTGGCCCATGCCGGCCTGGTCCTCCAACTCGAAGTCGAAGCCCGACGAAATACCCAGTTCAGGAATCGGCGGCGGGTTGATGGGATAAATGACGGCGTCCTTGATCGGCATCAGAGCCATGAAGGCGCGGCCGATGATGGCGTCCACGCCGTGTTGCTTGCCGTGGCGCTGGCCCCAGTCTTTCAAATGAACAAACGCAAGCGCGGCGTTTTGGCCCTGTCCGTTGAAGCTGAAGCCGGCCACGTCCACCATGCCCGCCACTTCCGAGCGGCTCAGATAGTAACTCTCGACCTGTTTGAGCACTTCCATCGTCCGTTGCGAGGTCGCGCCCACCGGCAACTGGATGAGCGTGATGAAATAGCCCTGGTCCTCATCCGGCAGAAACGACGAGGGCAGCCGGACGTAAAGCCAGCCCACCGCCGCGACAATCGCCAGATAAACCGCCAGAAACCGCGGCGCCTTGCTGATGGTCCGGGCCAGGAAACCTTCGTAGTTTTTACGCGTGGCGGCGAAACCGCGGTTGAACCAGCCGAAGAATCCCACCTTCCGCAAGTGATGCCCCTTCTCCACCGGCTTCAGCAGCGTGGCGCACAACGCCGGCGTCAGCGACATCGCCAGGAAGATGGAAAACAACATGCACGAAATCAACGTCAGCGAAAACTGCCGGTAAATCGCGCCGACCGAGCCGCCGAAGAACGCCATCGGAATGAACACCGCCGTCAGCACCAGTGAAATGCCGATGAGCGCGCCGGTGATTTGTTTCATCGCCTTGATCGTCGCCTCGCGCGGCGGCAATCCTTCCTCGCTCATGATGCGTTCCACGTTTTCCACCACCACGATGGCGTCGTCCACCAGTTCGCCCACGGCGAGCACCATGCCGAACATGGTCAGCACGTTGATGGAAAAGCCGAGCGCATACATCACGGCGAACGTGCCCAGCAACGCCACCGGTATGACGATGGTGGGAATGATTGTCGCCCGGAAATTTTGCAGGAACAGGAAAATGATCAGGAACACCATCACAATGGCCTCCGCCAGCGTCCAGACCACTTCCTTGATGGAAGCGCGGACAAATTCGGAACTGTCGTAGGGAAAATCCACCTGCACGCCCTGCGGGAAAAATTTGGAAAGCTCCGCCACCCTGGCGCGGACGGCGTTGGCAGTGGCCACGGCGTTAGCCGACGGCGCCAGCCGGACGCCCACGGCGGCGGCGGGACGCCCGTCCACCCGCGCCTGCAAGGCATAAGTCTCGCCGCCCAATTCCACGCGGGCGACGTCGCGCAAATAGACGCGCGCGCCGTCGGGATTCACCCGCAGCAAAATGCTCCCAAATTGTTTGACAGTGCTGAGCGTGCTCTGGCCCTGCAAAGTGATGTTGATTTCCTGGCCTTTCACCGACGGGCGGGCGCCGAGTTGGCCCACCGGCACCTGCGTGTTCTGGGCCTGGATCGCGGCGATGACGTCGTTGGCGTCGAGATTGTAGCTTTCAAGCTGGTTCGGGTTCAGCCAGATGCGCATGGCGTATTGTGTGCCGAACAGGTCCGCCTCGCCCACGCCGGTCACGCGGCGGATGGGGTCGAGCACGGACGATGAAATGAGATTGCCCAGCGCGACGTCGCTCACGTCCGTGTTGGTGGTGGACAGCGTGAAAAACATCAGGAAGTTGCGCGTGGATTTGACGACCGTGATGCCCTGTTGCTGGACGGTCTGGGGCAGGCTGGGCACGGCCAGTTGCAACTTGTTCTGCACCTGCACCTGCGCGATATCCGGGTCGGTGCCGGAATCAAAATACAGCGTCACCGTGGCCTGGCCGCTCGCGCTGCTGCTGGACGACATGTAAAGCAAATGATCAATGCCGTTCATCTGCTGCTCGATGACGGACGTGACCGTGTCCTGCACCGTCTCCGCCGACGCGCCGGCGTAGGTGGCGTTGATGGCGATGGACGGCGGCGCGACGGTGGGATATTGGGCAACCGGCAGATGGGTGATGGCCAGGATCCCTCCCAGCATGATGAGCAGGGAGAGCACCCACGCAAAAATCGGGCGGTCGATGAAAAATTTCGGCATGGCAATGTCCGGTTAATTTCCCTGGGCCGCAGCCGGCGAAGCGGAGGCATTGCCGCCGGCTGGATTGAACGGAACCGGCTTTACCGTCATCCCCGGCATGGCCTTTTGGAGGCCTTCAACGATGACGCTTTCCCCGGCTTTCAGCCCGTCCGTGACCACCCATTTGTTCCCCACGGCCTGGTTGATCTTTATCACCCTGGCTTCCACCTTTCCGTCCGTTCCCACCACCATCACGCTGGCAATGCCATTCGCGCCGACGCCGACGCTGCGTTGCGGAACCGTGATGGCTTTGGTGTCAACCGCCTGTTCCAGCAATCCGCGCGCAAACATTCCCGGCAGGAGCAAATGGTCGGGATTGGGAAACTCGGCCCGCAACGTCACCATGCCGCTGCCCGGATCCACCGTAACGTCGGAAAACAACAATTTGCCGGGCTGCGGGTAAGTCGTCCCGTCGTCCAGCAACAGCGTCACCTTCGCTTCGCCGGGCGCGGCGCTTTTAAGCACGCCGCTTTCAAGTTCGCGTCGCAGCCGCGAGAGTTCGGTGCTTGATTCGGTGAAATCACAATAAATCGGATCCAATTGCGTGACCAGGGCCATTTCCGTCGCGCCGCTCTGGCTGACCAGCGCGCCTTCCGTGACCAGCGCCGCGCCGATGTGTCCGGAAATCGGCGCGCTGACGGTGCAATAACCGAAATTGACCGCGGCGATTTCCTGCGCGGCTTTGGCCTGGGCCGCCGCTGACACGGCATTGTCGTAATCCTGTTTGCTCACCGCATTGATCCCCACCAGCGGTTGGTAACGTTCCACCAGATGTTGCGCCTGCGTCAGGTTGGCGTTCGCGCTGTCGAGCGCGGCTTTGTATGGCGCCGGATCAATCTCGTAAAGGACTTCACCGTTGGTGACGTCGGCGCCTTCGCGAAAATTCCGATGCAGCACGATGCCGTCCACCCGCGCGCGCACCTGTGCCACGCGCACCGGATCAATGCGCCCCGGCAATTCCGTCGTGAGCGCCACCGATTCCGGCGCGAGGGTGACCACGCTGACTTCCGGCGGCGGCATATTGTAAGCGCCGGGGCCGGTCTGATTTCGGCCACAGCCCGTGAAAAACGCTGTCGCGGCAATGGCAGCCAGCAGCGCGCCGGCAATTTTTGTCATTCTCCTTGTTTTCACAATTTCTCCTTTCGTTTTTTCTTCGCACCCGCCCCGGCCAGAAACAAATCCACAATGCGCCCGGCGGCCCGGCGGTCCAGACGGTAGCGCGGCATCATCAGGTGTGACACGACGTAAAAATTTCCGTGCCCGTAAAAACCGCAGGCCAGTTCCAGGCTGTCAAAGCGGCGGTCCAGTTCCCCGCACGCCAGCGCCTGCTTGAACAGCAAGTGGACCACTTCAAAATTGCGCTGGCACTTGTCGAGATAGCACAAATTCGGCGGCACCTCGCCCGGCGCGGCAAATGCCGTGGCGAACGCAATGCGCGTCAGATCGCGGTTCTTGTAGAAATAGTCGAACAGCGCCGTGAGCACCTCGATCAATTGTCCTCGGAAATTCTTGCCGCGCGCCACCGCCTGTTGCACCACCTGAAACCGTTCGTCGTGCGCCTCGCTGACCAGCGCCTGAAACAATCCGGCCTTGTCGCGGAAATGATAATACAACGCCGGCTTGGAGACCTTTGCGTCGTTGACGATGTGCTGGACGGAAGTGGCCGCATAACCGCCGTTGGCGAAGCGCTTGAGCGCCGCCCGGAGGATCTGCCGCCGTGTTTCGGGACCGTGTTTGGCCATAACCTACCGAACGGTAGGTATTGAACCGCATTTTGTCAAATGGATTTATGACGCCGGTTTAATGCCCCCCCGGAACGGCCATTATTCCACGACGCGCCGGCCTTTTTTGCGGTTGTGGTATTGCTCGTGAATCCACCGGTAGGTCGCGGCGAGGCCCTTGTCCAGCGGCGTGTTCGGTTCCCAACCCAGCACTTTCTTGATGAACGTATTGTCGCTGTTGCGCCCGGCGACACCGCGCGGCGCGGTCAGGTCGTAATGCCGTTTGAGCTTCACGCCGGCAATCTTCTCGACCTTCGAGAGCAGTTCGTTGACGGAAACCAGTTCGCTGGAGCCAAGGTTGATGGGCGTGGCAATCAGGTCGTCGCAGTGCATGATCGTGTCAATGCCCTTCACGCAGTCGTCAATATACATGAAGCTGCGCGTCGGCGTGCCGTCGCCCCAGAGGGTGATGCTCTTCCGGCCGGAATCAATGGCCTCGATGACCTTGCGGCAGAGGGCGGCGGGGGCTTTCTCGCGTCCGCCGTCCCAGGTGCCGTGCGGGCCGTAGACATTGTGAAAGCGGGCGATGGTGGTCTTCAAGCCGCGTTCGGCCCAGTATTCCTGGCAGAACATTTCGGAAACGAGTTTTTCCCAGCCGTAACCGCGTTCAGCCATCGCCGGGTAGGCGTCGGATTCCTTCAACGCGCGGACATTGGGATCCTGCTGGAGGTCGGTGTTGTAAGCGCAGGCGGACGAGGAATAAAAATACCGGCGGACACCGGATTGATAGGCGGCCTCGATCATGTGGGTGTTGATGAGGATGCTGCGCAGGCACTCGACGCGGAACCGTTCGATGAAGCCCATCCCGCCCATGTCGGCGGCCAGTTGATAGACCTCAACCGCGCCTTCGCAGGCGTGCCGGCAATTGTTTTCCTGGCTGACATCGAGGCAAAGCGATTCGACCCCCGGCACCTTGAGATACCATTCGTAAAGCGGTTTCTTGTCCACGGCGCGAACGCGCGTGAACCCTTTTTTCGTGAAGTAGAGCGCGAGGTTGCCGCCGATGAACCCGCCGGCGCCGGTGATGAGGATCAGGTCGTTCTTTTTCAGGGGCGGGTCCTTCTCAACGAGTCGTTTTGTTTCCATATGATTTTATGTTCGCAAGCCTGTTCCGTCGAAGTCATGAAACGCCGGGGAGTCAGCTTCTCAAAGTTTTCCTCCCAAAACATAGGGGAACCGGGCCCGTCCGGGCAAGGAAAAACGGACCGTGTCGTTGATTGATGCGGAAAGCGTGCGGCGGTTGGAGCCGGAAGGACCGTGTTTCAGCAACGGAGCTTGATGACCGAGCCAGTCTTTGCCGCCGGTTTCGCGCTTTGCACCACCGCCGGGTTCTGCTTTCATCGCGTCATGCCGAAACCGTTGCTCGCCACCGTCGCAAATTATTGTGACCGGATTTTGCGCACCAAGGAAGTCCAGGACTACCCGGGCGCCGTAAACGGGTTGCAGGTGGAAAATCGCGGCGCCGTCACGCGCCTGGCCGCGACGGTGGACGCGAGCCTTGCCACGGTAAAGCTCGCCATTGCGGCCGGCGCGGACTTGATGGTCGTCCATCACGGATTGTTCTGGGGCCCGCGCCAGCCATGGACGGGGAAAAACCGCGAACTGCTTCAGTTGCTCGTCGAAAACAATCTGGCGGTGTACAGTTCGCATCTGCCATTGGATGCGCATCCCCGGCTCGGCAACAACGCGCAGCTTTGCGTCGCGCTCGGCTTGAAGAAGCTGAAGCCGTTTTTCTTCAGTCACGGCCGGTTCATCGGATTTCAGGCGCGCCAAAAAATTCCGCGCGCGGAACTGGCTGGACGATTACAGCGCGCCACCGGTGTGAAACCGTGGGTGATACCGGGCGGCAAAGGCGTTTGTGAACGAATCGGCGTCGTCACCGGCGGCGCGGGCGGCGACTTGCAGCAGGCCGCGGAAGAAGGCGTGGACACATTCATCACCGGTGAAGGCCCGCACTGGACTTATGCATCTGCCGAAGAATTGGGCATTAACGTCCTTTACGGCGGCCATTACGCGACGGAAACGTTTGGGGTAAAGGCGCTGGCGTCGCATCTTGCCGGGCGATTCAAGGTGCCGTGGACATTTCTCCACCACCCGACCGGGCTATAAGCATTGGCACGGAATTTGCGAACCACCAACAAGGTTGCGAATGAGTTGCATTCAAACAAAAGATTCACAAAACTACTTGACAGGGTTTGCGAGTAGGATAGTATTGCAATATGATTTCTAGCCATGACGATTTGGGGGGTGCTGCCGCCAAGAAGGTATTTTTGGGCAATGCCCCTTGGAACAAACCGGGGCATATCGGCGTCCGCGCCGGCTGCCGCTGGCCGCACTTTGAACTGGCCATTTCGCCCTACATGCCATTTCCGTTCTACCTCGCCTACTGCGCCGCGCTGCTGCAAAAAAACGGCTTTGAAGTTTTGATGATTGACGCCATCGCGGAAAAAATGAGCGAAGAGGTTTACTTCGCCCGCATGAAGGCGTTTGCTCCCGATCTGGTGGTGCATGAAGTGGCCACCGCGTCCATCCACACGGATCTGCGCCAGGCAAAAAAGGTCAAGGAAATCCTGCCCGAAGCGAAGGTGTTTTTTGGCGGCCCGCATCACTTGATGTACAAGCCCGAGTTCCTCAACAACAACCCGGACGTGGATTTTGCGGTCGAGGGCGAGTATGAATTTGTTGTGCTGCGGGTGGCGCAGAATCTCCATGGTCCCAAGGACGCCGTTCAGGGATTGATTTATCGCGCGCCAGACGGCACGCCGAAATCCAATGGCCGGGCGCCGCTGGTTGAATTGAGCGAATTGCCCTGGCCGGCCCGCGAATTTCTGCCGATGGATGTTTATTGGGACAATCAGGGCAACATGCCCACCCCCTGCCTGCAGGTGCATGCCAGCCGGGGCTGCCCGTTCACGTGCAATTTTTGCCAGTGGCCGCAGTTGATGTATGGCGGCAACAAATACCGCATCCGCGACCCGAAGGACGTGGCGGACGAAATCCAGTTCTGCCGTGATACCTATGGCAGCAAGTCGTTCTATTTCGATGACGACACTTTCAACATCGGCAAAAAGCGCATCATCGCGTTGTCGGATGAATTCATCAAACACAAGCTCAACATGCCGTGGTCGGCCATGTCCCGCGCGGACACCACCGACATTGAGACGCTTCACAAGATGCGGTCAGCGGGCATGGTTGCCATCAAATACGGCGTGGAATCGGCCGACCAGAAGATCGTGGATGATTGCGGCAAGAAGCTGGATTTGAAGGTGGCCACCATGAACATCAAGGAAACCATCCGCATCGGCATCAAGTGCCATCTTTCCATGACCGTGGGTCTCCCGGGCGAAACGCAGGAAACCATCCAGAAGACCATGGATTGGGTGGATGACGTAAACCCGGATTCGGTCCAGTTTTCCATCGCCACTCCCTACCCCGGCAGCCTGCTTTACGATCAACTGCTCGCCAAAGGCCATCTGTTGAGCGGCGACTTTGATGAATACGACGGCGCCAACCGCTCGGTGATCCGCACCGACGCGCTGACGCCCGAGGAAATCGAAGTGGCGCATCACAAGCTCGTGTCCCGCTGGCACCGGAAGCGTTTCATCACCAAGCTGTGGCGGAACAAGGTTCATTACAGCAAGGAATGTCTCAAACATCCGGCTGTGGCCATGCGCGTCGTCGGCAATGCCTTCAAAAAAGTGGCGAACTTTGGCGCTGTGGACAAGAGTCCCGCTTGAGCCGGCACCGGTGGAGCGGACGGAACCTGGCGCCGTTGATTGCCGGTATGCCCGTCCGATTCGATTCTACCTGTAGAACGCGACGAAGTTGTCCCACGCCGTGCGTTCATTCCACTCCGGCACCAGCTTCACGGCCGGTTCGGTGTTGGCGCGGTTCAGCGGCTCGCCGAATTCCTCCTGTTTCGCCAGATCCAATTCACAAGCCCAGCCGGCGCGCACCTTGACTTCACGGGCAACGCGCTGGGCGAACTGCCCCTGTTTTTCGACGTAACCGCTGGGATTGATTTTGATGAGGCCGTTTTTCATCGCAGCGGCGTGGTTGATGAACTGGCCGTAAACCGCCGCGAGCAAATCCACGTGGATGTTGTCGCGCAGATAATCGGGCGTTTTGACCCCGGCCGGTTTGCCCTCCCTCCAATTGCGCATGAGATAAGCCGTAAAGCGCACGTCTTCGAACGGCCCGAAGGGATTGGAAATCACAAATTTCCCAAGCGGCACGCCGGCCTCGTAACAGCAATACCTGAAAAATTGAAAGGTCATGCCCTTGGACAGGCCGTAGGGCGAAAATGCGCGGAGCGGTTCATCACCCGCTCCCTCGTCCGGCTCGAAGACCGTGCCGGTGAGAATGGCCGCCTTCAATCCGCGCGGTTTCATTGCCGCCAGCACGGCGCGAAGGTCCAGCGTGTTGTGATGCAGGGCGCGGGACGCATCGAAGTCGGGGCTTTTGTAATTCCTGACCTCGGCCGCATGGTGGCAAAGCAGGTCGAAGCGGTTTTCCCGGATGGCTTTCAAAAAATGTTCCGAGCCGAACGGCGCGTGCGGAATGAAACGGGCGAGCGGTTTCAGTTGTTCCACCCGCTGCCGGCGGACGTCGGCGTAATGCTCCAGGTCGCCGGTCACGGGACAGGTGATTTCGTGTCCGGCGGCGGCGAGGGTTTTGACGAACCAAAACCCCGTGAACGAACTGGCGCCGGTGAAGAGGATTTTCATAAGGCCGGCGGGTTATTTGAGCAAAGTTGCCGGATCGAAATCCGGCAGGTGGCGGTCCTTGTCCGAAATGACGACTGGTTCCAGCGGCCAGCGGATGCCGAACTTCGGATCGTTGTAACGGATGCCGCGCTCATGTTCGGGCGAGTAAAATTCCGTGACGAGATAAAGCGTCTCGGTGTCGTCCGCCAGCGTCATGAATCCATGCGCAAAACCCTTCGGAATGTAAAGCATCGCGCGATTTTCCGCCGTCAATTCAATGGAGAAATGCTTCAAAAACGTCGGCGAATCCGGGCGCAGGTCAATGATGGCGTCGAAAATCGCGCCGCGCAGGCAGCGGAAGATTTTGTCCTCGGCCCTGGGCGGAAGCTGGTAGTGCATCCCGCGCAGCGTGCCGCGTTGCCGGCTGAACGAGTTGTTGATCTGGACGATTTTGGGGTTGAGGCCGTGTTGCTGGTATTCGCGTTCGCAGAAAAAGCGCGCAAAAAAGCCGCGCGCATCGCCGCGTTTCTCGAGTTCGATGACGTGGGCGCCCGGGAGCGGGGTCTCAATGAATTTCATGGGCAGGGATCGAGCCAGGGCGGATTGCCGGATGCCACCATCTTCGTGAGTTGTTCGCGGTCACGCTGGGTGTCCATGCTGGTCCAGAAACCGCGGTGGCGATAAACGTCCAGCTGGCCGTCACGCGCCAGGCGCACGAGCGGTTCGCGTTCCAGCACGCAGGGTTCAGCCTCGGAAAGGTATTTCCGGAAGGCGCGCCGGAAGAAAAAGAAGCCGCCATTGATCCAGTGATCTTCGATCTCCGGCTTCTCGGCAAAGGCGACCACGTGATTGTCCTTCACCTTGATTTCGCCGAAGCGTGACGGGGGATTGACTCCGAGAACCGTGCCGATTTTCCCGCATTCGCGATGCTGGCGGAATTCACCGGTGAGGTTGGCGTTGGCCAGGCCGTCTCCGTAAGTCACGGCAAAATGTTCGGCCGCGCCGAGATATTTGCGCGTGGCCTGCGCAATACGGCTCCCGGTCATGTTTTTCTCGCCGGTGTAGGCCAGGGTGACCTCCCAATCCAGTTTGAGGCGCGATTCATGAACGGTCATTTCATTGGTTTTAAGCTTGATGGTGCAGTCGGCGTTGTGCAGATGAAAATTGTGGAAATAATCCTTCACCACCTCGGCCTTGAACCCCAGGCAAAGGACAAACCGTTTGAAACCGTGCCGGGCATAGATTTGCATGACGTGCCACAGAATCGGGTGCTCGCCGATGGGCACCATCGGTTTGGGGCGAAACTCGGTTTCCTCCTTGATCCTCGTGCCCAGTCCGCCGCAAAGGATGAACACGGGCACCGTTGACATGTCGTTTTTCTGTTTCATGGCAGTCTTGCCTCCGGGGTATGCCGCCGGAGTGCTGGGAGCATAGGCGAAGGGTGCGGCGGTTTTCAACCGCCAAAGCGCCATGCCAAAAACGCCTTGAGCCAGCGGCTAAAATCACAGACGCTACCTGAACATTGAACGTGTCCACGACGCCAGCCAGAACAGCACTCCCCGCCTGGGCCAATCCGGTCGTTGCGGAGGACATGCGCCATTTGCGCGCGCAATTGCCGGAAGCCGCGCGGCTGGATGGCGCGACGGTGCTCGTCACCGGCGCGGCGGGGTTTCTGGGCTATTACATCTCGCACTTTCTCTGCCATCTGACCGACGAGGGAATCCGGCCCAAGGCGGTGCTGCTGCTCGACAAATTTATGCTGGGCCGCCCATCGTGGATTGATCAGCTCGCGGCGGCCTATCCCAACGTCTCGGTCCATGATTTCGACATTGCCACCGGCCGGCTGGAATCGGTGCCGGGCGCGCGCACGGCGGATTATGTGCTGCACATGGCGTCCATTGCCTCGCCGACCTTTTACCGCAAACATCCGCTGGCCACGCTGGACGCCAACATCTGGGGATTGCGCAACCTGCTCGACGCCTTTCGTGACACCACGCTCAAGGGGCTGTTGTTTTTCTCCAGCAGCGAAATCTACGGCGACCCGGCGCCGGAGGCGATTCCGACGAACGAGGAATATCGCGGCAACGTTTCCTGCGTCGGCCCCCGCGCCTGCTACGACGAAGCGAAGCGCTTCGGTGAAACGTTGTGCTGGGTTTTCGCCAACACGTTCGGAACGCCGGTGCGGGTCGTGCGCCCGTTCAACAACTACGGCCCTGGGATGGCGCTCACCGACCGCCGTGCACCCGCCGATTTTGCGCAGTGCGTGCTCAGCCACCAGGACATCGTCATCCTCTCCAGCGGCGCGCCCAAGCGGACGTTTTGTTACGTGGCCGATGCGGTGGCCGGCTACTTCAAGGCACTCCTGCACGGCCAATTTGAGGCGTTCAACATCGGCATTGAACGCCCGGAAATTTCGGTGCGGCAGCTCGCGGAGCATTTCCGGCAAGCCGGCGAACGATTGACCGGTTACCAAGGCAAGGTCATTTTTCAGGCCGCCACGGAAAAGGATTATCTCACGCACAACCCCGAAAGGCGCTGCCCCGACATTGCCCGGGCGCGCACGAAACTGAATTACCAGCCTTCCATTTACGTGGAGGAAGGGGTCGAACGCTTTTTGAAATTTTTATGGCACGAGCAACAAAATCCCGCGTCGCGGTAATCGGTCTGGGCTTTGTCGGCCTGACCACCGCGCTGGGTTTCGCGCGCAAAGGTTTCGACGTTCGCGGTTTTGACTCCTCGGCGCGCATTGCCAAAAGCCTGCGCGCCGGACGGCTGCTTTTTCACGAGCCGCATCTGCCGGAGCAATTGCAGGCGCTGGCGGAAAAACGATTTTTCATTTGCGGGAGCCTCGCGGAAGCAATCGCGGACGCCGATGTGATTTTTTATTGTGTCGGCACGCCACAAAGCCGCAGCGGCGAGGCGGACGTTTCGTATCTTCAGCGTGCAGTGGGCGACACGTTGCAAGTGCTGCCGCCGGGGCGCAAACCAACCTTGGTCATCAAATCCACCGTGCCGCCGGGCACCACGGCGCGGAGCATCGTGCCGTTGTTCGCCAGGGCCGGACGGACGATTGGCCGTGACATCGGGCTGGCCAACAACCCGGAGTTTTTGCGCGAGGGGCTGGCATGGGAGGATTTCATCCAGCCGGACCGCGTCGTGATTGGCGCCGGTGACGACTTGAGTTTCAACGCTGTGGTGAAACTTTACAGACCTTTTCGCACGCGCGTCTGCCGGGTGACGCCGGGCACCGCCGAGTTCATCAAGTCGGTGTCCAATTCATTGCTCGCCACGCTCATCAGTTTTTCCAACGAGACTTCGATGATCGCCGACGCCATCGGCGGCATTGACGTGAAGGCCGCCTTCCAAACGTTGCATCTGGACCGGCGCTGGTCGGGCGGCCCGGCCAGGATGACGGGTTATCTTTTCCCGGGTTGCGGGTTCGGTGGTTATTGTCTGCCAAAGGATATCGCGGCCTTGCTGCACAGCGCCCGTGCCGCCGGCGTAAAAGCAGACGTGCTGCGCGGGGTCATTTCCGCGAACGATGCCATTGCGCGGCATTTCGTCAGAAAAATCGTGCGCGCCACGAAGACGCGCACGCGCATCGGCATTTTGGGTTTGTCGTTCAAGCCCGGCAGCGATGACGTGCGCGAAACCCCCGCCGCGCGGATCATCGAATTATTGCTGAAGCAAGGGCGGAAAAGGCTCGTAGCCTACGATCCGATGGCCAACGAATCCTACCGGCGCGTTTACGGTCATCCTATCAAATATGCGGGCAGTCTGGCGAAGGCCGTCAAACAGGCAGAGGCGATTGTGGTGTTGACGGCTTGGCCGGAATTCCGCGCCGCGAAGAAACAATTCGCAGGCAAACCGGTTTTTGACGGACGTTATTGCCTTTGATTCTCCCGATGAAGTCAAAAATCCTCACCGCTGTTCCCGTCTGCAACGGCGAGCAATTCATCGAACAAACGCTGGAGTCCATTGCGCGCCAGACGCTGCGTCCCGACCGCGTCGTGGTGCTGGATAATTGTTCCACCGACCGGACGGAGGAGATCGTCCGGAGTTTCAAGGGCATCACCTGCGAGTTTATCCGCAATCCGACCAACCTCGGCCTGTTTGGCAATTTCAATCGCTCCATTGATTTCGCCGACCAGACGGAATATCTGCAAATCCTCCACGCCGACGACACGATTGAGCCGCAGTTTTACGAAGTCATGACCGGCCTGCTGGCGGATTGCGCCGGCCGGGGGCTGGCCTGGTCGCTCGACGAGCGCATGGATGAAAACAATCAGCATCTCAGCGACTCCGGCAAATCAGACGGAAAAATTGAAGTGCTGACCCGCGACCATTTTTTGAAAAGGAAGGCGGAGATCGGCAATCAGGCCTTTTGCGCGACGCTGATGAAGACCGCCGGACTGCTTTCGCCCTGCCGCTTTCCGCTGGATTATCCCATTGTGGGCGACATGATTTTCTGGGCGGCCTTCGGCGCACATTGCGAGAAGCTGGTGCATGTTCACCGGCTCCTGGCGAAATACCGCTGGCATGGCGGCAACCAGACGGTGTTTCTCGGTCCCAGCCTCCAGGCGCTTGTGCTGGACGAGTGGCGGACGATGGAAACGAACGAGGCCCTGCGCGGCAAAGGCTGGAGCTGGCATCGTAAAATGAAATTGAAAGGCCTGCTGGCAGTGCGGGCCGGCGTCAAGGCCAAGCGTGTCCGCCAGAACGGAAACGCCGCCTATTCGCGCCAAATCGCCCAAGCCGCGTGCGGCATCACCGGCCGTCCGCTCTGGCTGGCGGGACAGGTTCTGGTCGGGTTGCGGGATTTTTATCTGTTCCGGATTTTGGGCCGGAGGCGGCACCCAAAAAATATTTACGGCTGAAATGGGGCTATGATCATGGAGAACCAAAAAATTCGGGTGCGACCGGTGGAACATTGTCCCCTCTGCCATGGGAACGGCGAGGTCCTTTACCGGGGAGTGAAGGATGTCAGTTCCGCCGCGCCGGGCGAATGGAATTTCCGGCGTTGCCCCAGCCGCACCTGCGGGATGGTCTGGCTGGATCCGGCGCCGATTACGGAGGATCTGGGGTTGACCTATCTGGGCTACTACACACACCAGCAACCCGAACCGGGGACGAGCTGGATTCGCGATGCCGTTTGGGCCGTATGGATGGGCTATCTGGTCCAACGCTTCGGCTATCCGGCGGGCACCGTTCCGGCCTGGCAGCGCGCGCTGGCGCCACTGGCGTTGCTGCATCCGGGCGGCCGCGCCGAGCTTGACGCGGCGGCCATGCACCTGCCGGCTCCCGCCGGTGTGCGCCAGATATTGGACGTCGGCTGCGGCAGCGGAATTTTACTGGCGCGCATGCAACGGCTGGGATGGCAGGTGCAGGGGGTTGATTTTGACGAAGGCGCGGTCAAGGCAGCCCGGGCATATGGAATCCCTTGTGCGCAAGGCGAGCTGGCGCCCCAAAATTATCCGCCGGATTTCTTTGACGTTGTCCATTTGAGCCATGTGGTCGAGCACGTCCCGGACCCCTTTTCATTGCTGGGTGAATGCCGCCGCATCCTGAAACCGGGCGGCTCCTTCATCTGCCGGACACCGAATGTATCGAGTTGGGGACACCGGCATCTGGGAAAGGCATGGCAGTGTCTGGACATCCCGCGGCATCTGAACCTGTTTACCGTGCCAGCCCTCCGTCAAGCCGCGGAGACGGCGGGATTCACAATTGTCCGCCTGGAAACCACCATTCGCACCGCCTGGGTGTTTGGGGCGTTGGGTTATTGCATCCGCAAAACGGGCCGCGCGAAATGGTCGGAATTGCACAAGCCGTTCAATTTGCTGAAGGGAATCGTCTATCAACAACGCCAGCGACTGGCGTTGCTGAGGGACAAACAAGCCGGGGACGAACTGCTGCTGATCGCCACAAAATCCTGATTTCCATCCCAGCCACCGGCAAGGCTACCGGGATCGTCGTGTTGAAATAAACAGGAAGCCACACAGCAGGATGGCTGTGACGATCGCCGTCAGCGTGACGTAAAGCGGTTTGTCCGGCAGGCGAAACTGAAATTCCACGGTGTGCGCGCCAGGCGTCAAATAGACACCACGCATCATGAGGTTGCAGCGCAGCAGTTCCGCCGGTTTGCCGTCCACGAACACGCGCCAGTCCGGATCAAACATGTCGTTGAGGAGCAGCACGGACGGCGCGGCGGCTTGCGCGCCAAAGAGGATGTTCCTCGGACTGTAGCTTTTGAATTCGACCGTCCCGGAATTTTCCCCGGTCGCGCCGGTGGCCGGCTTGACCGGCAGCGGCTGGGAGAGCAAAACGGTTTTGGCAGGATCAAAGCCTGTGTCAGTCAATGTTCTGAGTGTGGCCTGGTCGGTAAGATTCAAACTCTTCAGCGCACTATAAGGTTCCTCGGGCAGATACGGATTTAATCCGTTCAACCATTGTTGCAACGTGGCCGTGTCATTGGTGCAAACCTGCCAGTTGGTGTAAAGCTTGGCGCGGGGCAGCGCGCCGGTGAATTCGAAGAGTGCAAGCGCGCCGTCATCGCCCGGCGCGGCGGTCATTTCCGCAAGCCCAGTCAATTGCTCAACGCCCGGTTTGGGCACGATGTCGAACCGCTGGACGATGCGGAAGCGGTGTTGTGCCGGATCGAGCTGCTCATTCAAAACATCCAGAAAACCCGCCGGGCCGAGCAGGTAACGGGTATTGGTCAATTCCCAACGCCGGGCCAGAAGATAAGACGTGTCCGCGGAACGAGGTGATAGTGCCGCCTCATAAGCCATCAAATCCGCCGGCATGCGCGGCATTTGAATTTTATCGAGCGACTGGATGTTGTAATAAGGGAAATGATGTTGCGCCCATTCGATGCTATAGACTCCCCGGGAGCCGGAAAAATAGTCGTCATAAAGTGGCAAGTGCGTTGATGTATTAAACGGCAGGCCGATCACCCGGTGTTCGTAGGGTCTGTCGCGCAGAAAATTGATAATCGGATTGGTTGAGTTGGCCGGGTTGGTTGAATCAATGTCGTATTTCTGTTTGTAATCCCAATGGATGATATAGGGCAAATCTGCCCGCCCCAAATCCGCCACGAGAAACGCCCCGAGCAGGATGCCACCGAGTTTGGCGCGTTTCCCGGCAAAAACGCCGGCGACGGAGGACACGCATAGTCCGGCGGCCACCGCGAACAACAGAACAAACCAGCCGACCTGGCCAATGCTGAAGGCGGCAATCTGTTTTGCCGTATCCTCATCACCGAAGCCGACCGTCTGCAAATAGCTGACCAAGCCTGGCTTTTCCGAGGCGTAAATCAGCCAACCGAGCACAGCGACAATAAATGTCCCGGCGCAGACGCAAGTCCAATTCCGGTCGAAGCCGCGGACTTTTGCCCACCAGTTTTTAAGCTGCGTCAGCGGCGAAGTGGAACCGGTCGCCGGAACTTCCAGATAACGCCGGCTCAAACCATGAATGCCGTGAGCGAACAAGATGACGATCGCCCACGAAAACGTGAGCAGGAATTTGCTCGGACACCGGATGGTGGAGGCATAAGGCAGCATGTAGAAAAATTTGTAGAACGGCGCGAAACGGCCATAGGCCAGCAACAGCGAGCCGATCAACACCACCGCCCAAAACCAGACAAGCCACTTTTGCGATGCGGAGAAAACTGAATTTTGACGGCGCAGCGATTGGGCGATGGCCCAAAACGCCAGCAGCGCCACCAAAACGCCGGCGTAATTCTGGCCACCCGTAAACCGGATCTCGCCTGACGGGGTGGGGCCTTTTCTCCCACCTTCAAAATAAGGATCCAACGACGGATCACTTCCGACCGTGCCCCAATAATTGCCTCCTTTGTAGCTGTCTTGAAGGAAGCCCATCATGTTAATGGGTGTGTCCAGCCGGTAGCCAAACAGGCCGGGCACGAACAGACCGAGCGTTTCCGTTTTCGGTTCGCTCCAGGACGTCGCCCAATACCAATGCTGCGCCTTTGTTTCGGTCCCTTGCGCGGTGCCGGAGATGCCGACGATGGCTGCGCCGACCAATGCCAGGATGGTTTGCGTGGCAATGAATCCGGCGAATACTGCGATCACCGCCACCCGTCCGATGCCGCGTCCGCATTTTGCCCAAGCCGCACCGCCTTCATCCGTCACGGCTCTGAAGAAAACAAAAGCCGCAACGAACACACTAAAAATCGCGCCGATGTCCGCCGCCTCCATCACATTGATACCCACGGCCAATCCGGCCAGGGCCAGTCGCGTCCAGCGGATGAGCAAGGGCGTTCCGGCAACATTGGACACGACCAAAGCCAGTGCAAAAAAATTCATGCCGATGGCGATTTGCTGTGACGCCACACCCCAACAAGCCGTCGCAAAGTAGGCCGAATTCAGCACCGCCGCCAGTGCACCCAATGCTGCCGCCAGCGGCGAAAGCCGCAGTTGCCGGAAAAAGGCCCAGGCGCCGAGCCCCAAAATGAACAATGCGATGGGCGCGAGAAATTTGGCATAGCCGACCGGACCCAGCAGCCAGAAAATCAGTGCGCTCGGAGCAGGCGCCATTGCGCCGGCGTTGCTGCCTAGATCGTTGATGTCATACCAGCTTCCGGTGAAGGCGGCTGGCAGCTGCCGCCACGCGGCATTTTGTTGTCCTAGCGGGCCGTCGTTGGAAAAATGGACATAGCTGGGTAGGAAACTTTTGGCGAAAAGCACGGCCAGAACAACCGCCAGCAGCGCGGCGAAGAAAAGTCCGCGGGATCTCGACACGCCATTTTTCTTTTCAATCTTCATAAATGACAGGCAATTTGAAAACGGCGCTCATTCTCAGTCGCGCCCAGCCGGGTGTCAAGGCGGCGAGTCGAATGGGAAAAACCTCGTCACCAACCGGACTGCCTGTTAAACTTCCCACATGAATTCACCGGTTTTGGTCACTGGCGCAGCGGGGTTCATCGGTTCTCATGTATGCGCCCATTTGCTCCGCCAGGGCCATTGCGTGGTGGGATTGGACGATTTGAGCGGTGGTTTTCGCGATCACATTCCCGAAGGTGTCAAATTCATCGAAGGTTCGGTCACCGACGCAGGACTCGTGCAACAGCTGTTCACCAACCATCGGTTCGAGCATGTTTTCCATCTGGCAGCCTATGCCGCCGAGGGGCTGAGTCATTTCATCAAGTCTTTCAATTACACCAACAACCTGCTCGGCAGCGTCAACCTCATCAACGCCGCCGTGAACCATGACGTGAAATGTTTCGTGTTCACGTCGTCCATCGCCGTTTATGGCCGCAATCAACTGCCGATGTCCGAGGAACTCGTGCCGCAACCGGAAGACCCTTATGGCATCGCCAAGTACGCGGTGGAACTCGACCTGCGCGAGGCGCATGAAATATTTGGGCTGAATCACGTCATCTTCCGGCCGCACAATGTGTATGGTGAAAATCAGAACCTCGGCGACCGTTACCGCAACGTCATCGGCATTTTCATGAATCAGATCATGCAGGGGCAGCCCATGACGATTTTTGGCGACGGCCAGCAGACGCGCGCGTTCAGTTACATTGACGATGTCGCGCCGGTGATAGGCGCCAGCATCGCGCGCCCGGCCTGTTACAATCAGATCTTCAACGTTGGCGCGGACAAGGCCTATTCGGTTGCCGAACTGGCGCAGGTTGTGGCCAAGGCGATGGGCGCCAAGCCGGTTGCCAGACATCTCGATGCCCGCAACGAAGTGATGCATGCCTACTCGGCACACGAAAAAGTCCGGAAATATTTCGGCGACCTGATCCAGAATGTTTCGCTGGAAACAGGCGTGGCCCGAATGGCGGTTTGGGCAAAGAAAACCGGGGCGCGGCAAGGCAAGCCATTTGCCGGGGTTGAAGTGCGAAAGAACATGCCGCCTTCATGGGCGGCGCTGTTGCAGACTTGAAGGGGCCAGTTACTTCGCGTCCACTTTCGGCGGGCCATATTTGAACAAGCGCTTCACTTCCGCCCAGCGGGCCGGCTTCAGCCGCAGAAAACGCAACATCCAGAAATCGCCGCGTTGTCGGAAACCGCGGATGCGCCGCCGCCAGTGGCGCACATGTTCGTGCATCCGAAATGCGTCGATGATGGCCGATAGATATGATTTGCGTATGTAACTCCATCGCCAGGTCAAAACTAGGCCAACGCCTGCTTCCGCAAGCAACAACAACAGGTGTGGAATCAGCAGCAGCAGCAGCACGTGCTGGCCATTTTTCATCAGGAACAAAATGCCGTTGCGGTTTGCCAGAAAGCGTTTGAAATCAGTGGTGCGTGATTCGACGGTTTTGGTTTTGCCCTCCGGGTTCACCACGGCTGCGCCGCGATGATGGAGGCGGGCGCTGGGCACCGCCACGACCTTGCCACCGGCAATCCACACCCGCCATGACAGGTCGGTTTCATCCGCGTAGATCAACAACTCCGGCGGAAAGCCGCCGATTCTGTCGAACAACGTTTTTTTTACCAACAGGCTGCAACCGCAAGCCGTGAAAACTTCCGTGGTTTGTGCCGGTGGCCTCATATGATTGGGCATACCGAATAAATCAATTCCCGACGACCCGCAGCTTTGGAATTCGCTGTCATCGTAATTGAGTACCAGCGGCGTGGCTGCATCCGCGCCGGCCGCCTCGACTGCTTCATGAAGCTTTTCCATACAATCCGGCTCCAACCACGTATCGTTGTTCAGAAAGAGCAGATATTTGCCGGTGGCAACTGCCGCGCCGTTGTTGTTGGCGCCGCAGTAATAAAGATTCGCGCCGTTCTCCACCACCTGCCCTTTCGCGCCCGACCGTGCAAGCCAGCCGTTGGTAAATTTCACCGAATCATCAGTGGAATTATTGTCAGTCAGGATGACTTCAAGGCGGGTAAAAATCGTCTGTCTCTCCAACGATTCCAAACAACGTGTCAGCCAAGCCATGCCGTTGTAATTCAATACAACGACGCTGATTTCGGGTTGAACGGCGGGGAACTGGTTCATACCGCCGTGGCTATTTTGACAATGACAGCCATTGGATTGACGCATTAGACGCGCTGTTGATTGGACGGCGTTCGGTGTTCATAGCGCAGAATCATTGCCGAACAGGCCGGCAAAGAAAAGCTTTCTTACTTTGCCAGTCGCCGACGAGGAAAAACCATCCCGCCATCTGCCATGAATCAAGCCAGACACTTTTAACTAAAACCGCACGCGGAACGATCAAACAAACTCCGCAAGGGAATATCACATGGAATTGCTGTTGTCCCCGCAAATCGTCGGCGATTGGGCAAAGGCAACGGGATCGTCGGATCCATGGCCGCCGATTGGTTCCGAAATTTCTGAGGCTTAATGTCAACACTTGCTTTCAACTTCTGTGCCAAACTCCGCCGTGCCCCTCCAGCCTGATGCCATTTTTCACCACTTGTGCATTATTTTGTCGTCACAGCTCGGATACAACCAATCCGCCTCCAGTAGCTTCTTAAAAAGGAATCGTATCCCCGCACCGCCTTTCCAGTCCCATATCTTTTCCTCTCTGTATACGACGGTAAAGGCAGTGGGCATTGCTTTTCGCTGATTTGTCGCAACAAGACAAGCCTCGAGCAGTATCACGGCGATAGGTGATCACTTATCGTCATCTTCAGTATCTATTCACGCAACTCAGGGACCGGAGAAGCGTAAACGATAGAAAGCGTTGGGATCGGACATCTGGATGGGCACCAGATATTGATCGCCAATTTGAAATGGAGCTATCGTGACCGGCACCCAGTTGGCCGGCAAAAGCCCGGTTGTGGTCTCCAAAACGAATCCCGACGGATTGACCGGCCAGAACATATATAAAGTGCCGCCCGAAGAAATTGTCGTCAGCGAAGGCAGATTGACGATGTTGATCGGATTGGC
>Ga0265340_10000343_pt1 | contig 24742 bp, 19 predicted proteins | sample 4CB225metaG_FD_202082 | JGI IMG/M metagenome (GOLD analysis project Ga0265340, IMG submission 202082) | Rhizosphere microbial communities from Carex aquatilis grown in University of Washington, Seatle, WA, United States - 4-CB2-25 metaG | ecosystem: Host-associated > Plants > Roots >...
TATACCAGAGTTTTAAAATTAGGGCAAAGGATTTCAGATGGGACTCCTATGGCTATTATAGAATTTGTGTAAATGTTCCGGATAGTTTAATATAAAAAAATGAAAAAGATTGATACAAAAACAATAGACGCGAGCGGAAGAACATTAGGCAGAGTGGCAAGTGAAGTGGCGGTTTCCCTTATGGGCAAGAACAGCGCCTCATATGAAAGACACATTTATTCCGGCAGTCCGGTTAAAGTGATAAATGCTTCGAAACTCAAAATTACCACCAAGAAATTGGAGGAAATTTATCACACCAGGTATTCAGGATACAGAGGCGGACTTAGAGTATTAAAGGGCACCGAAACAATGGAAAAAAAAGGCCTTAAGGAACTTATAAAGCTCGCCGTGTATCATATGCTTCCGGGGAATAAGTTAAGAAGGGAAATGATGAAGAATTTAAAAATTGAAGATTAATATTTATTATGGAAAATAAAACGACAAAAGAAACATACTTTGAAGCAACAGGAAGAAGAAAAACTTCAACCGCCAGAGTCCGAATTTGGCAATCGACAAAAGCCGGTTTTGTCATTAACGGCAAAGATGCAAAGGAATATTTTAAGACGGAAGAACAGCGTCGTTTGGTAGGAGACCCGTTAATAAAAGGTATTGACGCGGATAAAAAAGATTACAAATGGAAAGTGGAGGCAAGAGTATCGGGCGGAGGAGTTCATTCTCAAGCGGAAGCCGTCCGTCACGGCCTTGCCCGGGCCTTGGTCTCTTTTGACCTTGAATTGCGGCATAAAATGAAAACGTTGGGCTATCTGAAACGCGACCCTAGAGCCAAAGAACGCAGAAAATTCGGTCTCAAAAAAGCCCGCAAGGCTCCGCAATGGTCTAAACGTTAGTTGTAAAAAATACCCCTTGAAAATAGGGGTATTTTTATGCTAAAATATATTTGTGGCAGATGAAGAAGAAAAAAAAGATGAAATCGTAGACCCGGCAGATGATAAATCTGAGGTTCTTGAATTTGAATTCAATGAAGACGGCGAAGAAGATTTAAAAAAGACTCTTAAAAAATTCAGGGCCGATTTAAAAGCGTGCAAAGCCGAGAAAGAGGAATACTTAACTGGTTGGCAAAAGGAGCGGGCGGATTTTGCCAATTATCGCAAACAGGAAGACGACCGAAGAACCAATTTTTCGGAATCGGTGCGCGAACGTATCCTTACGAGGTTTCTGAGCGTGCTCGATAGTTTCAATATGGCTTTCGCCAATAAAGATGCTTGGAGTAAAGTAGATGAAAATTGGCGCAAAGGAGTGGAATATATTTATTCACAGCTGAACACTATATTTGAAGAATATGGCGTAAAAGAGGTAGGCGTTGTCGGGGAGAATTTTGACCCGAATATTCATCAATCCATAGAGATTACTCCAACCGAGAATAAAGAAAATAACCATAAAATTTCAGAAGTTGTTCAAAAAGGATATAAATTGGGCGACAGAGTAATCCGTGCCGCCCGGGTGAACGTTTTTGAATATAATGAAAAGGGAGGAGAATAAAATATGTGAGCATTGCGGAAAAGAGTTTACCCTTTCGGAGGGAGAATTTTCTTTGTATGAAAAAGTTGATGTTGAGTTGCCCACACTTTGCTTTTTTTGCCGGATAAAATTACATTTGTCTTTTTGGATGTTCGGGAAATTCCGTAAAGGCAAATCTGACCTCTCGGGAGAAAGCCTGATTACTGTTTTGCCGGAAAAAACCAGATATCCCATTTACACTCTTACCGAATGGTATAGTGATAAATGGGGCGCTATGGATTACGGGATGGATTATAATTCTACTGTGCCGTTTTTAAAACAACTACAAGACCTTCAAGAAAAAGTTCCCCATCCACATCAAAACGGCAGCAAGAATACAGGATGCGATTGGTGTGATGATGTTTGGAATTGCAAAAATTGCTACTTATCTCGTTCTATGGAAGGATGCGAGAATCTTTATTACTCGTATCGCAATCTTTCTGTCAATAATTCTATAGATATGACTGTCTGCTTTGATTCCGAAAAGTCTTACGATTCAAGTGATTGCTATAATTCATTTAAAATTTTTTACTCAAAACATTCCCGCGACTGCATAGATTCTTATTTTTTATATGATTGTCGCAACTGTCAAAATTGTTTTATGAGTTGGAATCTGCGTAATAAGCAATATTGCATAGAAAATGTTCAGTATTCTAAAGATACCTATGAAGAAAAATTGAAATCATTTAAGCTCGGATCATATCAATCTATTCAGTATTTGAAAGAACGCTTTAATGAGATTATTCGAGAAGAAGTCGTACATAGACAAAATTTTAATTTTAAAACATACAATTCAGACGGAAACTTTTTATTGAATGTTAAAAATTGTCACAATTGCAATACGCTTAGCGATTCGGAAGACTGCTACAATACCATTAGGGCGATTCATCAAAAAACAACCATTGATACAGATGGAGGATGGTATCTGGAGCTGTGTGGAAATTGTGGTCCTTGTGTAGGAGGAAGTTATGCTCTTAAATATTCGGTTTGGTCTCCTTCAAGATATTCCGAATATCTGGACCTATGTATAGAATGCGAAAATTGTTTCGGTTGCGTGGGACTGAAGAAAAAGCAGTATTGCATTTTGAATAAGCAATATACAAAAGATGAATATAAAACTCTAAAAGAAAAAATTGTTTCTGACATGAGGAAAAAAGAAGAATATGGAAAGTTTCTACCTTATTCTATGGGGGCTGGGCCATTCAATTTATCCACCGGATTTTTTTATTTTTTAGAGACTAAAAAAGAAGATATTTTAAAACTTGGTGGATATTGGGAAGACATTGACGAAAGTCATATAGAGGGTATGCCGACTAGTGAATTACCTGATGACATAAAAGATGTGGAAGATTCTATTATCACTCAGGCTCTTATTTGTCCGGAAACTGGTTGGCGTTTTAATATTGCCAAAAATGAACTTTCTTTTTATAAAGAAAATAATATTCCGCTTCCGCGTTATCATTTTGATGTGCGGACTAAAGATCGTTTGAAGTATTTAACTGTTTTAGAAGCTTATCCATACACTTGTTGTTATTGTAAAAAAGATATTGAGGCCTTTTATTTGCCCGAGTGGAATTATCAAAAAATCGCCTGCGAAGAGTGTTATAAGCGGAATATAAATTAAATGTCAAAAAACTTAGCGATAGCAGAGTCTTTTGACAAATGAAATAATATGGAATACAAACAGGAAAAAAGAATATGCCAAAATTGCAAAAAAGATTTCACAGTTGAGCCGGATGATTTTAATTTTTACGAGAAAATGAAAGTGAAACCACCTGAATTCTGTTACCAGTGTGGTATTAGTCGGGTTGAAGTTTTACGTAACGAACGGGTAGTATATTGGGGAGAGTGTGCCAAATGTGCGAAGAAAACAATGTCCCTTTATCATCCTAATTCTTTGTATAAAGTATATTGTCACGACTGTTGGTTTAGTGATGGTTGGGATGGTTTGGATTACGGTATTGATTACGACCCCAATAGTCCTATAATTGAGCAAGTAGTTAAGTTACAGAAGACAGTTCCTCGCGAATCAGTCATTATTTTAAATTCCACCAATTGCGCTTATGGCAATAATGTACGTGACTCCAAAAATTGCTATTTTTCTTTTTTAGTTTCAAATTCGGAGAATGTTTTGTATTCTATGTGGATTGTAAGCAAAGATTGTATGGACTGTCACAAGATAACTGGTAGTGAGTTGACGCTTTATTCGGTAAATGTGACCAATTCTTACCACTGTGCTTATATCCAAGATTCCTCTGATTGTTCCGATTGCTATTTTAGTTATGATTTGCGTGGTTGCACTAACTGTCTTTTTTGTTATAACCTTAGAAATAAATCTTATTGTGTCAGAAATAAGGAATTCGGCAAGGAAGAATATCTGAGAGAGTATGAGAAAGTTTTTAATGGCAGTTACACCACATTACTTAAATCTATAGCGGAATATGAAGAACTTAAGAAATCGGCTATTCATCGGTTTGCTTTCTTTTTAAAATCAAGTGGATGTGTTGGTAACTATCTTGAAAATTGCAACAGGAATTTCTGGTGTTTTGACGGAGTAGACAATCAAGACGTGCGTAATGTGGCCAGTATTCTTCATTCCAAGAATGCTGAATGGAGTTACGCGATAGGAACTCAGCCTACGGAAAATATTTTCGGGTCTGCAGTGATAAAAGGAGGCTCAATGGTGAAAAATTCTTTTAATCTTTTTAATTCCAGTTTCTGTGATTGGTGCGACAGTCTGATTTCCTGTAACAACTGTATTGCTTGCGTTGGGCTAAAGAAAAAAGAATATTGCATTTTAAATAAGCAATACTCAAAAGAGGAATATATAAGGTTGAAAAAATATATTGAAGAAAAAGGAGATTTATCTATGTTTATGACTCCACGTTTCAGCACTTTTGGCTATAATGAGACCGCTGCTTATGATTATTATCCTCTATCTAAAGAAGAAATTTCCAAACAGGGATATAGTTGGCAAGATGATTTTCCTGCAACTTCCGGTCAGGAAACTATACAGCTAAAAGATATGCCAGATAATATAGAGAATGTCAGTAATGACATTTTAAAAGAAGTTTTTGCCTGCGTTAAATGTCAAAGAAATTATCGTATTACTTTGGAAGAATTGCAATATCTTAGATTGTTCATATTACCATTACCACGTGAATGTCCACAGTGCCGTATGGCTGCTCGCCGTAAAATGAGACTGCCCTTCAAACTTTGGCACAGGGATTGCATGTGCGACAAAAAGGGGCATTTTCACGGCGAAAAACATTGTGAAATAGAATTTGAAACGGCTTATGCTCCCGATAGGCCGGAAATTATTTACTGTGAACGCTGCTATCAGCAGGAAATATATTAAATTGGTAATTTTTATTTAACGTGGTATAGTAAAAACAAGGCAATTGCGCCTTATTTTATTTTATATGGAAAGAGATTATTCAAACATACACCGCAAGCTGGTGCTTAAATATTTTTGGCAGGTTATGAGACTTTTCAAAGTGTCTTTTTTTATCGTTATCATTTCTACAGTAACAGCATCGGCTTTGGATGTTTACATACCTCTTCAGTATTTAAAACTCTGGGATATTTTAAGCGCCAACAATTTCAATGTGGTATCACTCGCCAAGTCAGTGATTATTTTGGTTTTAATATTAAATTTAATTCGTTGGATTATACGCAGAATTTCCGGATTTTGTCTCTCATATTTTGAATCTAGTGTTATGATTGGGCTCCGCAAGCAATCTTTTTCTTATATGATAGGACATTCTCATTCATTCTTCGCGAACAATTTTGGCGGTTCACTCACAAGAAAAATAAATAAATATGCAAACGCTTTTGAAAAGTTGGCCGACAGAATGGTTTCTGACGGGTTGCCGCTTATTGTACGTAGTATAGGTACGGTTATCGCTATTTATACTTTATTGCCCAAATACGCTTACATAATGGGAATATTCTGCTTTGTATTTTTGGTTACAGCTTTCATCTATATTCGTTATAAACTCAAATATGATATCATAGCGGCCGAATATGACACTGAATCCACCGGAGTGTTATCCGATTCCATAGGCAACCATTCTTCAATCCAATTATTTACCGGTCATAAGAACGAAGAAAATCGTTTCAAAAATATAACAGAGAAACAAAGAAAAGCCACCTCGTTTAATTGGTATTTATGGGAAGGTCTTGGGGCAATTCAAAGTTTTTATTCTCTTACTATTGAATTTATTATATTCTGGTTTGCCTTAGGTGATTGGAAACTTGGTCTCATTTCTTTGCCTATTATCGTATTACTGCAGAGTTATTTGGTTCGCCTTAATGATAATCTGTGGAGTTTCGGCGGAATTACCCGCGCATTCTATGAAAGTTTTGCCGATGCTCAAGAAATGGCTGATGTCCTTGATACTCCTTATGAAATTATTGACAACCCGACGCAAATTCTTAAAAATGTAAAAGGAGAAGTTGTTTTTGATAACGTGAATTATATTTACAAGAACAATAAAAATAAAATACTGGATAATTTTTCTTTAACAATACCTCCCGGACAGAAAGTGGCCATAGTCGGTTCTTCCGGCGCGGGCAAGACAACATTTGTGCGTCTGCTTATGAGATTATTCGATGTGACTTCAGGCAAGATTACAATTGACGGAGTTGATATTAGTAAAGTTTCCCAGCAAAATCTACGTGAACAGATAGCCTTTGTTCCGCAGGAGCCGGTGCTTTTTCACCGCACTTTAATGGAAAATATTCGTTACGGCAGACGAAACGCCACGGATGAAGAAGTGTTAAAAGCGGCAACGCTAGCGCATTGCGACGAATTTATAGATTCATTGCCGTATGGTTATGAGACTTATGTGGGGGAGCGTGGCATAAAACTTTCCGGCGGAGAACGTCAGCGTGTGGCTATTGCCCGGGCTATACTTAAAGATGTTCCTATTCTTATTTTAGATGAAGCCACGTCCTCGCTTGATTCTCATTCAGAATTTCTTATTCAAGATGCCCTCGTAAAACTTATAAAGGGGAAAACAACTATTGTCATAGCCCACAGGCTTTCCACAATAAGGCAAATGGACAGGATTATAGTCATAAAAAATGGAAAAATTACCGAGGATGGAGTTCACGATGAACTTGTCATCAAGAAAAATGGCATTTATAAAAAATTATGGGACCTGCAGGCTGGGGGATTTAGGAATGTGATTTAATTTTTTACGCTTTTAAGAAAAGCGAGTTTTGTTTCTTCGTCTAATTTATCGGCAACGATAATCATCAACTCTGTTCCCAAGCTCAAATCTTTTTTTATATTCGCGAAAAGATGTTCATATGGAAGAGGGGATATCCAAACCGTATTTTTTACACAAGTGAAGTTCGCTTTTTTCAAAAGATAACGCAACGCCTCACGTTCACTCTTCCTTTCTTCCGGAATGTCCAGAATTATGATTCTCCATAATCCATCCCAAGCAGTTGATACAAGCGCACCCTCTCCTTCAAGCTTTATGGAATTTAATTTATTTCTGCCTTTTTTTGTGAGTTTTAAATAACTTTTATTATCAGATTGAACCATCTCAACACAGCCAGATTCAACTAAATTCTTTATGGAACGAGTGAGGGCATAGCCTGTTTTATAACCCCCTTTATCCCCCTTGTCAGGGGGATTTTTTACTTCACCTCCCTTGATAAGGGGAGGTTGGGAGGGGTTTGCTTTTTTAATTATTTCATCCAGAGGGATAGCCGGTTTTTCGGCCAAAATCCTCAATATTTTATTGGAATATTCTATTTTTCTTGACATACCCATATATTATAATATATACTGTCATTTGACAAGTATTTAGCGGTCGCAAAAAACTTGCAAAAGGTTTTTGCTTGATATATAGTAGGTCTATAAATTTAATTATTAGTTTAAATAAAAACAAAAAATCATGTCAAAAATAATAGGTATAGATTTGGGTACAACAAATTCGGCGGTAGCTATCATTGAAGGAGGCGTGCCGAAGATTATTGAAAATGTGGAGGGCAATCGCACCACGCCTTCTGTCGTTGCTATTACGAAGAATGGAGACCGTATCGTTGGATTACTAGCCAAGAGACAAGCAGTTACTAACCCGGAAAATACAATTTCCGAGATAAAACGATATATGGGTCATAGATATGATGACCCCGGAGTGCAGAAGGATAAAACTACGGCCCCTTTTAAAATTGAAGCTGGAGAAGATGGCGGAGTAAAAGTGAAAATGTCGGATAAGTTTTACCGTCCGGAAGAAATCTCCGCGATGATTCTACAGAAAATAAAATCCGACGTTGAGGCAAAGTTGGGAGAAAAAATAACCGAAGCTGTTATCACTGTACCGGCCTATTTCAATGATGCGCAAAGAAAAGCCACCAAAGACGCCGGACAGATAGCGGGGCTGGACGTAAAACGCATTATCAACGAACCTACGGCCGCGGCACTCGCTTATGGATTCAACAAAAAGAAGAATGAAAAGATAGTTGTGTATGATTTCGGCGGAGGAACTTTTGATGTCTCGGTGCTTGAGATTGGAGATGATGTTATTGAAGTGAAGTCCACTGATGGTGACAGCCATATGGGTGGAGGCGATATTGACCGCAAAGTGATAGATTGGATTGCCGAGGAATATAAAAAAGAATCGGGAATTGATATCAGAAAAGACCCTCTGGCTCACCAGCGTTTAAGAGAAGCGGCAGAGAAAGCGAAACACGAACTTTCTACCACGATGGAAGCGGAAATAAATATCCCATTCATCACTTCCGATGCCACTGGGCCGAAACATTTGCTTATGAAAATGTCCCGAGCCACGCTTGAATCACTGGCGAAAGAATACGTGGACCGTTCTATCGCTATAACCAAAAGAGCTTTGGAAGCATCACCGTTTAAGATGAACGAAATAAATGAAATCGTTATGGTTGGCGGACAGACCAGAATGCCGATGATGGTTGAAGCTGTTAAAAATCTCTTTGGCAAAATGCCGAATATGTCCATCAATCCTGACGAAGTGGTGGCTTTAGGCGCTGCCGTGCAAGCGGGAGTGTTGGCCGGAGATGTGCGTGATGTGTTGCTCTTGGATGTTATCCCGCTTTCGCTTGGTATTGAAACCTTGGGAGGAGTGGCTACGAAGTTAATCGACAGAAATACCACTATTCCGGCTTCAAAATCTCAGGTATTTTCAACTGCGGCTGACAATCAGACTTCTGTCGAGATTCACATAGTGCAAGGAGAACGTCCTATGGCATCCGATAATAAATCCCTAGGTAGGTTTATTCTAGATGGAATCCCGCCATCGCCTCGTGGTATTCCTCAAGTGGAAGTTACTTTTGATATTGATGTGAATGGTATATTGAATGTTAAGGCTATGGATAAAGCTTCCCAAAAAGTTCAGTCAATAAAAATAGAGGCAAGCTCCGGACTCAAAGACGAAGATATCAAGAAAATGCAGCAAGATGCCGAGCTTCATGCCGAAGAAGATAAAAAGAAAAGGGAAGTTGTTGATATAAAAAATACAGCCGAGATGATTATTTACACCGCCGAAAAAGCGTTGAAAGACAATGACGCGAAAATCCCGGCTGATGTCAAAGGTAGCGTTAATACAAAGATAACAGCTTTGCGCGGAGTGAAAGACGGCGTGGATGCTGAAGCAATCAAAAAAGCTACCGAAGAATTATCTGCCGAAATGTCCAAAATCGGCGAAGCAATGAGCAAAGCCGGTGGGACGCCTCCTCCGGGCGCAGGAGCCCCTGAAGAGCAGGGTCCAGAAGTAAAAGACGGTGAAGCACCAAAACAATAATTTTCCCGGAAACCCGGTTTCTGGAATACCAAAAGGCCCTCAATCTTGGGGGCTTTTTGTGCTGGGTAATTTTTAGTATAATAAAACTATGCAATCCGAAACTAGAATCTGTCAAAATTGCAAGAAGGATTTCATTATTGAGCCCGATGATTTTGGATTTTATGAAAAGGTAAAGGTTCCACCGCCGACGTTTTGCCCTGAATGCAGAAGGCAACGCAGGAATGCTTGGCGAAATACCTTTACTTTATATTCCAGAAAATGTGATTCATGCGGAAAATCAGTTATTTCTCTTTACGCTCCGGATTCCGGAATAATTATTTATTGCAACAAATGTTGGTGGAATGATAAATGGAACCCAAAAAGTTATGGGACAGACTATGATTTTTCAAAACCATTCTTTACACAATTTAGAGAGCTTATAGGAAAAGTTCCGCATATATCTATTGTGAATGATGATGGAATTGCGAGTTTAAATTGTGAATATACGCAAGACACTTGGTTTGCCAAGAATTGCTATATGTTATTTTCTGGCTGGTACATTGAAAATGTTATGTATAGCTTCTTTATGCTTGCTGGAAAAGACATGGTGGACTGTATGAACATTATGAATAAAGCAGAATGGATGTATGAATGTATTAATTGTGGAACATCGTACCAACTTAAATATTCTCAATTTTGTAAAGCGTGTATTGATTCGGCTTTTCTCTATAATTGCGTAAATTGTACAGACTGTTTTATGTGTACGGGGCTTGTTGGCAAAAAATATTGTTTTAAAAATAAAGAATATAAAAAGGAGAAATATTTGGAAATTTTTAAAAATTATAAGCTTGATACTTTTAATGGAGTTGAAAAGGCGCAAGAAGAATATGATAATTTTATTGTTGAAAATCCCAGAAGATATGCTTATGTATTAAACAGCTTAAATTGTTACGGAGATGTTATTTCACGTTGCAAGAATGTAAAAAATTGTTTTGTTGCCAGAAAATGCGAAAATTGCAGATATTGTGATTTTTTTACGGGAGATAAAGAGTGTTATGACATAATAATGTCCGGAGAAACTCAAGAAAACTATGAAGGGGTAGTTGTGGACCATTCACAGCTTAATTTGTTCGGACTTTTTTCTGTGAAAAGCCAGGATATGAGATATACCCAACACTGTCACAATTGTAAGCATTGTTTTGGTTGCGTAGGACTACGTGATAGCAGTTATTGTATTTTTAACAAACAATATACAAAAGAAGAGTACGAAGAACTATTGCCAAAAATTATAAAACAAATGGAAGAGGTTCCTTATGTGGATAAAAAGGGAAATAAATATAGATACGGGGAATATTTTCCGATAGAGCTTTCGTATTTCGGCTACAATGAATCTTGCGCAATGGAAGTGGTTCCGCTTGAAAAGAAAAAGGCGGAAGAAGCGGGATATAAATGGCAAGAAAATATTCAGCGGACAACAGGCAAAGAAACCTTAAAAATGGAAGATATACCGGAAAGTATTAACGATATTGGAGATTCAATCTTGGACGAGGTGCTGGCTTGTATAAATTGCCAGAGAAATTATAAAATCGTCAAAAACGAACTCATCTTTTATAAAAAAATGGGAATTCCAATTCCGAGGAGATGTTTTTATTGTCGTTATGCCGCCCGTCTGGCGCGTCTTAATCCTTTAAAGCTCTGGCACAGGACTTGTATGTGTGAGAAAGAAAATCATAATCATAAAGGGAAGTGTGAAGTGGAATTTGAAACTAGTTACGCGCCGGAAAGGCCGGAAATAGTGTACTGTGAAAAGTGTTATCAGGCTGAAGTTTATTAGCCCTGTCGCTCGCGAGCGACGGGGTTAGTAAAGTGTTTTATTTTATTGTATAATATAAATATGGATTTGAAAGAACTGCCTAAAAATAAGGAAATAACATATATTGGCAATACCACTTACAGGGATAAAAATGTGCTCTTTGGCATCAAGCGCAAAGACAGGCGCCAGCATGTTTATATTTTGGGAAAGTCCGGCACCGGTAAATCCGCGCTGATGTTCAATATGATTATCCAGAACATAGAAAACGGCGACGGCGTTTGTATGGTTGACCCGCACGGAGAAAACGTGGAAGCTATTTTGTCGGCTATCCCTCCGCACCGTATGAAAGATGTTGTTTATTTTAATCCCGCGGATACTGACTATCATATCGGATTTAATGTCTTGGAACTCATTGACCCGAAATACAAGCATCTGGTGGCTTCCGGACTGATGGGAATTTTTACCAAAATCTGGGCCAATGCCTGGAGCGCCAGAATGGAATATATTTTAAATAATGCGATTTTGGCGTTGCTCGATACTCCCGGCTCGACACTTTTGGGTATTCCTCGAATGCTGGTGGATAAAGATTACCGCCAGAAAATAATCACTAATTTGAAAGACCCGGTGATTAAAGCTTTCTGGGTGCACGAATATGAGGCCTGGCAGGATAAATTCAGAAATGAAGCTATTGCCCCAATTCAAAACAAAGTTGGACAATTCCTTTCCACCTCTATCATCCGCAATATTGTCGGTCAATCTATAAGCACTATAAATATTTTTGACATTATGAATGAAGGCAAGATTTTCTTGGTGAACGTTTCCAAAGGGCGTATTGGAGAAGACAACTCTTCGCTTTTGGGCGGAATGATAATCACTAAAATTCAGCTGGCAGCAATGGAGCGTGTGCGCATTCCCGAAGATGACAGAAAAGATTTTTATCTTTATGTGGACGAATTTCAAAACTTTGTGACGGACGCATTTGCCGGTATTTTGTCCGAGGCTAGGAAATACAGGTTAAATCTTACCGTGGCTCATCAGTACACAGCCCAGCTTGTCACGGACAAAAGTTCCAGCGTCAGAGACGCCATCTTCGGCAACGTGGGTACGATGATAGTCTTCAGAGTTGGCGCCGATGACGCGGAATTCTTGGAAAAAGAATTTGAACCGGAATTTACTCCTCAAGATATTGTGAATTTGCCGAACTTCAAAGTCTACTTGAAATTAATGATAGACGGCGTTTCTTCCCGCCCATTTTCGGCTAGGACTCTTCCGCCTATGGTTAAATCCGGCAATAAAGATATTGAAGAAGAAGTTATCAAGTCTTCCCGCGAATTGTATTGTAGAACAAAAGAAGTGGTGGAAAGGGAAATAAATGACTGGAGCGGTATGTCCATCGGCGATGATAGCGGTACCGGCAACGTGGAAAAATTTAAGGCTATATGTTCTATTTGCGGAAAAGAAACGGTGGTGCCTTTCAAGCCGGAGCCGGGCAGACCGGTATATTGCAGGGACTGTATAGCAAAAATGAAATCCGGAGAATTAAAGCCCATTGCCGGCTCAATAAAACAGATTAAGCAAGATGAAACCAAGTTTTATAAACCCTTGGCAGATTTAGGTATAGAATTTGAGCAAAAAGATAAGAATAATATAGAAGAGGAAAGGTATACGGAAAGGGTCAATAAACCGATGTCTGGAGACTTGGATAAAAAAGTTCCGGTTAAGAATTCTCCTGTGTCTACGAGTCCGAAAATATTTTCCACCATTAAAAAAGTTTTTACGAAAAGTCCTACAGTTCCCAAATCCGCCCCGGTAAAAATTGTCAGGGATAATTCAGCCCTGAAAGAAGTTTTAAATAAAGCGCTTTCTGAAAACAAGCCTTCTGCGGTAAAGCCGGAAGTTGTCGAGCCTGCTGCCACTACGCCAATTCCGGCGCCGGAGCCTGTTTCACTTAATACTTTAAAAAACGAAAACAGCATAAATAATGCTAAGCCGTCAAAGGACCGCGCGGCAAAAGCCGAAGATATGGATAAATTGAAGAATCTTATAGAGACAACGAATATATCCGGAGCGCAAGGAAAAGTTAAGGAAGTGCCGGAAGATGTTTTGAGAAAAATCTTAGAGTGAGATGAAAAGCGAAATAAAAATTTGCCAAAACTGCAAGAAAGACTTCACTATTGAGGAAGAGGACTTCAATTTCTATCAAAAAATCAAAGTTCCACCGCCGACATTTTGTCCGGATTGCCGGACGGTACGTCGTTTATGCTGGCGCAATGAGATGTCTCTTTTTAAAAGAAAATGTGATGCTCCCGGGCATAGTGAAAATATTATCACCATTTATCATCCAGACGAAAAGCTTACAGTATATGACATAAAATCTTGGTGGGGAGACGGTTGGGATGCTATGTCATACGGTAAAGAATATAACTTTTCCAAATCTTTTTTCCAGCAATGGAAAGAATTAAGAGATGCTGTTCCTCAGCAAACTATGTCTAATGCAAATGCGGTCAACAGTGATTATTGTAATGTTGCCTTGGACAGCAAGGATAGTTATATGTGCTCTGGGTCTTGGGGATTGGAAAGAGTTTTTTATGCCAACCGGGTTAAAAAAGATAAGGATTCATCTGACCTATATATAGTTCACAATTCGGAACTTTGTTACGAAGACGTTCTTTGTACTGACTGCTATCATGTTTCTTATTCGGCTAACTGTAAAGCATGCGTTGACTCTTATTTCTTATATGATTGTCACGGTTGTGTAAATTGTTTTGGTTGTACCAATCTGCGTAATAAATCATATTGTATGTGGAACAAAGAATTAGGAAGGGAAGAATATATAAAAAGATTAAAGGAAATAAATTTAAAAAGTTATAGAACTGTTTATGAGTTAAAGGAAAAATTTGATGATTTATGTTTAAAATCAATCCATAAATTCGCTAACCAAACCAGAGTGATAAACTCTTTCGGAGATAATTTAGATGGGGTTAAGAATTGTAAGTTTGCTTTTGACGCAATAGGCAAAGTGGAAGATTCAAAATATGTGCACTGGATTGCTGAGATGATGAAAGATGGATATGATTCCGGTCCTGGGATAGGTTCAGCGGAGCTTATATATGAATCATACGATACCGGACTTGGTAATTTTCGCAATCTTTTTACCGGCATAGTATACACCGCCAATAATGTTGAGTATTCAATCTATTGTTTTGGTGGTTCAGACTTATTTGGCTGTATAGGATTACGAAATAAGAAGTATTGTATTTTAAATAAACAATATTCCAAGGAAGAATACGAGGAATTAGTGCCAAAAATTAAAGAGCAGATGATGAATGTTCCATATTTGGATAAAAATGGTATGGTATATAAATATGGCGAATTTTTTCCAGCTGAAATTTCTCCGTTTTGCTATAACGAAACTCAAGCCCAAGATTATTTCCCTTTGACCAAAGAAGAAGCTTTGAAAAGGGGGTATAAATGGCGGGATAGAAAAGTAAATGAATATGTGACTACCGTACAAGCTGAAAATCTTCCGGACAGTTTGGAAGATGTGCCTAATTCCATTACTGAGGAAATCATTAGTTGTTTACATAAAGGGGAATGTCAGGACCGCTGTTTGGGAGCCTATAAAATAACGGAAGGTGAACTCAATCTGTATCGCCAGCTTGGAGTGCCTTTACCCCGTCTTTGTTTTATTTGTCGTCACGAAGAGAGACTAAGGAAGCGTAACCCGATGAAACTCTGGCACAGAGCTTGTATGTGCGATAAGAAAAATCACGAACATGCAGGAAAATGTTCAAACGAATTTGAGACTAGCTATGCTCTCGGCAGGCCGGAAATTATTTATTGCGAAAGTTGTTATAACAAGGAAGTCTATTAAACCCCCACACCAGGTGTGTGGGATTTCCCACACACCTGGTGTGGGGGAAAGAGTTAGAATTATGCAAGCCGAAACCAGACAATGTCAGAACTGCAAAAAAGACTTTATAATTGAGCCGGATGATTTTGGCTTTTATGAAAAAATAGATGTTCCGCCACCGACTTTTTGTCCTAATTGTAGAAGACAAAGAAGATTAGCCTGGCGGAATGATTTTATTTTTTATAATAGAAGATGTGATTTATGCGAAAGAAATATTATTTCTGTTTATTCGCCCGATAACCCTCAAATAATTTATTGCAATAAATGCTGGTGGAGCGATAAATGGGATCCGAAATCATATGGCCGGGATTTTGATTTTTCCCGTCCGTTTTTTGAACAGTTTGCTGAATTTCGTTTAAAAGTTCCGGCGCTTGCTCTGTTTAATGATAATGGTATTGGCAGTGAAAATTGTGAATACACCCAGGATTTCGCTTACGGAAAAAATTGCTATATGTGCATGGTTGCCTGGCATATCCAAGACTGCATGTATATGTGCTATGCCTCTGATGCAAAAGATACTGTTGATTCAATGGGTATTTGGGGAACAGGGGAAGGGCTTTATGAAACAATGTATAGTGAAAAGTGCTTTGGTTGCAGGAACGTTTATTATTCTTCAGGGCTTGTAAATTGTGCCTTTTGTTATGATTGTAGCGGATGTGAAAATTGTTTCCTGTGTATAAATTTGCGAAGTAAAAAATATTGCATAAAAAATAAACAATATACAAAAAAAGAATATGAAAAAATATTGGAGTCTTATAAACTTGAGACTTTTAGAGGAAGTGAAAAAGCTAGAGTTGAATTTGAAAATTTCATATTAACCAAGCCTAGAAAGTATGCATCTTTTAAAAATTGCCTAAATTGCATCGGAAATAATCTAACCAATAGTAAAAATTCAAAATATGTTTTTCATAACCGAAGATCCGAAAATGATAAATATGTAGAAAATGGCGATACACAGAAAGACAGTTATGATTTATCCGTGGGCGGAGAACTGTCGGAATGCTATGAGGGATTAACGCCGGATAATTCAAACAGGGCCTTGTTCTGCATCTATACTTGGAAATGCATGAATATTTTGTATTCGGAATCTTGCCAATCTTCAAATAATTGCTTTGGTTGTGTTGCTTTAAAGCATGGGGAATATTTAATTTTTAACAAACAATATTCAAATGGAGAATATAAAAAATTGGAAGAAAAAATAATAGAACACATGAAAAAGACAGGGGAATATGGTGAATTTTTTCCGATTAAATATTCACCATTTGCCTACAATGAAACAATGGCAAATTTATCTTTTCCGATGACAAAAAATGAGATACTAAAATTGGGACTTCGTTTCCAAGAAAATTTACAACAAACAAGAGGGAAGACCACTTTAAGGAAGATACCAGATAGTATTGAAGATGTTGAAGATAATATAATTAATGAGATATTGGAATGTAATAAGTGTGAAAGAAATTATAAAATAGCAAGAAATGAACTTTCTTTTTACAAAAAGTGGCAGATTCCTATTCCAAGAAATTGCTTTTTCTGCCGTCTCAAAAAGCGTTTTTTATTACGCACTCCGTCGGATCTCTGGCACCGAAAATGCATGAATAAAGGATGCAATAACGAATTTGAAACAAGCTATGCCCCAGATAGGCCGGAAATAATTTACTGCGAGAGTTGTTATAACAAAGAAGTTTACTGAAAATAAGCTTAAAATGTGCTAAAATAGCCATATGCCTAAGGCAAATCGGGTACAAATAATCAAATATGGTCCGCCGCCGCCGGAATTGCCGGTGTTCGGAAAAGTGAAACCCGAGGAGGTTTCTTTTATTGGGCGCACCAATTACGTCGCTTCTCTTGAAGAAAAGAAATTCATTTTTGGCATCAAGCGCATAGACCGCAGGCGACATCTTTATATTGTCGGAAAGTCCGGCGTCGGCAAGACTAAACTGTTGGAACTTTTTATACGCCAGGACGTCACATACAATCACGGTTTGTGCCTGATTGACCCGCACGGAGATGTTATAGAAGCGATGCTTGACTATATACCGAAAGAACGCATAGAAGATGTCTGTGTCATAGACCCTGGAGACGTTGATTTTCCGGCATCTTTCAATCCGCTGGCAAATGTGGACCCGATGTTTAAATTTCAATTGACCCAGGGTTTGATTGAAGTTTTGCAGAAACAATTCGGAGCCAACTGGACCCCTCGTCTTGAACACGTTTTCCGTTTCACTTGTCTTGCCTTGCTTGATTATCCGCACGCTACAATGCGCGGGATGATTTCAATGCTGACCGACAGAAATTACAGACAGAAAGTGGTAGAGTACATTACCGACGACATGGTTAAAAGATTCTTCGCTATAGAATTCGCTGATTGGTCGGAAAAATTCGATACGGATGCTATTATTCCTCTCGTAAACAAATTGGGACAATTTTTGTCCGACCCGTTGCTTCGAAATATTTTCGGTCAGAAACAAAATAAAATAGATATAAGCGAATTGATGAATCAGGGAAAAATAATTTTCATTAACCTTTCCAAGGGACGCATCGGAGAGGAAAATTCGTCCTTCTTCGGTTCGATGTTCCTGACTAAAATAAAACAGGCGGGAATGGAACGAGCAAGCATTCCCGAAGAAGACCGCAGGGATTTTTATTTGTACATAGACGAGTTCCATAACATTGTCACCCAGACATTTGAGAATATTTTGTCGGAAGCCAGAAAATACGCGCTGAATCTAACAATGGCGCACCAATATATCGGCCAACTTATTCCTCAAGTCCAGCACGCGGTGCTAGGAAATACCGGAAGTATTATTTGTTTCAGAGTCGGTGGGGAAGACGCCGTAAAATTAAAACCGGAATTCGAACCGCTTTTCGGCGTAAAAGATATGATTAACCTCGCTGTTACGGAATTCTATATAAAAATGACAATTGATGGGGAATCCTATGACCCATTTTCAGCGGAAACTTTGAGAGTTTTGCCCCCAACGCATCCCTCGTACAGAAAAGAAATTATTGCGGCATCCCGCAGAAAATATTCAATATCAAGGGATGACGCTGCCAAACTTATTGCTGAAGAAGAAGCCACGATTATCAGAAGCGCGGAAGAAAAAGCAATAATTGAAGGCAAAGGAAAGAAAAAAGAAAATGAACCTGCCCGCCCTCACGATGGTTCGGGAGCAGGCGGGGAAGAAATTATAGAGGTAAAAAAAGAGGAAAAAAGTAAAGCTTCAGGAGAGGCTGAACCTATGATATAATATCCTTATGAGCAAGGATTATTATAATGTTCTAGGGGTAAGTAAAGGCGCTTCTAAGGATGAAATAAAGAAGGCCTTTTATAAGTTGGCACATAAATATCATCCTGATAAAAAAGAAGGCAATGAGGCAAAATTCAAGGAAGTAAACGAAGCCTATCAGGTGCTTTCTGACGATGCAAAGCGTTCAAAATACGACCAATTCGGGTCCGGTTTTGAAAATATGGGGCAGGGATATGGTGGTCAAAGACAAGGCGGGTTTGGAGGTTTTGAGGGCTTCGATTTCAGTAATTTTGGCGGCGGTTTTCAAAATGGCTCCGGCGTGGAATTTGATTTTGGCAATTTAAATGATATCTTCAGTGATTTTTTTACCGGAGGCAGAGGAGGTTTTACGCGAACTCCTCGCGGACGGGATGTGCAAATGGAAATTTATATTTCTTTAATTGATTCTCTTTTGGGAGTAGAAAAAAAAATTACAGTAGGCGGTAATAGAGAAATAACAATCAAAATTCCGGCTGGCATAGAGAATGGGCAGACTCTTAAAATGACGGGTTATGGTGAGACAATAAAGAACGGCAAAACAGGTGACTTGTATATAAAAATAAATTTTAGAGTACCTAACAAAATTTCCAAGAGGGCTCGCGAACTTCTAGAAGAACTTAAAAAAGAGGGAATTTAATTTATGCTTCCTGAAAATATCATTTTTGTTGGAGTCGTATTAAGTCTAATAGCTTCCTTTTTATATATTAAAAACATTTTTTATGGAGGCACTAAACCGAATTTGATTTCTTGGTTTATTTGGATGCTGGCACCTTTTATTGGTGTATTTTTCCAATTAAAAGCTGGCGCTGGTCTTTCTGTTGTGCCGGTATTTATGGCAGGTTTTGGACCTTTTTTGGTTATAGTTTTTTCCTTATGGAATAAAAATGCTTATTGGAAAATAGTTAAATTGGATATAATTTGCGGTATATTTTCTCTTCTTGCCTTGATACTTTATGTGTTTACTCACAATCTAGGAGTATCAATTATTTTTGCAATCATGAGTGACGGATTGGCAGCCATACCAACTATCATAAAATCTTGGAAATTTCCTGAAACTGAAACAGCTGCTCCTTATTTAACAGGTATCTTTAATAATATTTTGGCTTTGCTCATTATAAAAAATTGGATTTTCTCAATTTATTCTTTTAGTATATATTTTATAATAGTGAATTTTACAATAGTTTTTTGCATAAAACATAAAAAAGTGTTAAATTTTAACTATGAAAAATAAATTTGTCACGGTTGCGGCTATACAAAATAGAGTGTCGGCAGACCTGAAAAATAATTTAAATAAAGCTGTCGAATTGACGGAACAAGCGGCGAAAAATGGCGCTCAGATTATTTGTCTGCAAGAGCTTTTTAAAACCCCTTATTTTCCCCAGTATAAAAATGCGAAGAAAGACAATTTTTCAGAAACAATTCCGGGTGAATCTACAAGAGTTTTTTCTAATATCGCAAAGAAATATAAAGTAGTGATTATTGTTCCAATTTTTGAAAAAGATAAAAAAGGACATTATCATAATTCTGCGGCGGTTGTAAATGCCGACGGAAAGTTGATGTCGACTTACAGGAAAATTCACATACCGCAAGACCCGCTTTTTTACGAGAAAAATTATTTTGAAGAAGGAGATACAGGATATAAAATTTATAGAACAAAATATGGCAGTTTTGCCGTTTTAATCTGCTACGACCAATGGTTCCCGGAAGCGGCGCGCGCCGTGAAACTTGCCGGAGCGGATATCATATTTTATCCCACGGCTATAGGAAATATTTTTGGAGAAAAACAAAAGGAAGGAGACTGGCATAATGCCTGGGAGACAATTATGCGTGGGCACGCTATTGCCAACAGCTTATATGTGGTGGCTGTAAACCGTGTGGGCACGGAAAATAAACTGAAATTTTGGGGGCAATCTTTTATTTGTGACGCTTTCGGCAAAATAATCAAAAAAGCAGGAGAGTCTAAAGATGAAATTTTAATTTCTAAAATTAACTTGGCTAAAAACAAAACAATAGCTGAAGACTGGGGTTTTATGCGTAATCGCCGCATTGACACGTACAAATCAATTAGTGAAAAAAATAATGTCCGAAAAAGAAAATAAAAATCAATTTTTAATGCCTGCCGAATGGGAGAATCATAACGCCACTTGGCTTGCTTGGCCTAATGACGATGATTATTTTGGAGACAGAATAAAAAATATAGAAGAAATATATTTGAAAATAATCTCGGCTTTATATAAAGATGAACTGATTAAGTTGATAGTTTTAAATCAGGAAATGGAAGATAAGGTCAGTGATTTACTAAAAGAAAACAGCATTGATTTGTCAAAAATAATTTTTTACCGGACAGAATACGTGGACGTGTGGATTCGTGATTACGGGCCGACTTTCGTAAAAAATAACAAAGAAAAAGCCTGGGTTAAATGGAGCTATGGTGCTTTTGTAAGGAAATTTCCGGAATTAGCTAGAGATAACAATGTTTTTTTGGATTTTAAACACAAAATCGGTTTGGATATGCAAGAAGTGAATATGGATATGGAAGGCGGAGCGATAGATGTGAATGGTTTGGGGACTATGCTAACTACGGAAGAATGTTTAATTTTAAACCGCAATATTAAAAATACAAAACAAGACACGGAATCTATTTTAAAAAATATGATAGGAGCATCTAATATAATTTGGCTTAAAAAAGGTTTATTAAATGACCACACGGATGGGCACATTGACGAAGTGGCCCGTTTTGTTGGTCCGTCAAAAATTGTTTGCGCTTACGAAGATAATATTAGAGATGAGAATTATGAAAGGTTGCTGGAGAATTATAAAATTTTAGAAAATTCGCTTGACCAAGATGGAAATAAATTTGAAATTATAAAACTTCCAATGCCGCATATGTATTATGATGCGGGGGAAAAAAATTTTAATAATAAAAAAGCTCCGGTTTCTTATACTAATTTTTATATTGGCAATAAAACGGTTTTGGTTTCTATTTTCGGCGATAAAAATGATGAAAAAGCATTATCAATAATCAAGTCCTGTTTCCCTGACAGAAATATTATCGGCATAAACTGCCGTGACCTTATCTATGGTGGCGGGGCGCTCCATTGCATTACTCAGCAAGAACCGGCATTATAGTTTTATGAATGAAAATAAAAAAACAGCAGAATTTGTAAGTCCTAGTCATCCGGACAAAATATGCGATTTTATCGCGGATTCTATTTTAGACGCATACTTGGAAAAAGACACGGAAAGCAGAGTGGCTGTGGAAGTTATGGGCGGGCATAATCTTATTACCATTAACGGAGAAGTCACCAGTAAAGCAACGCCTGATTTAGAGCTTTTGGTAAAAAAAATTGTTGGCGAAAATTATAAAATCATTATAAACTTATCCAAACAAAGCGAGAGCATTGCCTCCGGGGTAGATACCGGCGGAGCCGGCGACCAGGGAATAATGAAAGGATATGCCGTAGCGGAGACAGAAAGTATGATGCCTAATGAATATGAATTAGCCAGAAATCTTTGTATGAAAATTTATGAAAAATATCCGTACGACGGAAAAGTGCAGGTGACTTTAGACGGAGATAAAGTGAAAACAGTTGTGGCAAGTTTTCAAAATTCTAAGAATGCAGAATTATTACCATTGGTAAAAAATATAATCAAATCAGAGGAATATCTAATCAACCCGGCCGGCGAGTGGGTGCTCGGCGGTTTTGACGCAGACACGGGGTTATCCGGCAGGAAAATTGTTATAGATAATTACGGACCGGAAGTTCCGGTCGGAGGCGGTTCATTTTCAGGAAAAGATTATACGAAAGTGGACAGAAGCGGGGCATATATCGCCCGTAAAATAGCGGTGGACTATGTAAAAGAGGGCATTGCTAAAGAGGCCTTTGTGAAGCTTGCTTATGCCATTGGCAGAGCCCTACCAGTGATGGCTATAGCTATTTTAGATGGTAAAGAAATTCCGGTTGAAGGATATGATTTGACTCCGAAAGGAATCAAGAAAATGCTCCATCTGGAAAACGTTAAATTTTCCGAGACCGCCCTATGGGGTCATTTCGGCAGGGGATTTAATTGGGATAAGTGAGCAAAATATTATGTTACAACAACCAAGGTATTAATTTATTTTTTATGAATAATTTGCGGTTATATCTTATAGTTTTCTTTTGTGGCGCTGTGTCTATGGCTTTGGAAATAACAGCTGGAAGATTTCTCGCGTCAAATTACGGAAATGGAACAGAAGTATGGGGGTCCATTATAGGAATTATCTTGATAGGTTTGGTAATAGGGTACTTTTTGGGTGGATATATGGCGGATAAAAGACCTGATGATGTCCTCTTAGGATTTTTTGTGTCATTGGCTGGATTTTGGATAGTACTTATTCCTTTTCTTTATAACAATATCACTCCCGACTGTGTGAATTGTTCTCAAGCATATTCTTCTCTTATTACTACTTCAATACTTTTTCTCATTCCGAGCGTTTTGCTGGGCACTATTTCTCCATTTGCCATAAAGTTAAAAATTAAAAAAATTGAAACCATAGGAGGGGAATCAGGCAGTTTATACGCTGTCGCGACTTTGGGAAGCGTGGCAGGAACTTTTTTGAGCGCATTCGGACTTATAATTTGGTTGCCCTTAAATATGATATTTTCATATTTGGGAATATGCCTGTTGCTCATTTCAATAATGCTCTTGTACAGGAAATTATTCTACCTTATCTGCATTATAGTTTTCATTATCGGAGCAATTTTTCTAGGGGCTAAAACTCATCCCGTGGAAGACACATTCAAAACGCTGTTTTCCAAACAGTCGCTTTATGGAGATGTGATAGTTAGGGAAAAGGGAAGCATACGGTCTATGTATATAGATAACGGCATAATGGGGGCGGTGGATATGAAAGACAGGTTTAAATCTCTTCCGAACTGGTCATACGATGATTTGTTTGAAATTATTGCGCTTCTAAAAAACGGACAGGATGTTTTAAATTTAGGCGTTGGTCCGGGTTTAATCGCTTCACGCCTGTCAGAAAAAGACGGTTTAAAAGTTGACGCCGTAGATATTAATAAAGATGTTCTGGACGCGGCTCAAATGTATTTCGGACTTAACAGTTTGAATAATTTGAATTTATACAATGAAGATGCGCGTGTGTTCCTTAAGAAAACAGATAAACAATATGACGTTATTGAAATGGATGCATTCAAATACAATAATGGTATATATAGTATTCCGCCGCAACTGACTACCAGCGAATTTTTTAACGAATCAAAAAATCATCTTAAAAAAGACGGAACCTTTGTTATGATGGCAATTGATTACCCGAAAAATTTCGTTCCTTCGGAATTTCGCACATTGCAAAGCGTTTTTACGCACGTATACTCTTTTAATTGCTCGTCACTCTATGTTTTTGTGGCCGGAGACACAGCTCTCAATCTAGATTCCGTTCCCCAAAATTCATCTTGTACTGCGGTAAAAGTAGATTCAAGTAAAGGAATTATATTCACTGATAACTTTGTCCCTATTTTGGGCAACTAGTATATTTAAATTTTATTTATCTTATATCCACTTTCGCTATCTTTAATTTCGTATCCTAAAGAATTTATTTTTTCTCGCAATACATCTGACTTTTTGAAATCTTTATTTTTACGGGCTTGTTCGCGTTCTTCCGCCAGTTTTATGATTTCCGTAGGAATTTTTTCTTCTTTTACATTTTCAAAACCAAGTCCAAAAACTTTATCAAAATCTAGAATTGTCGCTTTTTTGTCAGCAGGGGAGATACTTTCGTCTTTTATTACATCCCAGAGCACGGATAATGCCCTTGGTGTATCCAGGTCATCTTCCAGATATTCTTTAAACCTTTTTTGATATGAAGCGCTAACTTTTCCCGTCTTATTCCCAAGCTCAATATAGAGCTTATAAAGCCGTTTTAGGGCTATATTAGCGCCTTCCAGGGCATCCCACACAAAGTTTACTCTAGTCCTGTAATTAGCCATTAAAAGCCAAAATCTGTAAGAAATAGGACTTATGCCTCTTTCTATAACATCTCTCAAGGTATAAAAATTGTTATATGATTTAGCCATTTTTTTCTGGTCCACCAAAACCCATTCATTGTGCATCCAGTATTTTACGAACGGCTTACCCGTTGCTCCTTCGGACTGGGCAATCTCATTTTCGTGGTGTGGAAATATATTATCCACGCCTCCGGTATGTAAGTCTATTTGTTCTCCCAGGTTTGACATAGACATAGCCGAACACTCTATATGCCAGCCCGGGCGGCCACGGCCTAACTCCGTATCCCAAAAAACATCCCCGTCTTTTTCATCCCACGCTTTCCACAAGGCGAAGTCCTGGACATTGTCTTTTTCGTATTCGTCCGTTTTTATTCTGCCATAATATTGTGGCGTTAAGC
>Ga0265340_10000346_pt1 | contig 24691 bp, 20 predicted proteins | sample 4CB225metaG_FD_202082 | JGI IMG/M metagenome (GOLD analysis project Ga0265340, IMG submission 202082) | Rhizosphere microbial communities from Carex aquatilis grown in University of Washington, Seatle, WA, United States - 4-CB2-25 metaG | ecosystem: Host-associated > Plants > Roots >...
CCAGTTACCCAGGGGCGGGAGGGGTGCGGGGACGGCGATCGGCGGGTGGGGGGCCGGGCGGCCGCTCAGCCAGGCGGCCAGGGAACGGATGTCCCCGTGCACCGTCACCGGCGTTTCGGTGCCGTGGATCCAGCGGTAACCGATCTCGTGCGCGCTCACGGCGTCACTCACATCGTCGTCGATCAGGTCGTCGGCGATCAGTTCGACGGCTCGGTCGTCGGGCAGCCGGGGCAGCAGGAACTCGATCACGTGGGCACTCAGCCGCAGGCTCCAGTCGCCCGGGTGGTAACCGATGCCCAGATCCACCGTGTGCAGTTCCACCTCGCGCCACCAGGCGAACTGGATCGCCACCAGGGGCTGCCCCCGGTACTCGCAGGGGTGGTGCCAGTCGGCCGGATCGAGCCGGTTCCAGGACTCCTCCAGCGCGCCGATCCCGGCCCGCAGGTGCTCGCTCAGCCACTCGACCGGCCGATCGTGACCGGCCTCGATCGAACGGTCCCGACCCTCCCGGCCACCGGCGTAGACCTCGATCGTCTCGCCCTTGTGCGCGTATTCCGCCTGCCGGGCGAAGGCGGCGGCCGCGTCGCCGAGATGAGTGAGCAGATGCCCGCGAGTCCAGCCCGGCAACTCGATCGGGGCGTGCGCGTCCTCGGGGGTCAGTTGCTCGATCGCCGAGAGCAGGCGCTCGTGCGCCGCGTAGATCTCCGCGAGCCGTAGCTGCGCCGCCCCGGGGTCAATTGCCTCCATGACCAGGCAGCCTACGGGACCGGAGTGGCCGCGGTCAGTTCCGCCCAGCCGGGTCGGGGGACGAGAGCAGTTGCTCGGTGCCGTCGTCGTGCGCTCAGACCGGGCCGGCGGGCACGATCACGAGAGCGGGGTGGGCACGTCGATCAGCACCTTGCCGATGGTGCCGTTCTCGACGGCGTCGTGGGCGGCCGCGGTGGCGGTGAGCGGGAACCTCGTGATCGGCAGCCCGTGCTCCGGCCCGACCCGCAGGTGCCCGGCGGCCAGGGCGTCACCGACCGCCGCGACGGCGTTCTGTTTCTGCTCCGGGGTGGTGACGTAGGTGAGGATGAACTGGTAGCGCACGTTCTTGGTCATGCTCAGCCGGAGCGGAACCGGGATCGGGTCGTCCGGGCCGGAGGCGTAGATCGAGATGGTGCCGCCGATCGCGATGACGTCAAGGTCCAGGCCGAGATTGGCGGCCACGTTCACCTCGACGATCAGGTTGACGCCGTCCGGCGCCAGCGCCCGGATCCGGCCGGCGGTGTCCGGCTCCCGGTAGTTGATCACATGCTGGGCTCCGGCCGCCCGGGCCAGGGCCGCCTTGCGGTCGTCGCTGACCGTCGTGATCACGGTGGCCCCGGCCCACACCGCGAGCTGGATCGCGGCGTGCCCGACGGCGCCGGCTCCGCCGGACACCAGCACGATCGATCCGTCCAGGGTGTGCGGGGCCAGCCGGGCCGGGCCGTCCTCCCGGGCGGTCAGCGTCCGGTGCGCAGTCAGCGCGGGAATGCCGAGGCTGGCGCCGGTGTCGAAGGACTCCCCGGCCGGCAGCGGAACGGCCTGGGCGGCCGGCAGCACGACGTACTCCTGGGCGGTGCCCTCGGTGCGCTGCCAGGCGGCGTCCCAGAGCCAGACCGGCTGGCCCACGGTGCGATCCGCGACCTCCGGCCCGACCTCCTCGATCACCCCGGCGCCGTCCTGGTTGGGCACCTGCGCCGCGGGAAGCACCGTCCCGGGCCCGGCGGCGCCCTGACGGAACTTCCAGTCCGTCGGGTTCACCCCCGAGACCACGACCCGCACGAGCACCTCACCGGCATCGGGTTTCGGGACCGGCCGCTCGCCGATCGTGAGGACGGAGGAGGGCCCGGTGCGGTCGAAGCTGACTGCCTGCATGAGGACGAGGATAGATCAGAGAACTTCCTCAGAGCGGGATGTTGTTGTGGTGGCCGCGCCCGGCGGGGGCATTGGCCAGGGCCTCGGCGATCCGCCGCCGGCTGTCGGCCGGCGCGATCACCTCGTCCACCACTCCCAGGTCCAGCGCGCGCGTGACCCCACCGGCGATCCGCTGGTGCTCGTCGATGAAACTCAGCCGCAGGCCGTCCCGTTCGTGCTCGGCGGCGGCGGCCAGCCGTTTCCGGTGCAGGATGCCGACGGCGGCCTCGGCTCCCATCACCGCGATCTCGGCCTCCGGCCAGGCGAAGACCGCGGTCGCGCCGAGCGAACGCGAATTCATCGCGATGTACGCGCCGCCGTAGGACTTGCGGGTCACCAGGGTGACCCGGGGCACCACGGCCTCGGCGAAGGCGTGCAGCAGTTTGGCTCCGCGCCGCACCACCCCGCCCCACTCCTGGCCGACTCCGGGCAGATACCCGGGGACATCGACGATGACCAGCAGCGGGACGCCGAGGGCATCACACATCCGGACGAACCGGGCCGCCTTCTCGGCCGAGAGCGAGTCGAGGCAGCCGGCTTTGCGCAGCGGATTGTTGGCCAGCACCCCGATCGAGCGACCGGCCAGCCGGCCCAGGCCGATCACCATGTTCGGGGCCCACCGGGACTGCAGTTCCTGGAATCCGGTCTCGGCGTCCAGCAGTTCGTGGATCAGCGGGTGCACGTCGTAGGCGCGCCGGGCCTGGTCGGGGATCAGCGTCCGGGGGTCGGTCCGGGCCGCGGTGGCACTCAGATCGAAATAGCCGGGGCGGCTGAACAAGGTGGCCAGCGCGCGGGCGCGCCGGTAGGCCTCGGGCTCGGACGGCACCACCAGGTGCGCCACTCCGGACTGCTTGCCGTGGGCCTCGGGGCCGCCCAGCCCGGCCTGGTCGATCACCTCGCCGGTCACGCTGCGCACTACGTCCGGTCCGGTGACGAACACCCGCCCGGCCTCGGACATGATCACCAGGTCGGTCAGGGCCGGCCCGTAGGCCGCGGCCCCCGCGGCCGGCCCCAGCACCACGGAGATCTGCGGAACCTGCCCGGAGGCGCGGGTCATCGCCCGGAACATCACCCCGACGCCGTGCATCGACTCGACGCCGTCGGCCAGGCGGGCCCCGCCGGAGTGCCACAGCCCGATCACCGGGCAGTGCTCACGCACGGCCAGATCGATGGCCGAGGCGATCTGCACCGCTCCGGCCGCGCCCAGGGCACCGCCCATCACGCCGGCGTCGGTGCAGTAGGCCACCACCGGGCGGCCCTCGATCCGCCCGTTCACCGCGACGACCCCGCTGCCGTCGTCCGGGTGCAGAGCCCGCCTCGAGCCGGGGTCGAGCAGGTGATCGAGCCGGACAAGAGGCGCGCGGCTGTCGTTTCGGGCCGTGGCCGTGGTCACTGTCACTCCATACCCCCCAGCGAAGATAACGGACACAGTATGGTATTGGGCATTCAGACTCCAGAAGTGGACACTTGGACGGCGGCTGGCCGGCCGTGGAAACGGGCCGGATCGAACCGGCTGAGGTCGTAGCCGGTGCCCTGGCGGCAGGCCAGCTCGAACAGCACCCGCCCGACCCAGGGTGAGAACTTGTAACCGGTGCCGCGCCAGCCGACCCCGACGAACACGTTGCCGAACCCGGGGACGGCCCCGAGCACGAAGTCGTCGTCGTCGACCAGGTCGTAGTCGCACTGGTCGACGTCCGTGACGTCGCTGACCTGCGATCCGGCGATCCCGGGCAGGCACTGGTCGACGAAACCGCTGATGCTGTCGATACCGGTGGGCGTGCGCGGCAGGTCCGGCGGGTGGTAGTAGCCGATCTTCACCGCGCCGGTCAGACCCTCGACGATCGGGTGCAGGTAGATGCCGGTGTCCAGGTAGGCGATCACCGGCATCGCGTCCGAGCCGAACCGGTGCCGGACCGCGACCGGTGGGACGAAGTATTTCGCCTCGCTCGGGCGGTCCTTCGTGATCGGGATCCGCAGCGGGGCGCCCGGCAGCAGGGCGAGGACCTGATTGGTGCCGTGCCCGGCGGTGATCACCAGGGAGCGGGTCAGGAACGGGCCGGCGTCCGTGATCACCCGCAGCCGCCCGGCCTGCCGCTCGATCCCGGTGACGGACACCTGCTCGCGCACCGGGGTGCCGGCCGCGAGCAGCGCGGCGAGCAGGGCACCGGTGACCGCGGGCAGGTTCACCAGGCCACCGGCCGGGTCGAGATCGGCGACGTCGGCCCGCAGGTAGGGAAATCGGCCGGCGATACCGGCGGCGTCGTACGACTGCACCGGCATCCCCAGCCGCCGCAGCACGCCGCTGCTGCGGCGGGCATAGCTGGCGTCCAGATCGGGGGTCACCCGGCGGCTGGCGATGTTCAGGCATCCGCAGCGGACCAGCGCCTCGACCCCGGTCCGGGCCTCGAACTCGGTCCACAGGCCGATCGCCTCGTGCGCGAGCCGGGCGTACACCGGGTCCAGATAGTCGCGCCGGAAGGAGCGGGTCCGGCCGTAGGAGGCGGTGGCGGGGTCACCGACCCGCCCCGATTCCAGGACGGCGACGCGCTCGCGCTGCCCGGCCGCCTGGTAGGCCGTGAACAGGCCCATCACCCCGGCCCCGATCACCAGCAGGTCCAGAACGTCCTCGGGCTGATCCGGTGGGCCGGGCTGATCTGATTCGCCGGGCGGTCTGCGAGTGCTCACCGGACCTAGCCTAAAAGGGACAAGTTACGGCGGGGAGACGCTCAGAGCCGGTCTTGGAACTCCCCGCCTACTGCGGCGCACCCGCTACTGCGGCGCACCCGGTGGGCGCCCCGCGGCGCCCGTCTCCAGGCTGGTCCCGGTCAAGTCCGGGCAACCAGGTGTCGATGACTGGCGGCTCAGATCTGAGAGCGTGTCTTGGATAACCAGACCTGAAGACAATCAGATCTGAAGACGATTGAGCCGATCACTGCGCCGTCGCATTCGATCCGGGTGAAGATCATTGCTGGGCCGGGGGCCGGGGCCGCTGGGAATTCGGCGGTGGCGCTGGCGGCTCTGGACCGCCGGATGTGGTCTCAGACGAGGGACTGCCGGCGATCGTGCTCCGCGGGCCGTATCCGCCCGGGCCGTATCTCCGGGTCGGCGCCGGGGCCGGCGTCGGGCTCGGGCTCAGCCCGGACTGGGTCGGGCCCGGCACCGGCCCGAGCTGGGTCGGGGCCGGCCCGAGCTGGGACTGGGTCGGGGTCGGCCCGGGCCGCCGCGACCGGGCCAGCTCAGGTTCCGGCATCCGCCGCAGCAGGCAAAGGGACCAGTGGCTCGTGCTGAACGTGGTCGGGGTCATCCGGTAATCCGTCAGGTACCCAGGCACCGGGCCACAGCGATCGTGACGGGCCAGCAGCACGATCGCCGGGGCCGAGAGCAGGGCCTGCTTGATTTCCGGGCCCGCGACGGTCTCCGGCCAGATGTCGGCCTGGTCGTTCTGCCGGCGCACATTGATCACCCGGTCGGCGAGCGCCGGTGCGTAGGCGCCGAGCTCGATCGCGGCGTACCGGGAGGTGACCGCGATGGGCAGGGCCCGGTAGGGCCGGCGATCGAGCTGGGCCAGCGCGGGCCGGACATCCTCACCGTGACCGGCCGGCGTACGGACGGCGACCAGGGCCGGCCACTGGCCCACGCCCATCGCGATCAGGGTGCCGAGGGTGACGGCGGCCGCGCCGGTGGGTCGCCGGGCGGCCGGGCTGCTGCCGGTGAGCTCCTGGACGGCCGCGGCGATCGCCTGCACCCCCAGACCGGCCAGCACGGCCCAGCCGGGAACGATGAACAGGAGGTATCGCGGCAGCAGCAGATTGGGCAGCATCGTCATCGCCGGCACAAGCACCAGGATCGGGACCACGGCCCAGGTGGCCGCCACCCGGGTGACGTCGCCGTACCGCCGGTCGTTCCAGTGCGTCAGGCCGATCCCGGCCAGCAGCAGAACCGCCAGCGAACGCAGATCCGGGTGGAGGCTGCCGTCGAGCAACGAGGTGAAGGCGTCGAGCAGGTGCGGGGGGCTGAAGGTCGGAAACTGGCTGGCGCCGGCTCCCTCGACGACCGCGGCGAAGGTCAGCGGGCTGGCCACCAGCAGCCCGGCGGTGGCGCCGCTGATCGTCAGCAGGATCTGCAGCAGCAGTTCCCGGCGCGATTCCTGGGGCCGCAGCAGCAGCCGGGCGATCAGGTGGGCCAGCACCAGGGACGCGGCCAGCGGGTGCAGGCAGACCAGGGCGGCGACGGCGGCCGCGTAGGCCGCGGCCGCCGCCGGTCCGGAGGTCCTGATCATCCGCCACCACAGGGCCGTGGTGACGATCGACAGCATCAGGACCAGGGCGTACGGGCGGGCCTCCTGCCCGTACCGGGAAACCCCCACCATCAGCAGCAGCATCGTGCCGGAACAGCCGGCCACGGTGAGCGAGGCGATCGCCCGCAGCCAGGAGACCAGGACCCAGAGCGCGATCGCGATCGCGACCGCCGACGGCCAGCGCAGCAGCAGTTCCTGGTTCGGGCCGGCCGCCGGGAAAAGCTGGACGGCCAACGTCTTCTGGGCCTTCAGCAGGAGGTAGTACGGCACCAGCGGGGCGTCGGTGCCCTGCAGCAGTAACCACAGGTGCGACCAGGACCGGGCGGTCGCCACGGCCGAGGCCGACTCGTCCAGCCAGAGCGCGGGCCGGCCCAGCCCCCAGAGCATCATCAGCAGGGCCGCGTTCGCCGCACAGAATCCCGGCCCCTGGCGGGTGAGAAGGCCGATCACCGGCCCGGGCGAGTTCGCGGGAGCAGCGGTGGGCCTGGCTGGGTGAGCCACGGGCACCCTCCTCCAAGGCCCGGCGGGTCCGCCGTTACCCCGGCCTCGACCACGGCCGGGTACTTCTGAGGGATCGGGTGTTCCGGAAGTGACCTGAAGCCACCGGGACCGAAGAGAGCAGAGCTCTGGTTTAGGGGTGGCGTTTAGGAGCGGCGTTTAGCTGCGGCCGCCGGGTTACCGGGAGGTGGTCCGGATTCCCGCTGCCGGGCATTGGCGGCCGGCAGCGGTATCTCCGGATCCGGGTCCGATTGCTGCGGACGGCTGAAATTCTGAGGGCCGCTGAGAATATCGGGCGCGTCGATTTGACTTCTGATTGCGTGGTCTGGACGATCCGCTCATGGCATCCAAGACGACGGTAGAACTTCTGGACGATCTCAACGGCAAACCGGCGGCCGAGACAATTTCGTTCGGGCTGGACGGCAAGCTCTTCGAAATCGATCTGTCGGTGAAGAACGCCAAGGCTTTGCGGAAGGCGTACGAGTCATGGGTGGCTTCGGCCCGCCGGGTCGGCGGACGTAAGGCCCGGGTCGAGGTGCGGGTCGATGCCGGGGTGGATCCGGGCGTCGTACGGGCCTGGGCCACGGCCAACGGGCACGAGATCTCCGCCCGGGGTCGCATTCCGGCCGGGATCGTGGAGAAATATCTCGCCGCGGCGAAGTAGGACTCGAGGTTAAAGGATTCCGGGCGGAATCCGGGCCCGATAACCAGGGGTGGGGCGGTGACCGTGTCGGCCACCGCCCCACCGCCGTCCAATGGATCTGCCGGCCTGCCCTTCAGCTTTACCGCTCAGCGCAGGAAGGCTCAGCGCAGGAAGGCTCAGCGCAGGAAGGAGTAGCGCTGGACCAGGGGTAGCCGTTCCCAGATCGGGCCGAGTCCGAGGGTGTGCCCGGCGTGGACCAGGGTGAGGGAGACCAGGGTCAGGGCGTAGATGATGTGCTCGTCCATGAAGACGTTGTTCTCCGGGGGGAGGACGGCGCTCCACATCATCACGACCAGGACGACGCCGCAGACGGCGGCGGCGCGCATCGCGACGCCGGCGATCAGGGCGATGCCGATGCCGAGCAGGCCGAGCATGAACAGCCAGTCGGCCCAGGCGTGGCCGGCGAAGTGGTGGTACAGGCCGGAGAAGGGTCCGGTGGTGGCGTGGGCGAGGAAGCCGTTGGTGGGGGAGCCGCCGTTGAGCCAGGACTGTTTGGAGGCGGTCTCGTGGCCCAGGCCGAACAGCTTGTCCAGGAAGGCCCAGAGGAAGATCCAGCCGAGACTGAATCGCAGGGCGGCCGTGACGTACCGGAACGCCGTCGCTGAGGTGTCATGAGCTGGGGTACCGGGATCGACGTGGGGTGCGCGCCGCCCCGGCGTGGTCAGTGCCATGGGAGTCTCCTCCGGTCGGTGCCTGCCGGGTTGGTCCCGAGCGGGCCTGAGGCCGATTCTTCCCTTTTCCGGTGGCGGCGATCAGATCCGATCGGCACCGCATTGTGGGCCGTTGGTCCTTAACTCACGGAATCGGCGGATTCGGCGGGGATCGGAGGGATCGGAGGGATCGCCGAGACCGGCCGTGAATTACCTCACCAAGGCCCTTCGGGTTGGTGGGCCCGATGCCGATAGCACGAAAGACCCCGCAACATCGAGTCGCGCGACGGTCCTTCGACAAGAAGCTGATTCCGCACCGACCCACCCCGACCCATGATTTTGGAGGACGACGGCTTCCATGCCTTTGACCAAGAATGCAGCCCCGCCGGTACCGCGCGGCGTGGAGCGAGCGCCCATTGCCAGGTCCAGGTCGGATGTGCCCCGGGAGTCCGATGACGCCCGCCGCCGGGCCGCCCGCTCGGTGGCCAAGCAGCAGCAGGCGGCCGAGCGGATCGCCGCCGCCACGGTCGAGCTCGCGGCCCAGACCGCGCAGGCCGGAGCCGCGTCGGTGGTGCTGGTCGACACCCTGCAGAAGATCTCGGCCGGGGCCCAGGAATCGGCCGCGGCCTGCCAGGAGTCCCTGGCCGGCACCAACCATGCCGCCGGCCGGATCCGGCTTCAGCAGCAGACCAGTCAGGCGGTCAAGGAGAACACCGCGAAACTCCAGCTCCTGATCACGGCGTCCTCGGAGGGCATCGCCGAACTGGTCACCAATGTGGGCATGGCCTCGGAGTCGCAGACCGCCTCGGTGGTGATGATCAGCGAGCTGGAGAAGCAGGCCGAGGAGATCGGGCAGATCGTCGGGGCGGTGGCCCGGATCGCCGATCAGACGAATCTGCTGGCCCTGAACGCCGCGATCGAGGCCGCCCGGGCCCGCGAGCACGGCAAGGGGTTCGCGGTGGTGGCCGACGAGGTCCGCACCCTGGCCGAGACCTCCGAGAGCAGCGCCTCCCAGATCCAGGAACTCATCGACGCGATCCGCACCGCGGTCACCACCATCGCCGACAGCGTCCGGGTCTCGGCCGAAGCCTCCCGGGCCGAGGTGGAGAAGGGCAAGGCGGTGAACGCCCAGCTCACCGAGGTGCAGGCGCAGATGTCTCAGATCATGGAGGGAGCCACCGAGATCGCCGCCGTGGCGGTGCAGTCCGAGCGGGCGGTCCAGGACACCCAGCTCCGGGCCGAGGAGATCGCCGCGGCCGCCGAGGAGCAGTCCGCGGCGGTGGAGGAATCCCTGCAGACCGTCGAGGAGCAGAGCGGGGCGCTGCGGCAGAGCGAGCAGGCCGCGCACGAGCTGTCGGAGGTCGCCGAGGAGCTGCGCAACAGCGCGGACATCAGCAAGAGCGCCGAGGAGGTCGCCTCCACGGCCGAGGAACTGTCGGCGGCGGTGGAGGAGATCAACCGGGCCGCTTCGCAGATCGCGGCCGCGATCACCGAGATCAGCAGCGGCGCCAAGATTCAGACCACCAAGACCCACGACGCCGCCGGGGCGCTGGAGGAGATCGAGCGCGGGGCCCAGGTGGCCGACGAGCGGGCCGGGACCGCGGCCGAGCAGTCAGACATTCTGATCGGCCTGCTGGCCAAGAACAAGGAGGCGGTCGAGGGCATTGTCGGGGCGATCGCCGAGGCGGCCGCGTCGTCGAAAGAAAGCGTCAAGCAGGTGTTCGAGCTGGAACTGGTCAGCCGCAAGATCGACAAGATCGTGGACGCGATCGGCAACGTCGCGATCCAGACCAACATGCTGGCGGTGAACGGATCGGTCGAGTCGGCCCGGGCCGGGGAGTACGGCAAGGGTTTCGCCGTGGTCAGCACCGACATCCGCAACCTGGCCCGGGATTCGGCCGGTAACGCCGAGCGGATCAAGGACCTGGTGAAGGAGGTGCAGGACCGGATCGTGGCCGTGCGCACCGATCTGGAGGAGACCTCCCGGCTGGCCCTGGCCGAGGTCGAGCGGGCCCGGGTGACGACGTCCCGGCTGATCGAGGTCGGTCAGGACATGACCAGCGTCCGGTCCGGGACCCAGGAGATCCGCTCCGCCTCCCGGGAGATCACCTCGGCACTGGTCGAGGTGAAGGCCGGGCTGGACCAGATCGCCATCGCCGCCAACGAAGCCAGCACCCTGGCCGCGCAGGCCGCCGACGCGGCCAGGGAGCAGAGCACCGGAGCCGAGGAAGCAGCCGTCGCCGTCGAGGAGATCGCGGCCCTGGCCGACGAATTGCGCAGCGCGTGAGCGTGCGGCCCGGCGTGGGCGAGAAACAGAGCAGCAGGGATCAGGAGGAGGGGGTGGGTGCGGTGACCAGACCAGCCGGCACCGCGACGAGCGGTCCGACTCCGGCCCGTGCCGGGCGGAAGAGCCGGATCCCGGCTCAGCCGGCCGCGGCGGCGCAGGAGACCGCCCCGGCGGTGGCCGAGAGCGGGGCCGCCGAGTTCGTGGCCTTCGAAATGCAGGGGGAGACCTTCGCTTTCCCGATGGAACGGGTTCAGGAGATCATCCGGATGCCCGAACTGGTCCGGGTTCCGCTCGGGCCCCCCGGACTGGAAGGGCTGGCCAACCTGCGGGGCCGGGTGCTGCCGGTGGTGTGCCTGCGCAGTTGCTGCGGGCTGCCGCCGGTGCCGGTCGACGACGCCACCCGGGTGGTCGTGGTCGAGGCCTCCGGGGCCACCCTCGGATTCGTGGTCGACAAGGTCACCGCGGTCACCACGGTCGAGGCCGCGGACATCGAGAGCGCCGATTCCATTCAGGCCACGGTCCGCTCGGATCTGCTGGCCGCCGTGGTCAAGGGCAAGGACGGCCGGATGACCACCGTGCTGGACATCCAGCGCCTGGTGGACAGCGAATTCACCGTCCTGGTCCGGCAGGGCGCGAACTCTCAGGCCGGATCCAGCCGGGCCCAGGACAAGGTGCCGGAGGAGTCCCAGACCACGGTGGAACTGGTCAGCTTCTCCGTCGACGGTCAGGAGTACGCGCTGCCGATCGACCGGGTCCGGGAGATCGTGCAGACCCCGGACCGGATCACCACCGTCCCGAACGCGGACGCCCGGGTGGTCGGGGTGATGGATCTGCGCGGCGGGTTGCTGCCGGTGATCAGCCTGCGCCAGGTCTTCGGTCTGCCCAGCACCGATCTGGCCCTGCAGAACCGGATCATCGTGGTGACCATCCAGCAGGAGGGCCGGGAGGGACTGGTCGGCGTCGTCCTGGACACCGTGCGCGAGGTGCTGCGGGTCCCGGCCGGGCTCGTCGGTGACCTGCCCAGCGTCGTCAACGGAGCCAACCGGCGCAGCGAGGTGCGCTCGGTCTGCCGGCTGGAGGACGGGCGCCGGCTGGTCTCGGTGCTGTCCGCGGACGCGCTGATGAATCTCGATGATCTGGACGCCGTGGTCCGCGAGGTCGCCGGCGGTCCGCAGGAGAACGAGGACGGAGCCGGGGCGATGACCGTGAGCAGTGGTGACGGGCGCGGTGGGGACGAGCTCCTGGTCGTCTTCCGGCTGGCCGACGGGGAGTACTGCGTCGACGTGGACACGGTCCAGGAGATCATCCGGGTTCCCGAGTCGCTGATCCGGGTACCCGGGACCTCGGACTACGTGGAGGGACTGGTGAACCTGCGCGGGATCGTCCTGCCGGTGGTGGACCTGCGTACCCGGCTGGGCCTGCCCCGGGCGGTGCACGACGAGCGGCAGCGGATCGTCGTGCTCATCCTGGACGGCGTCCGGACCGGTTTCGTCGTCGACTCGGTGGCCGAGGTGCTCAAGGTGAGCACCGCCGACCTCGAGCCGGCCCCGGAACTGTCGGAAGAGCAGGCCAAGGTCGTCACCCGGGTGGCCAACCTGGCCGATCAGACCCGGATGCTGCTGGTCCTGGAGACGGGCCAGTTGCTCGCCTCCTCCGATCCGGCGGTGGGCCCGCTGGAGCCCGCTGACGCGGCCTGATCAGGGCGTTTCCATCGGGGGAGGAACTGATGATCAAAGCTCTGGTGGTGGATGATTCGGCGCTGATGCGCCGGGCCATCTCCACGATGCTCCTCGAGGCCGGCGACTTCGAGGTCGAGACCGCGCGCAACGGCGAGGATGCCCTGGCCGCGATCCCCCGGCTGGACCCGGACGTCGTCACCCTCGACATCAACATGCCGGTGATGGACGGGCTGAGCTGCCTGGCGGTGATCATGAGGGATTTTCCCCGCCCGGTGGTGATGGTCTCCTCCCTGACCGAGGCGGCGGCGCTGGCCACGCTGGAGGCGCTGGAACTGGGGGCGGTCGACTACGTGGCCAAACCCGGGGGCACCGTCTCGCTGAACATCGCCGAAACGCAGCAGGAACTGGTCACCAAGGTGCGCCGGGCGGCCGGGGTCCGGGCCCGGCCGGGCGGGCTGGCCTCACGGCTGCGCCGGGAGCGGGAGGAGTCCCGGGCGACGCGGGTGACCCGGCCGGACCGGGCCGGCCCGTCGCGGGTGCGCACCACCCGGGCCGATACCGAACTGGTGCTGGTGGGATCCAGCACCGGTGGGCCGGCCCTGCTGTCGGACCTGCTCACCCAGTTGCCGCGCAGCTTCCCGGCCCCGGTGGTGGTCGCCCAGCACATGCCGGCGTCGTTCACCGCGACCCTGGCCCGGCGGCTGAACGAGCAGTGCGCGTTACAGGTGTCCGAGATCACCGCGATGGCCCCGATCCGGCCCGGGCACATCTACATCGCCAAAGGCGGCAACGATCTGCTGCTCTGCCTGCGGGGTGGGGACCTCACCGCCCGCCCGGCGCCGGCCTCCGGCGAGCACGCCTGGCATCCCAGCGTCGACCGCCTGGTGGCCTCGGCGCTGACCATCGTCGACCCGGCCCGGACCATCGGGGTGCTGCTGACCGGGATGGGCAACGACGGGGCCGAGCAGATGGCCCAGCTACGCCGGCGCGGGGGGCGCACGATCGCCGAGTCCGAGCAGTCCGCGGTGGTCTGGGGAATGCCCGGAGAGCTGGTGGCCCGGCGGGGGGCCACGGTCGTCCTGGACGCCGCCGACGTCGTCCCCCAGTTGCTGTCCTGGGTCTGACAGCGATGTCAAGAGCCAGATTTCCGAAACCGAACCGAAAGGGATCGCCGTGGGGCTGACCAAGGCACACGCTGAGCCGGCCGAGCCGCCGGGGCCGCCGGCCGCCGGTCCGACCCAGGAGCGGATCGCCGCTCTGGGCAGTACCGACTCGCAGGTGCGCCGGCAGGCGGTGCTGGACCTGCGCAACCAGCGGTCCGCCATTGCCGCGCTGCTGGCCGCGTATCCGGGCGAGCCGGACCCGGCCACCCGGGAGGCCCTGTTCACCGTGCTGGCCGAGTTCGACGACCTCGACGTGGGCCGGGCCTTCGTCGCCGACCTGGCCCTGGAGGACGCCGTCACCCGCAACGCCGCCGCCACCGCGCTGAACTCGATGCCCGGCGCCGTCGCCCTGCTGATCGACGACCTGCTCCAGGCTCCCTCGGTCCGGGCCCGGACCATGGCCGTCACCGTGCTGACCGGCCTGAACCACCCGGGGGTGGCCGGCTGGCTGGCCGGGGTCATCCGTCAGGAGAGCGACGAGAACGTCGTCGCCGCCGCCCTCGACGCCGCCCTGCAGGCCGGTGGTGACGCCCCGGAACTGATCGGGACCGCCCTCGCGCGTTTTCCGGCCAACCCCTACCTGAGCTTCCTGGCTCACACCTATGCGAGTTCCCCGTGACCGGTAGCGGGCCGTCGTCCACCCTCCATCAGGCCCTCACCGAGGACCAGTTCCTGCGGGCCCGGGAATGGATCTACCGGCGGACCGGGATGCTGTTCGCCGACAACAAGCACTACTTCGTCGACAAGCGGGTCCGGGCCTGCGTTCTCGACCACGGCGGCGATTTCGAGGCCTGGTTCGGGAGCCTCCGGCTGGGCAACTACGCCCGCTGGGCCCAAGAGCTGATCAACGAGATGACCGTCAACGAAACCTACTTCCTGCGGGAGGACAGCCAATTCACCGATCTGATCACCGTTCTGCTGCCGCAGATCGCCGCGCAGCGCCGGGCCGAGCGCAGCCGGGCCCCGATCCGCATCCTCAGCCTGCCCTGTTCCACCGGGGAGGAACCGTACTCGATCGGGATCAAACTGATGGAGGAATGGCCCGGCATCACGGATTTCGACGTCGAGATCGTGGCCGCCGACATCGACACCCGGGTGCTGGAGACCGCCCGGCGGGGCGAGTACGGGGAACGATCCATGCACCGGCTGTCGCACCAGCTCCGCAGCCGCTGGTTCGATCGGATCGGGCCCTCTGCGGCCGGGCGTTACCGGATCAAAGCCGACCTGCGCGAGGCGATCGAGTTCTCGCCCGTGAATGTCTGCGACCCGGATTCGATGCGGGCCTTCCGCCGGTTCGACATCGCCTTCTGCCGCAACGTGCTCATCTACTTCGATCAGCCCTCCTGCCGCCGCGCGGCCGAGAACCTGTTCAGCGCGCTGGCTCCGGGTGGCTACCTGTTCATCGGGCATTCGGAGTCGATGAGCAGGATCAGCCCCATCTTCCAGCCCGTCCGCTTGCCGGGGGGCATCGTCTACCAGCGACCCGCGACCGAAGGTGCATCGTGAGCTTCGACGAAGAACTGCCCCCCCACGCCCTCGTCGTCGACGACGCGGCCACCATCCGGTTCTACCATTCCGACATTCTGGGCCGGGCCGGGTTCACCGTGCACGAGGCCGCCAACGGGTACGAGGCCCTGGAACGGGCACTGGTCGTCACCTACGACCTGATGCTGGTCGACATCAACATGCCCCAGATGGACGGCTTCACCCTGGTCCAGCGGCTGCGGGCCGACCCGATCGCGGCCGGCTGCCCGATCATCACGATCAGCACCGAGTCCGGCACCGCCGCCGCGCGGTCGCTGCGGGCCGGGGCCAACCTGTACCTGGCCAAACCGGTCGACGCCCAGCGGTTGCTGATGATCGTGCGCGGCCTGGCCGACGCGGTCCTGGCCGGTCAGTCCGGTCAGGCTGGTCAGGCCGGTCAGGAAAGCCGGACCGAGCGGTTGCCGACGTGAGCAATCCACTGCTGGACCAGTTTCTGGCCGAGGCGGCCGACCTTCTCGAGCACGTCGATGCCGGTCTGCTGCGCCTGGAACAGGACCCGACCGACGTCGAGCTGATCAACGAGGTCTTCCGGGCCGCTCACACCCTGAAAGGTTCCTCGGGGTTGTTCGACCTGCCCGAGCTCGGCCGCCTGACCCATGCCGCCGAGGACCTGCTGGACGCCGTCCGGTCCGGTCGGGTCGAGCTCGGCGCCCCGGTCATCGACGCCCTGTTCGCCGGGTTCGACCAGGTCCGGGTGTGGATGAGCGAGGTCGAGCAGACCGAGGTCCTGCCCGCGGACGCCGCCGTCACCGGTCAGGCCCTGGCGGTGCGGTTGCGGGCCCTGCTCGGCGCCGGCGCCGCCGGTTCCGGTTCAGCTCCGGGCTCTGCGGCCGGGGGAGTCCTGGCCGGCCTCCCGCACCCGCGACCACCGGTGGACGACGCGCCCGACTGGCTGCTGGCCGTGCCCGAACCGGTCCTGCGGGAACTCGAAACCTGGCTCAACACCACCGGTTCCACCATCAGGGCGGTCCGTTACCGGCCCGACGGCGGCTGCTTCTTCCGGGGCGAGGACCCGCTGCACCTGATCCGGCAGGTACCGGCCATCCAGCACCTGGAGATCGGCTCGCCCCGACCGCTGCCCCCGATCACCGAGCTGGAGGAATTCGACTGCCTGCTGGAATTCATCCTGCTGACCCGGGGCGAGCCGCGGGAACTGGCCCACGTCTTCCGGTACGTGCCCGAGCTCGTCCTGGTGACCGAGATCAGCGGGCCGGCCCTGAGCCGGCTGCTGGCCCGGCCGCCCGCTGACGAGGTCCCTCCGGCGGCCAGGCCCCCGATCGGATCGGACGCCGGCATCGTCTACGAACTGCTGCAGGCTCAGGAGGCGCTGCTGCTGGCCGCCGTTCCCGGCGAAGGCTGGCCCGCCCGGGTCCGGTCCGCGGCGGCCTCGGCCGCGCTCGCGGCCACTCTGGCCGGGATCGACCCCGACAGCGGGGCCGGGTACCTGCGCACTGCCCTCGACACCGGGGACCTCACCACCCTGCTGGCCTGGATCAGGGGCCTGCAGAGCCGGTGCGGTGTCCCGCCGGTCACCGTGCCCGACCAGGGCTGGTATCCGCCGGAGGGGCCCGCCGAGGTCGAGGACGTCGCCGCGGTGGCGGGCCCGGCCCGGGACGACGTCCATCCCCCCGCCGGGTCACGAGTGCTGAAGGTCGAGCAGGTCAAGATCGACCGGCTGATGGAGCTGGCCAGCGAGCTCGTGGTGGCCAAGAACAGCCTTCCGTTCGTGGCCGCGGCGGCGGCCGAGACCGGGCAGCGGGTGCTGGCCGGCCGGATCAAGGACGAGTACGCGGTGATCAGCCGGGTCAGCGAGGAACTTCAGCAGGCCGTGATGGACGTGCGGATGCTGGCCGTGTCCGTCGCCTTCGCCCGGATGCCCCGGCTGGTCCGGGACCTTTCCCGCAGGCTCGGCAAGAGTGTCCGGCTCGTGCAGGAAGGGGAGGACGCCGCCGCGGACAAGGACGTGATCGAGGGACTGGGTGAACCGCTGGTGCACCTGGTCCGGAACTGCCTGGACCACGGCATCGAACCCCCGGCCGAACGGGAGGCCGCGGGCAAGCCGCCGGAGGCGACCCTGGCCCTGCGGGCCATCCCGGAAGGCGATGCCGTGGTGATCGAGATCACCGACGACGGAAGGGGTATCGATCCGGACGCGATCCGGCGCAAGGCGCTCGAGCGCGGCCTGATCGACGCGGAGGCGCTGGCCGCGATGGTGGACGTCGATGCCATCCAGTTGGTGTTCGAGCCCGGGTTCTCCACCGCCGCGGAGGTCTCCGACGTCTCCGGCCGGGGCGTCGGGCTGGACGCGGTCCGGACCAGCATCGCGGATCTGGGCGGCACCGTCGTGCTGGATTCCCGGCCCGGGGCCGGCACCACGGTGCGGTTGCGGCTGCCGCTGACCATGGCCGTCTCCCGGGTCCTGCTGCTGGTGGCCGGCGGTCAGCGGTTCGGGATGCCGGTGGACGACGTGCTGGAGACCGTGTCGATGCCGCGGGCCCAGGTGCAGCAGGTCGCCGGCCGGCCGGTGCTGGCCCTGCGCCAGGACGTCGTCCCGCTTGCCTGGCTGGACGCCCTGCTCGGGCTGGCCGGCCCGGATCCGGGCCCGGGCCGGCCAGACGGCGCGGACCCCGGGGCGGCGACAACCCTCAACGTCCTGATCGTGCGCACCGGCACCGGGCCGCTCGGGCTGGTCGTCGACCGCTTTCAGCAGGACACCGACGTCATCCTCAAACCGCTCGAGGGACTGCTCGGCAGCACCCCCGGCTACTGCGGGACCGCCCTGCTCGGTGACGGCATGGTGCTGCTCGTCCTCGACGTCAAGGAGCTGAACGATCGTGCCACTGCAGCTAGGTGACGACACCGCCGTGCTGACCGGGATCATCGCCGTGGAGGAGACCGAGCCACTGGCCGCCTGGCTGCGGGCCCACGGCACCCTCCGGCCCCCGGCCCGGGTGGATCTGGGCGGCTGCCTGCATCTGCACACCGCCGTGCTCCAGGCTCTGCTGGCCGCGAAGGTTCAGGTCAGCGTCCCACCGACCGATCCCTTCCTTCAGGAATGGGTCGCTCCGCTCCTCGCTCCGGTTCCGATCCGGACGGGTGGACCGGCTTCTGATGACGACCGAGCCAGCACCGAGGCCGCCGTCGACAACTCGGGGGAGGAAACGGCATGACCATGATTCTCCTCGTCGACGATTCACCGACCATGCTGATGAGCATCAAATTGATCCTGGTCAAGGCGGGCATGCAGGTCGAGACGGCCGCCGACGGCCAGCAGGCACTCGATCGGCTGAAGGCCGGGCTGAAACCTAGTCTCATCATCAGCGACGTCAACATGCCCCGGCTGGACGGGGTCTCGTTCGTCCGCGAGGCCCGCCGGGCCGGGCACCGGTTCGTTCCCATCCTGATGCTCACCACCGAGTCCGAGCCGGGCAAGCGGGCCGAGGGCAAGGCCGCCGGGGCCACCGGCTGGCTGGTCAAACCGGTCGCCCCGGCGGCCCTGCTGGCCGTCATCCGCCAAGTCGTCCCGGGGGCCTGAGCATGTCACCGGGTGGCCGTTTCAGCCGTATCCGGAGGGGATTCGGGATAGCCGGCGGCGAGGGCGTGGATCGGAGTGATCCGCTGCGCCGGGTCGCCGCTGACACCATGGATCATTGGAGCCCGCTGCTGACCATCCTCGCGGCGCAGGTCGTCGATGTCGTGCAGCACACCGAGCGGGCGGCGATGGTGATGATGGAGGGGGTCGCTGCCGCCGACCTGGAGGCGGAGGGGCTGGTGAGCCTTACCCAGGACCTGCTCGAGCGCAGCGACGCCTCGGCCGACCAGGCCGACCAGGCCGGGCACAGCACCACCGAGGCGATCACCCAGATCGTCGGCCTGGTCGATCTGCTGGACGGGCGAGACAAGGCGATGCGCGAGCTGAGCGGTGAGGTGCAGACCCTGGACGCCCGGGTCGGGGCGATCGTCGCGATCGCCCGGACCACCTCGATCCTGGCCCTGAACGCCAAGATCGAAGCCTCTCGGGCCGGGGAGGCCGGGGCCGGGTTCGCGGTGGTCGCCGACGAGGTGGGCCTCCTGTCCCAGGCCACGGCCGGCGCCGCCGAGGACATCCGCCGGGGCATCCAGCAGGTCACCAGCCTGATGGTCGGGCACCATGCCAGCACGGCCGGGGCGGACCCGTCGTCGGCGGCGGCCTCCCAGATCGGGGATCGGCTGCGCGGGATCGCCGCCGCGCAGCGGGACATGGCGATTGTCCTCAGCCAGACCACGAGCGCGACCCGGGAGGCCGCCCAGGAGGTGCGCGCGAGTGCCGATGTCGTGCACGAGCGGACCACCGCGATCGTGGGCGAGGCCCAGTTCCAGGACATCACCCGGCAGTCCCTCGAATCGGTCACCGAGGCGCTGGGCGATCTCAGCGATCGGGTCACCCGGGTCGCCAGTCATCTGCGCGAGTCCGGGGATCTGGAGGGCCTGCGTCAGCTCGACACCTCCATCGCCGAACTGGAAGCCTCCTATGTGTCCCAGCGCCAGCGCCGGATCCACGCCGGCACGCTCGGTGGCTCCGGCGCCCCGGTCGAGATCGGCGAGCCCGCGATCGAGCTGTTCTGAGCCTCGCGTCAGGGATTTGACGGAGCAGGGGCAGCACCCACGCGCTCAGGAACGGATCGACCGGCAGGACCAGGCCGTCGCCGAGCAGCGCCGTCCCGTGATACCCCGGGGTCCCGGCGAGCAGGCTGTCCGGAACCCAGCCGTCGCCGGGGAGGCCCTCCGCGGTGGCGCCGCAGAATCATCCGAACGGCCGGGGTGAGCCAAAGGCCTGCGGTTGCGGATGTTCCGGGAATCCGAATCTTCGCCGCGGCCGAGGGTGTTGCGGTCCGGGGGCCCGGGCGGCGGGGAGATACAGTCACCGAGAGGTTCTGATTGTTGCCGTAAGTTATTGGATCAAATTCTTCGTGGCCAGCCCGTTGAGGAGGATCGTCCCGGTGCCGAAGGAAGCCGTCCAGCCGACCGGGGTCGAGCGTACATTCGGTGCGGAAGAGATCATTGTCAGCAAGACCGACCTGAAGGGCATCATCACCTACGCCAACGACATCTTCCTGCGGGTGAGTGGCTACCGCGAGGAAGACGTGGTCGGGCAGCCGCACAGCCTGATCCGGCACCCGCAGATGCCCCGGGCCGTCTTCCGGCTGCTCTGGAACGAGATCGAGGCCGGCCGTGAGGTTTTCGCCTACGTGCTCAACCTGGCCAGTGACGGGGCCCAGTACTGGGTGCTGGCCCACGTCACCCCCAGCTTCGGCCCGGACAACCGGATCATCGGGTACCACTCGAACCGGCGAAGCCCACAGATCGCGGCCGTGGAACGGGTCAAGCAGACCTACGAGTTGCTGCGGATCGAGGAGGAACGCCATACCAACGTCCGTTCCGCCGCGGACGCCGGGTACTCGGCCATGCTCGCCCTGCTGGCCCATCAGGAACAGACCTACTCGCAGTACGTCTGGTCACTGATCCACGACGGGAGGCCGGAATGAGCCGGCGGCCGTCGCCGGCCGCGGCGACCACCGTGGAGGCGGGCGCCCGGTCCCCGCGGTCCCGGCGGGCCGGCGTCCTCACGCCCGCGGCGGGCGGTGGGCTGACCGAACTGACCCGGATCTGCGAGCTGATCGCCGCCGGAGACCTGGAACAGCGGGTGCCGTTCCTCGGCGCCGACCCGGAAATGCTCGGTATCCGGGCCGGGATCAACCACCTGATCGACGTCGTCGATGCCTTCGTGCGGGAGGCCCAGGCCAGCCTGGCCGCGGCCAGTCGCCGCGAATTCGAGCGGACCTTCCTGCTGGAAGGGATGCCTGGCTCCTTCCGGGTCGCTGCCGCCCAGATCAACGCCGCCCGGCGGGCCATCACCGAAGCGGCCGCCCGCGACGCCGAGCAGAGCCGGGCTCGCGCCAAAATGGTCGACACCGCCTTCGGCGCCTCCCAGATCGTGGCCTCGGCCGCGGTCGAGCTCAGTACCTCGGCCGCGGTGCTCAGCGAGACTGCCCGCGAAGCCGTGGCGAGCGCCCAACTGGCCTCCCGCGTGGTGGAGCATCTCGAACGCTCGGCCGAGGGGATCGAGCAGGCCATCTCGGTGATCGCGATGGTGGCCTCGCAGACCAGGATGCTGGCCCTGAACGCCACCATCGAAGCGGCCCGGGCCGGTCCCGCCGGACGGTCCTTCGCCGTCGTGGCCAACGAGGTCAAAACCCTGGCCGACCAGACCGCCGACGCCAACCAGCAGATCTACCATCAGGTCGAGATCACCCGGACCACGGCCCACGAGGCGATCGGGGCGATCACCAGCATCGCCGGCAAGATTCAGCAGATGGACGCCCAGGTCGAGGAGATCGCCCGGGCCGCCGGTGGCGGGGAGAACATCGAGGGTCTGGCTCAGATGGCCGAGCGGCTGCACACCGAGACCAGTCGCCTGATCGAGGATTGACCGCCCGATTTCCCTCAGTTTCGCTGGGCCCGAGCCGATGGCCTAGCTGTCGGGTGTCAGATCGGCGGGATCGTGCTGCCGGTCGCGCCTCGATGGTTGTCACCGGCACAGCGAGCAAGGAGGCCCGTTCTCATGGGAGCAACGACGTCGTCACGATCCCGGACGGCGGCACGGGGCTTCTCACCTGGACGCTTCTTCGGTGACCTGCGGATCGGGGTGAAGATCCTGACCCTGATCGTTCTGGCCGGCATCCTCACCGGTTCGGTCGGCCTGGTCGGTCAGGGAGGGCTGCGGAACCTGCGCGCCGAGAACGAGAAGACCGCCCAGGGCTCCGGGGCCAAGATGGTGGTGGCGCTGCAGGTCAGGGCCGATTGGCTTGACTTCCAGCGCCTGGTGCTGAACACCATCACCGCGAGTTCCGTGCCGGAGAGCACGGCGACGGGCACCGCTGCGGACGCCGCGATGTCCTTGATCGTGGCCGACATGGCCAGGTACGCGAAGTTCACGATCAGCCCCGACGACCAGGAGATCCTGCACAACCAGATGCTGGACAACATCGAGGCGGTCAAGAGCGTCTGGGGCCAGCAGGTCAAACCCCTGGCCCAGAGCAGCCTCGGGGCCGAGAACGCCAGTGCTCTGGACAACCTCGTCACCAACGTGCTGGGCCCGAGCATGGTCAGAGTGAGTGAGGGGTCGGCCGTGCTCGCCGACCACGCGCAGCGGGAGAGTGCGGCCGCGACCAGGTTCGCCGACAAGTCCGCCGGCAACTCGATCCGGAACTTGTGGATCTTCACCCTGGTGGGGGTGGTGATTCTGGTGCTGCTGGGGCTGCGGGTCTCGCGGACGCTGTCGTTCTCGATCGGCCGGCTCCGTGATGCCCTGGTCGCGCTGGCCGCCGGCGACCTGACCGTGAAGACGCAGGTGGCCGGCAAGGACGAGATCGGTCAGATGGCCCGCGCGCTGGATGGCGCGCAGAGCTCGCTGCGGGCGGTGCTCGGGCAGATCAACGACACTTCGACGACGCTGGCCGGTAGTGCCGAGGATCTGAGCGCGGTGTCGGCGCGGATCGCCGTCAACGCGGAAGGGACGTCGTCCCAGGCCATCGGGCTGGCCGGGACCGCCTCGCAGGTGTCGATCAACGTGCAGACGGTGGCGGCGGGAACGGAGCAGATGAGCAGCAGCATCCGGGAGATCGCCACGTCGTCCGCGGAGGCGGTCCGGGTGGCCGCCGGTGCGATGCGGGAAGCGATCAACGCGACCGAGACGGTGGCGAAACTGGGGGCCTCGAGCGTGCAGATCGGGAACGTGGTGAAGGTGATCACCTCGATCGCGGAGCAGACGAACCTGCTGGCCCTGAACGCGACGATCGAGGCGGCCCGGGCCGGAGCGGCCGGCAAGGGGTTCGCGGTAGTCGCCGAGGAGGTCAAGCAGTTGGCTCAGGAGACGGCGCGGGCCACCGAGGAGATCTCGAAACGGGTGGAGACGATCCAGTCCGACACTCAGGACGCGGTCGGTGCGATCGCCCGGATCACCCAGACCATCGAGGACGTGAATTCGTATCAGACCACGATCGCGTCGGCGGTCGAGGAGCAGACGGCGACCACGTCGGAGATCTCCCGGAGCGTGGCCGAGGCGGCCGGGGGATCGGCGGACATCGCCGCCAGCGTGGAGTCGGTGGCCCAGGCTTCACAGGCCTCGGCGCACGGGATCGAGGAGGCCCAGCAAGCGGCCACCGCGTTGGCTGGCCTCTCGGCGACGCTGCGGCACCTGCTGTCCACGTTCCGGATCTGAGCTCTGCCCGGTCTGCGGGCGGTGCCCGGTCTGCCCGCCGGTGCCTGTCGGGTTGGGCTCAGTTGAGTCGCTTCAGGTAGTTGTTGCTGACCAGCCAGAGCACATTGAGGTTCGCGGGTGCACCGGGCACCAGGGTGGCGTCGAGTTGGTACTGCAGCCCACCGCCGGGCTGGGCGAACCAGGCCGCGATCGGGCCGGCGTCCACGCTGAACGGCTTCAGCACCTGGTAGTCGTGGTAGTTGCAGGTGGCCGCCGGGGCGCCGTCCAGGTTCGAGGGTGGGATCGCCCGGGTGAAGTACGGCAGCCCGGTGGGGCTGAGGAAGGCCCCGTACTCGCTGCCGTAGCGGTCGATCCACTGCCCGGTACCGAGTTGCTTGTGCCCTTCGATCGGGCGGCCGTCCCGGCGGAGCTGATACCCGTTCTGAGGCGGGTAGATCCAGCCGCCGGTGCCGCCGTAAAGGCTCTGGTCGTAGTACTGGGAGAGGAAAGCGGCCGGCGACAGCCCGCCGGTCCGGTGATAGCCGATCAGCTCCAGGCCGGTGAGGCCGAGCTTCGGCAGCGTGGCCGGGCCCAGCCGCCGGTCGCCGGAAGAGAAGTCAGCCGAGCACCCGGACGTGCTGGCCGGGCTGGTCGGCGCGATGGTCGGTGGCGGGGTCGGGCTTGAGGTCGGGGTCGGCGCGATGGTCGACCCGTCGCTGGGCAGACTGGCGCGGAAGGCCAGGCCACCGGCCCGGTCGGTGGCCTGGGCGGCGGCCGATCCGGCCACGCCGGTCGCGACCAGGGCCGCGGCCGTCACCGACGCGAATCCGAGAGCGAACTTGTACGTCCAGGTCGTGATGGTCATCGGTGTATGCCCCTGCCCCCGGTGAAACGTCCCCGACTGATCAATTGACGCACGCAGAGTATCGCATCAACTACTTTGAGTTAGACATTCGCCCGGTCCCAAGTGATCACCGACTCGGCCGGCGGATCGGCCAGGACCGCGGCGCTCTCCCGGGGACCAACGCTGATCATCCCGGCCGGCGGACCTGCCCGCTCACCTCGGCCAGCCACTCGCCTCCAATCAAACCACCGCAAGCCAGTTCAGCCGGAATGCTCCCGGCCGGTTCACTCGCCCGCCGACCAGTGGGGAAGATTCGGGGCGCTCTATGGCTCGCATCTTCCCCACTGATGTTGTGAATGGGACACACTGATTCACGGGCGCAACGGGTGATCAAAGCTGGTCCTGGTGCTGGTTGGGGCTGGAGTTGGTGGGGGTTGGGGCTGGAGTTCGTGGGGCGGGTTGGATCTGGTGGCTGGGATCGGAGTTTGGCCAGGAACCGGCCGAGATGCGGATCGAACCGGTCGGCCGGGGCATTACCGACCTCGGCCACCGACCACCAGCGGATGCTTGCGAACTCCCGCCGGTCCCAGTCCAGGAACTGGTCAGGACGGCCGCGCAGCAGAAACCACAGGCTCACGTCCAGGTGGGAATCGGCCCCGGTGGTCGCCGTCCGGGTGAGGAAGAACGGCGCTTCGGCCGGGTCGAGCAGTTCGGCGTCGATTCCAGTTCCTCGGCGGCCTCGCGGCGCACGGTCTGACGGGGATGCTCACCCGGCTCGACATGACCGCCTGGCGGCAGCCACAGACCGGCCTGGCGATGCTCGACCAGAAGGATCCGATGATCTCAAG
>Ga0265340_10000348_pt1 | contig 24663 bp, 17 predicted proteins | sample 4CB225metaG_FD_202082 | JGI IMG/M metagenome (GOLD analysis project Ga0265340, IMG submission 202082) | Rhizosphere microbial communities from Carex aquatilis grown in University of Washington, Seatle, WA, United States - 4-CB2-25 metaG | ecosystem: Host-associated > Plants > Roots >...
TGACCTCGTAAAGTCTCTGCGGGACGCCATCGGCCCACTCACGCGGTCGGCCGGCGGCACCACCGCCGTCACCGGATCCACGGCCGTCGGCATCGATGTCTCCGACAAGCTGATGACGGCGCTGCCGCTCTATCTGCTCGTCGTCGTCGGGCTGTCCTTCCTGCTCCTCATGCTCGCTTTCCGGTCCCTGCTCGTCCCGCTCAAGGCCACCCTGGGGTTCCTGCTCACCGTCGGAGCCACTTTCGGCACCACGGTGGCCATCTTCCAATGGGGCTGGGCCGCCTCCTGGTTCGGTGTCGACACCCCCGGTCCGCTGGTCAGTTTCCTGCCGATTCTGATGCTGGGCATCTTGTTCGGCCTGGCGATGGACTACGAGGTGTTCATCGTCTCCCGGGTCCGGGAGGAGTTCACCCACGGCCAGAGCGCCGATCGCGCCACGGTGGAGGGATTGGCGCACGGCGGGCGGGTGGTGACCGCAGCCGCGCTGATCATGACCGCTGTCTTCAGCGGGTTCATGCTCTCGGACTCCCCGATCGTCAAGACCATCGGTTTCGGGCTCGCTTTCGGCGTCCTCGTCGACGCCTTCGTCGTGCGCATGACCCTCGTCCCGGCCGTCCTGTCGGTCCTGGGCGACGCCGCCTGGCGGATTCCCGGCTGGCTCGACCGCATCCTGCCCGATCTTGATCTGGAGGGCGCCGGGCTCCGGAGGAAGGAGTTCGCCAATAACCCTCCGGTCCCCGGCGATTTGGCCGAGTTGTCCAAGCGGATTGGCTGAAACGTGCATCATCCCGCCGCAAGGCAACTCAGTATCCGGGTCCGCGCGGTCTGTGCGGACCCGGATACCGCAGTCCGGAAGCCAGGTCCCGGAAGCCAGGTCCCGGAAGCCAGGTCCCGGATGCCAGGTCCCGGAAGCCAGGCTCCGGAAGCCGCAGTCCCGAATGCCGCAGTTCGCGCGGACGACGCTTGAAGAAATTTCCGTGAAAACGTTTGCTGCTTATGGTATTCAAAGGTTTCAGGACGCACAATCCGGGCATGGATTCCCTATCTGCACCTACGTATCTGCCGAAACTCAGCCGGCTCCATGCTCGCCGCGGGCCGGCGGCGGCCTTCGCCGTTCTCGCCGCGCTGATCGCCTTCCTGATTCCCGGGCCCTCGGCGTCGGCCGCCGACAACCCTTTGGTCCCCGGCCTGACGATCACCCCGGCCACGGGCTCGGTCGGCGACGTCGTGACCTTCGTGGCCTCCGTCACCAATAGCAGTTCGGTCGAGACCGGGCCGGTCACTCTCGGGGTCGATGTCGCCACCGGGCTGCGGGCCTGGGCGGCCACCGGGACCGGGAACTGCACCCCCCGCAACCTCGGCCACCTGGTCTATTGCGGGGTGGGGAACATGGCCCCCCAGCAGACCTCGACGATCACCTTCACCGTGACGCCCGCGGCCAGTGGTAGCTACACCTCCCACACCTACACCCGGCCGACGTACTCCGGGACGGGAGAGGCCGACGCCTACGCCACCCTCACGGTGAACTAGGATCGGCGAGCAAGGCCGATTCGCACGGCCGATCTGCCCCATTGGGGACAGAGGTCCTTCAGGAAAAGGTCAGGAGGCCCGGGTAAAAACGATAACCTTCGTCAAAAGTGTCCGCATGGGCGCAGGACGTGAGCAAAGCAGCGAAGGCGTCAGCCGGGCCGTGGTGCTGTCGGCCCTGCAACAGGCCGGAAGAGCTTTGACGGTGACGGAGGTGGCCGCGACCGTGCAACTCTCGATCGCTACCACCCGCTTTCATCTCAACCGGCTCGAGACCGATGGACAGATCCGATCGGCCCGTGAACAGCGCGAGCACCAACCCGGACGGCCCCGGATGCTCTACACCGCGCGGCGGCCCGAGGCGGTCGACGCTGGCGCCGCCTACCAGCATCTCGCCAAATTGCTGGCCGAGCAGCTGATCTCCCTGGCCGGGACCTCCGGCGCGCTGGCCGCCGGCCGGCGCTGGGCCGAGCTGATCTCCTCCGAACTGGCCAACCCCGGGCCGGCCGGCCCGGGTGATCCTGACCGGCCGGATCGAGACGACGTCCATCGGATCGTGACCGTGCTCGACGACACCGGCTTCTCCCCCCGGCTCAGCGGGGGTGGTGCTCGGATCGAGTTGCATTCCTGCCCGTTCATGGAATTGGCCCGGAACCGGCCCGATGTCGTGTGCACAGTGCATCTCGGCCTGATCCGGGGCCTGATGACCGGATCCGGCGACGGCGTCAGGATGCGCATGGTGCTGGACGGCAGCGGGCCGTGCATCATCCGACTGGCGGCGTGAGGGCACGCCGGAAGGGCAACCCGAGGTGATCGGCGAGCCGGGCGCTCCGACCGCTCAGGTCACTCAGGCCGCTCCGGCTCCCGCTCCCGCTCCGGCTCCCGCTCCCGCTCCGGCTCCCGCTCCGGCCTTGGCCCGGCAGAGGTCCCGGGCCGCAGCGATCTCAGGATCGTCGACGGCCCGGCCGGCCGCGATCTCGAGGTCAGCCAGCGCCTCATCCCAGCGGCCGCGTTCCTGGTAGACGAAGGCCCGGTTGTAGCGGATCAGCGCATCGGCCGGTTCGAGCTCGACGGCTAGGCTGAGATCGACCAGAGCCGAGTCGAATTCGCCGGCGTCGTAGGCCAGGCCGGCCCGGCCGACCAGGGCGGGGAGCATTTCCCGATCCAGGGTCAGGGCTTGGTCGTAGGCGAGCCTGGCCAGAGTCACCTCACCTCGCTCGGCCTGCACCTGGCCCAGCACCACCAGCAGGTAGGGATTGTCCGGATCGATCCGCAGACCGGTGACGGCGTCGGCCTGGGCGGCCTCGAGGCGGCCCTGGTTGAGGTAGATGCCGGCTCGGTTCACGTAGGCGTCGACCAGGTCGGGACTGAGCTCGATCACATAACTGAAATCGGCCAGGGCCCCGGTCACGTCCTGCTGGCTCAGGCGCAGATCGCCGCGGTTGTAGTAGATCTCGGGGAACGGAGGCGAGAGCCGCTGCGCCGTCCCGTAATCCGCCAGCGCTTCGCCGAACCGGCCCAGTTTGCGAAGGATGTTGCCGCGTTCCAGATAGTGCTCGGCATGGTTGGGGTCGTTATCGATCACCACGGCGTAGTCGGCGAGGGCGTCGTCGAGCCGACCGAGGCTGACGTAGACCCGGGCGCGGTTGTTCTTCAGCACGCAGCGATGCAGCAGGTGCTCGGTCGGGGCCAGCAGCCGGTCCAGGCTGTCCAGGCACCAGTCGACCAGCCGTAGCGCCTCGTCCCGGCGACCCAGTGTGGCCTCGACCAGTGCCAGCCCATTGCGGTAGAAGGCACTGGAGAAGGCCCGGTCGCTGGGCTTCTCGATCAGCGAGGCCGTGGCGATGGCCGAGTTCAACCAGGCCTTGGCCAGGTTCTGGTCCCGCTCGCCGGGCTGGTTGTGCCGGGTGTAGAGCATGGCCGTCGAGTAGGCGGCGGCCATGTGCACCTTGGGGTCGGTGGAGTTGAGGCGGGCATCGTCATACACGTGCATCGCCTCGTCGGTGCGGCCGAGCACCGACAGGGCCAGCCCCAGGTGCGAGGTGATCCTCCACCAGCGGGCGTGATCCGGCGCCGGGTCGTCGATCAAGCTCAGGCCCCGGCGGGCATAGCCGACCACCGCTTCGTAGAAGCCGTTGACGACGGCCCGGTCCTGGGCCTCGTAGAGCACCTGGGCGGCCCGGGGCCGGTCGGTGCCCCGCTCGAGATGGAACGGGATGGCGCCGAACCACAGTGACTGCTGATCACGAGCCATCAGTTCCGCGGCCCGGTCGTCGTGCAATCGGGCTCGCTGGACCGGGTCCAGCTCCGCATAGCCGGCCCGCAGAACCGGATCGTCGCTGCTGCACTCGGTCCTGAGATAACCGGCCGCCCGTTCCATCACCGTGGCCGGATCGCTCGCCGGATCGCTCGCCGGATCGCCGGCCGGATCGATCCGGGGTGACACCTCCAGCGTCTCGGCCCGTTCGGTGAGGACGGCGAGCAGGGCCGGGTGGGGCGACTGGTCGTCGCCGGTGCAGATCACGATGGTGAGCCGGGCCGGATCAATCCGGCGCACGGCGGCGGCCATGAATTCGGTGTCGGTGTGCTCGGCGCGGCCGGCGTGCTCGAGCACCAGAGTGTGCGGGCCGCCGCCCTCCGGCAGGCCGTCGCGGATGAATTCGACCAGCCCGTGCGCGATCCGCTGGGTGCGCAGCCGGGCGTAGTAGCGGGTCCGCTCGGTCGGCAGTGCCATCGAGGTGAGAGTCTGCCGCGAGTTCGGCACAATCGACTCGAGTTCCGGTGCGCACGAGAGCAGTTCGATGTCGTACCGCCGGACCAGGCCCTCGTTCCGCTGGAGAACACCCGGAGTGAGCGCCCGGATGACGGTTCCGGCCGCGGTGTACGGGCCGCGCAGCACCTGGTCGGCGTTGACCGGCGGCAGCAGCAGCGCCGGCAACCCCAGACCGTCGATGGTGGCGGCACGGGCCCGGCTCGAGCCGCCCCGGATCCAGCGATGTGCGAAATGGTCCGTACCCATGAGATGGCTCCCGGAGAGTGAACTGGGCGGGCAAGAAGAGAAGCCCGGGGGCTTCAGGCGGTCACCGGACGGCGGGCCCGGCGGCGATAGTCACGCAGTGCGAGGACGCCGGTGGCGACGATCTCCCACAGATTCAGCACCACGAAACCGATGACGTCTGCGATCCCGAGCGGGGTACGGTCCGGCCCGAGCCGGACGAACGCCAGCCGGGCCAGGTTGACGATGGTCGGGATGCCGATGAAGACCAGTGTTCCCCCCATCACGCCGTACCCGGCCAGCATCAGCCAGGAGTACCAGCGGGCGATCCCGGCGTCCTTGGGCGACCAGGTCTGCGGGTCGATGAGCCGCTCGTCGTGCCCGGTCAGCCGGTACCAGCGGTTCTGCAGTTGCTGGCGGGCGACGGTCTGGAGGTCGTGACAGCCCATGACCGTGGTCACGGTGTAGTAGAGGTCGGTGCGCAGGAAGAAGTAGAACTGCCAGGCCAGCCGGAGCAGGGCACCGAAAGCCATTGTCAGCAGATACTTTCCGAGCAGCAAGGGGCCACCCGAGCTGGTCAGCAGCGGGGCCGCGGCGAGCGTCAGGGCGGCCGCGACCACCGCGTCGATCATCATGCCGGCCAGCATCGGCAGGTAGCGCCGGCGCCGGGGAACGGCCACCAGACCGTCCATGGACGTGAGGAAGACCAGGTAGTAGAAGCGGCGGCCGATTCGCAGACTGGAGTTCAGGCCGAGCCGGCGGCCGGCCAGCGCATGGTAGGCCTCGTGCAGCAGGATCCACGGGATCTGGCCGATCACGATGCCCAGCGAGAGCAGTACCAGCGAGCCGCGGGTGAAGAAGAGATTCTGGTACCGGGGGACGACGGCGTGATCGGCGGCCATCAGCACCAGGGCCGCCATCACCACGCCGGTGTACCCGAGCAAGGCGACCGGCGAGAACAGCGCCTGGCCGAGCCGCTGCCAGCGGATCGCCGGGGTGGCCGGGAGTTCTTCGCCGTCCTTGATCAGAAGTTCGTATTCTCCCAGAATCTGGACGAAATCGGCGATGTCCACCTGCTCGCCGTACTGCTGCTCGTACCACCGGGCGCTGTCGTTCGGGGTGTGACCGGCTTCCAGCCGGCGCAGCAGTTTCGCCGCATCCGGGGGGAACAGACCGTAGGAATCGATATCGGACCGCCCGACGGTGACCTCGTCCCCCTCGTCGAGGTAGGTCAAGGGGTGCAGCCGAAGGGGCACATCGAGGTCCAGCACCGCAGCCGTCATCGTCTCTGCTCCGTCCGAATTGATCGGACAGCCGGACCTCAGCCGTCCAGAATGGGAGGGCATCCGGTCCGAGCTCGATTCCGCCGAGCTCGGACCGGATGGCTTCAGCCCTGGATCAGGCCTGGTGCGGACAGGTGTAGCACGTGAGAGCGGCAGAGGTGAGCTGAACCCCGCCGGCCTTGCGAACGGTCATCTTCTTCATGGTGTACTCCCTTTCATCGGCCGAACCACGGCGCCGGCAGCGAGTGCCACCGGCCGGTCCGAAGCTCAGGCGCGCACTGCTCGGTGAACGCCGCCCCGGATCGCTTGGAAAGAGTCCCGGTGGGCCGGCTGGATACCGGACCGCACCGGTAACCAGCCGAACTGGCCACATCCGGTCACCCGTTCGGCCGCCCGGCCCCCTCTCTCTTGGGTTTTCAGGGTTTCAGGGTTTTCAGGGGTAGCTGACCAGATAGGACGGCGTCGAGTTGGTCGGGGTGACCGCGCCCGTGTCGTTGATGATGTGGGTGATGGAGCCGACGTTGCCGAGCGAGACGGTCGCCAGGTTGTGCATTTTCACGCCCGCGACGTCGGGCACCTCGAATGAGTGGTACAGGTTCACCGCCGGGTTGGTGGCGAAGTAGCAGTAGCTACCCAGTCCCCAGGCTTCGTGCGAGGTGACGTTCGGCGCGACCTTGTAGGCGGCGTACCCGTTCTTCGTGCCGTCCATCCACGAGGCCTGATCGGGAACGTCGTAGGCGAGTTCGTTCTGGAAGAAGATGGTCTTGCCGCCGTTGCCGTTCCAGAGCACGTCGTACTTCTGGTAGTGCTCGACGAAAAGCCCTGTGGCCTCGACGTTGTCGCCGTTCACAATCACGCCGTAGGTAGCCGGGTTGGTGGTCCAGCCGACCCCGGAACCGTGGTCGGCCCGCCAGGCCCAGGTGTGGTCGATGATGGCATTGTTGCTGTTCACGATCAGGCTGTTGGTCGCCGATCCGGCGTGGGCGCCGCCGATCCGGAAGAATACGTCCTGAATCGTGGTCGGATTGTCCGCGTGACTCGCGGTGGAACCGGTGGGGCCAACGGTGAGCAGGGTGGTCGAGTTGGTGGTGCCGGCGTCGAACAGGAATCCGCCCAGTTTGACGCCGTCCACATCGGCGACCGACATCGCGTTGACGCCGTCGTCCGGGATCAGGGTCGGATAGCCGATGCCGAGAACGACGGTGTTGGCCCGGGTGACGTTGATGGTCTGGCTCAGGTGGTAAATGCCCGGGGTGAAGAAGAGGTTCAGTCCCTGGGCCAGGGCCTGGTTGATGGTGGCCGCGCTGTCGGCGGGCTTGGCCACGTAGAACTGGGACATCGGGATCGACGAACCGGCCGTGGTGCCGCTGAGCCAGCTCGCCCCCGAGGCGTTGGTCCGGAGCGCGGGCACGAACACCCGGTACTTACCGGCGCTGTCGATGTAGAGGAAAGGCTTTTCCCGGGATACCGGCGTGCTGCTGAGCACCGTGTACGACGGGTTCGGGAAGGACGCGGCCGGGGCCCCGGCGACTCCCGAGAACACCATGTTCCAGACCGATCCGTCCCAGCTACCGAAGTTGCTGTCCCGCGAGTACCACTGCTGCTGCGAGGCCGAGGTGACCTGGCCGTCGATCTTCGAGTCAGCGATGTAACCGCCGCTGGCCCAGCCGTAACTGGCCGGGTAGACCTGGAGCGCGCCCTTGACGTGGACCCGCCGGAACGGCGCCGCCTGGGCGACCGCCCACCGGTCCGTCCCGCCGGTCGGGGTGATGGCCAGGTTCTCGGCCGAGCGCCAGAAGTTCTGGGTCGCGTTGCCGGTGCCGTCGAAGGCGTCGACGGTGACCGCTCCGTTGATATTGGTGTCGTCCGGGCTCAGGCCGAGGCCGAGGATCGAGGTGTTGTACCCGATGTTGGCGAAGGCGCTGTAGTTGCCCGGCTTGAACAGCAGGGCGTCCCGGCGGTCACCGAACTGGTTGAGCTTCTGGGCGTCGAACACCGAGTCCAGCGTGCTCTGAATCGAGTCGCTCGACATGCTCGGGTCGAAGATGTGCACGTTCGCGCCGAAGTCCGGGGTGTCCGACGTCGGCAGCGTGCTGCCGGTCGGGGTCGGGGTGGGGGTCGGGGTGGGGGTCGGGGTCGAACCGGCGGTGAAGACCTGGAACTCCCAGAGCGAGTATCCGTACCCGGTGCCCCGGGCCGTTCCGTACATCCGCACATACCGGCCGGTGCCGGTGACGTCCAGGGACTGCACCCCTCCGGTCCCGGTCGTGGTGGTGTAGATGCTGCTCCAGGTGGTGCCGTCGGCCGAGGTCTGGATCTGGAACGAGCTGCCGTAGGCCGTTTCCCAGTTCAGCGACACTTTGCAGACGTCGGCCGAGGCGCCGAGATCGACCTGCAGCCACTGCGGGTCGCTGGCGGCGCTGGACCAGCGGGTGCCGGTGTCGCCGTCTACGGCCGCCGTCGCCGGCGTGCCCCCGTTTTCCGTCGAGGACGCGGTGGCCGGCTGGTTGAGCGCGGCGTTCGTCGTTCCGCAGGTGGTGGGCGTCGTCCCACCGATCGAACCGTAGATCTGGAACTCGTACAGCGAGTATCCGTATCCGGTCGCCCGGGCGGTCCCGTACATCCGCACGTACCGGCCGGTGCCGCTGACGGTCAGGTTCTGGACTCCCCCCGGACCGGTGGTGGTGGTGTAGACACTGGCCCAGTCGGTACCGTCGGCCGAGGTCTGGATCTGGAACGACGTGGCGTAGGCCGCCTCCCAGTTCAGCGTGACCGAACTGATCGTGGCGGTGGCGCCCAGATCGACCTGCAGCCACTGCGGGTCCGAGAACGCGCTCGACCATCGGGTGGAGACATCACCGTCGACGGCCGCCGAGGCGGGTGTGCCGGCTCCCTCCGAGGATGAGGCGGTAGCGGTCTTGCCCTGGGAGAGAAGGGTGTCGGCGGCATTGGCCGACGCGGCCGCGATCATCGCCAGGTATCCGGCGACCAGGGCCAGCACGGCTGTTATCGCGATGAGCAGGTAAGTTCGACTATCTCTGGGGCGCGAGCGGGGCAAGGTGTACATCATTGTCTCCCTGCTGGGTGAGAGCGCTTCACGAGAGAGCGCTCTCCGAGAGAATCACCCGCACGTCGCGGTGTCAATGGGGGAATAGGGTGGCCGGATGACTTCGCTGGCGGCCCGGTTCGCCCGCCGGGTGCGGAAGGCCGTTCACCCCGGCGTGACCGTGACCGGTCCGCCACCGGGAGTACAGGCGGACTGGAACGTTCCAGTCCGGCTGCGGGACGGGGTGACCCTGCGGGTGAACGTCTACCGGCCCGAGAGCGACGGCCGGTTCCCGGTGCTGATGTCCGCCCATCCCTACGGCAAGGACAAGATCCCGGCCCGGACCCGGAGCGGGCGGGCCGTCAACTACCAGCACCGGCTGTTTCCCCAGCCCGGGCCGGTGAGCCTGTCGGCCTGGACCGGATGGGAAGCCCCGGACCCCGGCTTCTGGGTGCCGCGCGGGTACGTGGTGATCAACGCCGACCTGCGCGGTGGGGGAACCTCGGAGGGGACGGCGGAGATGTTCTCCGACCAGGAGGCGCAGGACTACTACGAGCTGATCGAATGGGCCGGCACCCAGCCGTGGTCCAGCGGCAAGGTCGGTCTGGCCGGGGTGTCCTACCTGGCCATCAGCCAGTACAAGGTGGCCACGCTGCATCCACCGCATCTCGCCGCGATCTGCCCCTGGGAGGGGTTCACCGACCTCTACCGCGACTTCGGCCGGCCCGGCGGGATCCTCGAGGACGGGTTCTCCAGCATGTGGAACTCGGTCACCCACAAGCGGGCCCGGGTGACCGGGGACCTGCGCCGCGAGCTGGCCGACCGGCCCGAACTCGACCAGTGGTACGCGGCCCGGACGCCCCGGCTGGAGCAGATCGAGGTGCCGATGCTGGTGTGCGGCAGCTTCTCCGACCACAACCTGCAGGCCCGCGGATCGTTCGAGGCCTTCCGCCGGGCCGGGTCGGCCCGCAAATGGCTGTACACCCACCGCGACGGCAAGTGGTGCCACTTCTACAGCGCCCCGGCCACCAGCGCCCAGGCCGGCTTCTTCGACCATGTACTCAAAGGACAGGACAACGGCTGGGACGCCCGGCCCCCGGTCCGGCTCGCCGTGCACGAAGCGGGCCCGGACCCGGCGCAGGTCAGCGACGAGCAGGCCTGGCCGCCACTCGACCTCGACTGGACGGATCTGCATCTCGACCTGGAGCACGCCGTCCTCGACCAGAAGCCACCGGGCACCGGGTCCTCGGCGTCGTTCGCCACCCACCGGCGGGAACCGGGCGTCGGCCTGACCTGGACCGTGCCCGAGGACGTCGACGTCATCGGCCCGATGGCGCTGCGGCTGTTCGTGCAGGCCCAGGGCTGCGACGACGTCCACCTCTTCGTCGGGGTTCGCAAGCTGCGGGGCGAACAGGAGATCGGGTTCGAGGGATCGCTCGGCTTCGACGCCGACCTGGTGACCAGCGGCTGGCAGCGGGCTGCTTTCCGCGACCTCGACCCCGCCCTCAGCACCCCGATCCAGCCGGTGCACACCTTCACTGCGGCCAAACCGCTGTCCCCGGGAGAAATCGTGCCGGTCGACATCGAATTACGCGCCCAGGCGACCCGCTTCCGGCGCGGGGAACGCCTCCGCCTGGAGATCCGGGGCACCTGGCCTCAGGCCCGCAACCCGATCACCGGACAGCCGCCGTTCCGCTACGCCCCCGGCCCCAGGGGCACCTGCATCCTGCACGCCGGTGGCGAGCACCCGGCCCGGCTGCTGCTCGGTCGGCGCCTCCTCGGCTCGCCGTGAGCTCAGCGACCGTCAGATCGGGGGGATTCTCTCGAAGAGGCTGCGCGCGGCGTCCAGGACGAGATCGCGGTCGTAAGTGACGGCCACCTCGAACCGGCGCTCCCGGTCGGGGCCGGTGTCACCGAGATCCTTGGCGATCAGGGCCCCACTGAAATGCGGGCCCACCACCACAACGACCCATTCCCCCGCGAGACGATCATCCACGGCCAGGTCGGCGCAGCGCACCCCCAGCGCGGCGGTAGCACTCATCCCCGTACCGAGCGCGGCGACGAAAGCGCACCGGCGGGCCAGGGCCTCGTACCGGATCGCGGTGGCGGGGGTGAAATGGGCGGCGTCCTGGAACCCCGACAGCAGCACCGGGGCGGCACTGGCGGCCAGGGCGTGGCGTTCCAGGTGAAGGCTCATCGCCAGCAGCATCCGCTTGGACGCGGTCCGGATCGGGCGGCGCAGGCGGATCATCGCGAACGGCGTCGCCGGGGCGACATGATGGGAGCGGGCGAAAGCCAGGTCATGTACGGGGATCTGGTACTGGGCCGGCAGCGGCCCGGGCCGGCCCAGCAGCCAGCCCTGCCCCAGGGTGGCGCCCATCGCCAGCGCCCGTTCCCGGTGTTCCTCGGTCTCGATGCCCTCGGCCAGCACGATCGCCCCCGAGCGCTCGGCCTGAGCGTTGACAGCATTGATGATGGTGGCGATCTCGGCCGTGGTGTCGTTCTGGATCAGCCGCAGATCCAATTTGATCACGTCGGGATCGATGAACGGCATCAAGGCCAGGGAGGCTGGTTCGGCACCGACATCATCCAGGGCCACTCCCCATCCGGCCTCGCGGATCCGGCGCACGGCGGCGAACAAGCCGGCCGGATCGGCGACCAGCGCTCGTTCAGTGATCTCGATGACCACCTGCAGTCGCTTCTGGGCGCGGACACACCGCTGGCGCAGGGGCTCCGGCCAGGGCTCCTGCAACCAGGCTGGTTCGGCATTGACGAACAACGGAATCGAGGCCGGCAGCCCTCGTTCCAGGGCACCGTCCAACGCGGCGACCTGACACTCGAAGTCCAGGTCGGCCTCAGCGTCCCGGCTACGGGCCAAGGCGAACAACGCGGCCGGGCTCTCCAGCCGGCCACCGGCCGGACCACGAGCCAGGGCCTCGTAGGCGACGACGTCATCGGTCCGCAGGTCCACGACCGGCTGGTACACCGATCGCACCGCCGGCATCTCCACCCCGGCAGGCCCGGACGGCACACGCTCGCGGAGAACTCGACGGGTCACCGGGGGGACGTCGGCAGGACCAACCCCGGCCTTGAGAGTTCAACGTCGATCACCACGACCTCGCCGATCACCACGACCTCGCCGACCACCACGACCTCGCCGATCACCAGGGCCCCGCCGCTAACTGACGCCGGCTGAATATGACCTGACCAATCGCGATATTCACGGCCCTTGGGCTCAGGCCCGGCACAGTCAATGGCGGCGAACCTGGCGACCTAATACCCGGTCGAGACCAGGGATCGCTCAGGAGATGAAAGACAACCTCAGCCGAACCGCCACCCGCCTGCGCCGGGCCGCGCACTACGAGCGGGTCGCCTGGCGGCGATCTTCTCCGCGCTGCTGGCCGCCCCGGACCTGCAGCGCGTTACCCACGTCTGGGCGCTGAAGGACCTGGACACCTGTCGTTCGACCGTTCAGCGGTATCAGAACGATCCCCGGGTCAAGTTTGTGACTTACCGTTCCGATCGCTATTTCGAAGCCCTCAGCCGATCACAATACTTGATCAACAACGCCACATTCCCGCCGGAATTCGGCAAACGGGACGGGCAGATCTACATCAACACCTGGCACGGAACACCCCTGAAGCAGATGGGATACGACATTCCCGGCGGCGGACCGGCGACCCGAAACATCGTCCGCAACTTCGTCAGTACCGATTTCCTGCTCTCCGGAAACGATTTCATGACCGAACGCATCTACGAGTCGGCCTACAAACTGCGGGGCGTGTATCGCGGCCGGATCGTGCAGGAAGGATCGCCCCGGGTGGACCGGCAGTTCGTCGACGAGACCGGCCGCCTCGCCCTGCGGGCGCAACTGGTCCGGCGGGGGCTCTCGCTCCGGCCCGAACAAGAAATCGTGCTCTACGCCCCGACCTGGCGGGGGTCGTTCTATGACCCGGTCAACGACGTGGTGCAGCTACTCAATCGGGTGCGGCGGCTGAATCGGTCGATCGATCCCGACCGCTACCGAATCCTGCTGAAGGTGCACCAGGTGGTGTACGACTTCGCGGTGGCCCAGCCTGAGCTGCAGGAAATGCTGGTACCGAATGACATTCCGACGAACACCATGCTCGGGGCGACCGACATCCTGATCACCGACTATTCGAGCATCTTCTTCGACTTCCTGGCCACCGGGCGCCCGGTGCTCTTCCATCTTCCCGACGAGGCCGCCTATTCGGACAGCCGGGGACTGTACATCGGCACCGAAGATCTTCCTGGGCCGATCTCGTACACCACGGAGCGACTGGCCGAGCACCTGCACCACCTCGGTGACGGCAGCGGCGAAGATCCCCGCCTCAGCCAGGCCGGATCTTATGCCGCGGCCAGAAACACCTATTGCGCCCGGGAAGACGGGCACGCCGCGGAACGGGTGCTGGACGTCGTCTTCCGCAACCGGACCGAAGGCTACGACGTCCGAGACGATTTCACCGACGGCCGTACCTCGATTCTGATCCACCTGGGCGGCATGCGTTCCAACGGCATCACCGCCTCGGCCCTGAGTCTGCTCGACAACATCGACCACGAACGCTTCGACGTTTCCGTGTTCTATTCGCACAGCACCAATGCCGACCGGCAGAGCAACGAGGCGGCGATCAACCCCAGGGTGCGACTGTTTCCGCGGCTCGGCGGAATCAACGGCAGCAAACTGCTGTGGTTCGGACGTCAAGTCCTGCTCAGCGGCGGCCTGGAGGCGGTGCCGGCCGTTCACCGGCACAGCCAGGCCCAAGCTCTGCGCGACGAGTGGGTACGGTGTTTCGGCCAGAGCCAGTTCGACCACATCGTTGATTTCAGTGGTTACAGCCCGTTCTGGGACTACGTCCTGCTCGAGGGCCAGGCCCGGTCGCACTCGATCTTCCTGCACAACGACCTGCTGGCCGACTCTCAGCGCGAGGTGAGCGGCCGGCGCCCGCACGAGAAGAACCTGCGATCGGTCTTCGCCTCGTACCGCCGGTTCGACCGTCTGATCTCCGTCTCCCCGACGCTGGCGGACATCAACCGGGCCAACCTGAGCGAATACGCCGAGCCGGAGAAGTTCCTCAGCGCACCCAACACCGTGAACTACCAGGACATTCTGCGGAAGGCCTACGGCCTGACCAAGTCCGGCACCGGGACCTCACCGCAGACGATCGACCTCGACGACCTCCCCGGAGCAATCGAGACCCTGCTGGAGCGCAGCTCGATCGAGGCGGTGATCAATGAGGTCAACCGCCGGGGCACGATTGCCCAACTGGTCCCCCCCGTGCCGGATGCCGTCACCTTCGTCACCGTAGGGCGGCTCTCACCGGAGAAGAACCACGCCCGCCTGATCCGGGCCTTTGACCTGGTGCATCGGGAGAATCCGAACACCCGCCTGGTGATCATTGGCGGTGGTCCGCTGGCCGAGGACCTGGATGCCCTGGTGGTCGACCTCGGTCTGGTGACGGCGGTGACGCTGGCCGGACCGCAGGACAATCCGTTCGGCGTGATGGCCAACTGCGACTGCTTCGTGCTCTCCAGTGACTACGAGGGCCAGCCCATGGTGCTGCTCGAAGCCCTGGTGCTGGGTCTGCCGATCATCAGCACCGACTTCTCCTCGGTCCGTGGGGCTCTGCCCCCGGGTTACGGCCGGATCGTTCCGATGAGCGCCGAAGGTCTCGCCGACGGTATGCGCGCCTTTCTGGCCGGAACGGTCCCCTCGCCCACCTTCGATTACGTCAGCTACAACCAGGAGTCCGTACAGGAGTTCTACGCGGCCATCGGAGTGCCGCACCCGGATCCGGAAAAATCCCAGTCACTGCGGATTCAGGATCCGCGCCGCGATGTCGTACCGCATTAATGGCCTTGCCCAATTAGTGGCCTTGCCCATGGATCACTCGATGCCGGCCCCCCCGGACAGCTCGGCTCAGGCTTCCCCGAGAAGGCTGTGGTGGCCGGAGCTCGCTCTCCTGGCCACCGCGGTTGCCTACGCGCTCAGCCAGCTCCAGCTCTGGAAGGTCCGGCTCGGCTGGGATGAGACCGTCTACTTCAGCCAGGTCTCCCGAACCGTCCCGGCGGCGTACTTCAGTGCCCCGCGCGCCCGGGGAATCAGCTGGCTGGCCGAACCACTGGCACTGACGACGTCATCGAGTTCGGCCCTTCGCGTCTACCTGACCGTGCTTTCCGGGCTGGCCCTGTACCTGGCCTTCCGGACCTGGCTGAAGGTGCTGCCGCCGGGGGCCGTGATCTGCTCGGCCGGGCTGTTCGCCAGTCTGTGGATCACCCGCTTCTACGGTGCCGAGCTGATGCCCAACCTCTGGGTTGCCTTCGGGGTGGTCGCGGCGGTCGGTGGCTGGCTCCGGCTGGCCGCCGACCGCACCGACCGGGTGGGGCTGCTGATGCTGCTGATCGGGCTGGCCGGGGCGGCTGCGATGCGGCCCAGCGACGGAGTTTGGGCCACCGCGCCACTGCTGGTGATCACCGTGGCGAGGCCGCCCTGGCGAACGAACTGGCGACTGCTGCTGGGGACCTCGGCCGGGCCGGTGCTCGGGGCAGTGCCCTGGGTGGTCGAGGCCTACCGGCGGTTCGGCGGCGTGCCGGGCCGGCTGAACCGGTCCAGCCAGATCGAAGGCGGTCTGGGCTGGCATCCGGGGATCCTGCCGCAGCACTGGTGGTGACCCTGGCCGTGGGCGCCCAGGTGGTGGCGCAGCAACACGTGGTGAACCGGCAGGTGCGAGGGCAGCGGGCGATCACCCACGAGTACGCCGCGCTCGCCGCCGCCCTGAACGGCTACGGGCTGGCCGACGGTTGCGTGGTCAGTCGACTCTGGGGGCCCGCGGTCGGTTACTACGCGAACTGCACATCCCGGGAGATCGGTGGTCACGACGGATCGATCACCAGCCACGGGCTGGCGGCACTCGCGCGCACGCACAAGGTGGCGGTGATTCGGACCAGTTCGCAGCGGGTCCCGGCCTACGCCCGGCTCTGGGTACGGCGTCCACTACCGGGGTGTCCCCCCGGCACACCCTGGGTTGCCTACATATCGCCCTGACACTGTCCGGTTCAGCGGTGGGTCCGGGTTCAGCGGTGGGTCCGGGTTCAGCGGTGGATCAGGACCAGAGCGATCGGGCCGGCCAGCAGGCAGTAGATGCCGAACGGGGTCAGGGTGCGGGTGCTGAACCAGCGGGTCAGGAAGCGGGCGGCCAGATACGCGCAGCCGAACGCGGCCAGGCTGCCGGCCAGGATCTGACCGTGGATCCCGGTCCCGAGGTGCCCGGACAGGTCCGGCACCTTGAGCACCCCGGCGGCCAGGATCACCGGCGTGGCCAGCAGGAATGACAGCCGCACGGCTTCCTCGTGGGTGAGCCCCTGGGCCAGCCCGGCCAGCATGGTGACACCGGATCGACTGATCCCGGGCAGCAAGGCCAAGGACTGGGACGCGCCGGTGACGAAGGCCCGCGACCAGGTCAGCTCGGCCAGCCGGTGGTCCACCTCGAGGTCGTCGGCCTCGTTCGGCGGGAGGTCGTCGGCCTCGTTCGGCGGGAGGACCGGCGCCAGATCGGCCGGCGGGAGGTCGGTCGCCGGGCCGGCCCGGCGGCGGCGCAACTGCTCCCCCAGCAGCAGCATCACCCCGTTCAGGGTGAGGAACACCGCGGCCGGGGTGGGCTTGCCCAAGGTGGTACGAAAGGTGTGCTCAAGCAGGAGGCCGGTCAGGCCGACCGGCACCGTGGCGATGATGACCAGCCAGGCCAGGCGTTCGTCCGGGGTACTGATCGACTGATGCCCGATCGAGGTGACGAAGCCTTTGACGATCCGGGCCCAGTCCCGCCGGAACAACAGCAGCAAAGCCAGCGCGGTGGCGACGTGGAGCCCGACGATGAACGCCAGATAGGGCGATTCGGGGGCGGACACGTTCAGGTCGCGGGCCCAGCTTCCGCCGACGATCGCCGGCAGCAGCACACTGTGGCCCAGGCTGGAGACCGGGAACAGTTCAGTGACGCCCTGCAGAGCACCGATGACGATGGCTTCGGGGTAGGTGAGCACGGACATGACGGCGAGTCTGGGGGGGCCAATCTGAACAGAACCTGACCGGTTGCGCGCCATTCCGGGCCGATGGCCTCACACTCGGGGAAGACCGCTGCCGCGACGGCGGGATCGATGCGGATCGATGAAGAGGTGTTTCGGTGGAGGACGACGGGCGGTACCGGGTTCTGGTCTGCGAGGACGACGGCCTGTTGCAGACCACCCTGGAACGGGGTCTGCGCCGGGCCGGGTATGTGGTGGACTGCGTCTCGACCGGACGGGACGCGATCACTCAGGCCCAGTCGGTTGTCCCGGATGCGGTGATACTGGACATCGGTCTGCCGGATGCCGACGGCCGGGATGTCTGCCAGGCCCTGCGCGCCCATGGATGCGCGGCCGGAGTGGTGTTCCTGACCGCCCGGCACCACACCGACGACGTGCTCTCAGGTTTCGCGGTCGGCGGTGACGATTACGTTCGTAAACCTTTTGAATTCGCCGAGTTGCTGGTCCGAGTGGCAGGCGTGCTGCGACGCCGACCGGTGCCCTCCGGTCCTCCGGTCGTCCGGCCATCGGACTCCCCCGGGGCGATCGAAGCAGCGGAGACGGAGACGATCCTGGAGCCGCGCTTGCGGGTGGATCCTTCCGCCCATTCGGTCCGCTACGGAGAGCAGGCGGTTACCCTCACTCCGACCGAATTTCGTTTCCTGGCCTGCCTGATCGGCCGGCGGCCGGACGTGGTCCGGCGTTCGGAACTGCTCGCCGCCGGCTGGCCGGGATCGGCGCACGTCGGGGACAACACCCTCGACCAGTACGTCACCAGGGTCCGCCGCAAACTGCGAAAGGTCGGCTGCCCGGCGACCCTGGAGAATGTCCGCGGCGTCGGGTACCGGCTGCATGAATAGAACGAAGACATGAATAGAACGAAGAAGCGAACTCTGGCCAGCCGGCTCGCGCTGGGGGCGATCGCCTGGATCGGGCTCTGGGCGGTCGGCCTGCTGCTGGTGTTCAACATCCTGCTCTCCAGCGTGCTGGCCGCCCAGGTGGATGCGTCGTTGCTGGCCCGGGCCGACGCGGTCGCCGCCACCGTTCAGATTCGCGACGGCCGGCTGGTGGTGGCCCGGGGTGACGACGCGGGGCTGGACGTCGGCACCTCGATCTATCTGGGCGAATCCCTTCTCGAGGGGACTTCGCTGAAACCCGAGCTGCAGACCGAACTGGTCCAGCATGGCCGGACCACAACCGACCGGGAGGTGCCGGGCCCAGTTCGCTACCTGGCCAAACCGATCATGTCGCACGGGCGGCAGGTCGGAACGATAGTCGTTTCCAGTGCCGTCGGCTCCCGGGCCCGGACCGAGCGCATCGTCGCCGGCGCCTCCGTCCTGTTCGTCGTGCTGCTGCTGGGATTCACGTATCCGGCCGTCCGGGCCACCGTCGGCCGGGCGATGCGCCCGGTCCGGGTGATGAGTGATCAGGCCGCGGCCTGGAGCGACAAGGACATCGACCGCCGATTCGATCCGGACGTCGGGCCGCTCGAACTACGCCGCCTGGCGCTGACCCTCAACGCCCTGCTGGAACGGATCTCGGCGACCCTGCGGCACGAACGCTACTTCACCGCCGAACTCTCGCACGAACTGCGCACCCCGCTGGCCCACCTGCACGCCGAGGTCGACCTGCTCACCACCTCGGCCACCGACCCGAGCAATCCCGAACCGGTGGCCGAGCAGGATCTGGCCGGTTTGATGACGTCGATCCGCCGGCTCGAGGGCCTGGTCGAAAGCGCGCTCACCCCGGCCCGGATCGAGCAGGGCGGAACCCCCTGGCTCGGGCTGATGGACGATGTGCTGGCCGACCTTCCGCGGCCGGCCGCCCCGCCATCGAGCTTGACCGGGCCGACCTCGACCGGGCCGACCTCGACCGGGCCGACCTTGATCGTGCCCCAGGCCACCGGTGTCGTGCTCGCGGTGGAGACCGACGTCGCCCGCCGGGCTCTGCTGCCGGTGCTCGAGAACGCCTGGCGGTACGCCGTGAACGAGGTCCGGATCGACGTCGTCACCCGGGACGGAATGGCCCGATTGACCGTGAGCGACGACGGCGGGCGACTTGATTCCACCCTCGCGGAAGCAATTTTCGCCCCGGGCTTCCGCGGTGACCCGGCCGATGGTTACCCCGGGGCCGGGCTCGGGCTGGCCCTGACCCGGCGGATCTGCCGGGCCGCCGGCGGTGAGGCCACGGCGGAGTCCGGGCCCGGCCGAACGGCGATCACTCTGCAATTTCCGTGCCTGCGCGAGTAATCGCCGCTCAGCTCCGGTACATCAGAGCCTAAAGCTCTTCACAGCTACCTTCTTCTAGCCTGATTAACTGTGACCATATCCCTAGTATCGAACAGCTTTCAGGCTCCTCCGGCCCGACCTCGTTCATCGGCGAAGCTTTTCGATCGAGTTCTGGTGATCTGGTCGCTCGCCTGGTTCGGCGCGTACGCCGTCGGCGGCGGGATGGCCTGGCATTTTTTCGTCCAGGGCCAGCAGGCCATCACGGATCTCGACAACCCGGTCACCGGAGGCGTGCACCTGTACGCCGGTCTGCCGCAACTGCAGATCGGGCCGTTACCACTGGTCACGGCCTGGCTGTTCTCCCGGTTCGGGCCCCGGCCGTCCCTGCTGCTGGCTCAGGTGTTCTCCGCCGCGGCCGGGGTGCTGATCCTCTGGCTGGTGGAAAGGCTGGCCCAGCAGACCCGGCCGGACCTGACCGCCGAGCAGATCCGCTGGCGAATCCGACTGGCCGGGTTCTTCTTCGCCCCGGTGTGGCTGTACCTCGCGGTTGCCTCGGTGCACCTCGACGACGTCCTGACCCTGCTCTTCGGTGTCCTCGCCAGCGTCGCCGCGCAGCGCCGGAAGGCGGCCTTGACCGGTCTCCTGCTCGGCCTGGCCGTCGACTCCAAGCCCTGGGCGGTGCCCTTCGCGATCATCGTCCTGATGCTCCCCGGAGCCCGGGCCCGGGCCGGTGCGCTGGCCACGCTCATCGCCACCGTCGGCGCCTGCTGGCTGCCCTTCCTGGTGCTGGATCCGCATACCCTCAACGCGATCCGATTCACCATTGCCAATACTCCCCGGACCGCGTTACGGGTGCTCGGGATCAACTCACCGCGCACTCCGCCGTGGGACCGGCCGGCCCAGACCCTGCTCGGACTGCTGCTCGGCGCAATCGCCTGGCACCGCGGCCGATGGGCCGCGGTGATCCTGCTGACGGTCGCGGCGCGGATCGTACTCGACCCGGGAACCAACTTGTACTATTCGGCCGGCGCGGTGGTTGGCGCCGCATTGTGGGACATCGCCGGGTCGAGTCACCGCTTTCCGTGGTGGACAATGCTGACCTCGATCTCACTTTTCGATGCCCGGCACGTTGGTTTCGCCCCGAGCGTCAACGGTTGGCTCACTCTGGGTGTTTTCGCAGCCTGCACCGCTTTCCTTGTGGTCAGCAGAATTGAACCACGAGGAATCCCCCAGAAATCCGTTCAGGAAATACTCAGACGTAGCTCAAGAGACTGCGTGCATGACAACAACTGACCGGCTCAGAGGACAAATGCTGAACAAGGTTCCAGAGGTTACGATTTACTTCTGGATCATCAAAATCCTCTGTACCACGATCGGTGAGAGCCTCGCCGACTACATCAATGAGACTCTCGGCTTCGGACTCGGCCCGACGACCGTTCTGATGACCGTGCTGCTGGTCATCGCCCTGGTGGCGCAATTCCGGCGCCGGCAGTACGTGCCCGCCGTCTACTGGACCAATGTCGCCCTGATCAGCGTGGTCGGCACCCTGGTCACCGACAATCTGACCGACGGGCTCGGCGTCGATCTGGCCCTCAGCACCGCAGTCTTCACCGTGCTCCTGGCCTTCACGTTCCTCGCCTGGTACCGCAGCGAACACACCCTGTCGATCCATTCCATCGTCACCACCCGGCGAGAAAGCTTCTACTGGCTGACCGTTCTGGTCACCTTCGCCCTCGGAACCGCGGCCGGAGACCTGCTCACCGACCGGCTCGGCATCAGCCTGATCGCCGCCGTGCTGATCTTCGCCGCCGTGATCGCCCTGATCTTCGCCGCTCACCGGGTGGCCGGGCTGGGCCCGATCCTGTCCTTCTGGATCGCGTACATCTTCACCCGGCCGCTGGGTGGCTCCACCGGCGACTTCCTCAGCGGAACCCGTAGCGAGGGCGGCGCCGGCCTCGGCACCCTGGGCACCAGCCTGATCTTCCTGGCCGCCATCGTCGCCACCGTCGCCTACCTTACGGTCACGAAGAAGGACCAGACCGAGCGGAGGCCCTTGACGGACGCCGAGTTCCGGACCGGAATCACCGATGCCGACCCGGATCTGAGCAGCCTGATCCACTGAGCAGCCTGATCCACTGACCGGGCCAACAGTTTCCTGACGCCCGGCCGCCGGCCGGCAACCAGCCTTGATCACCGATCCAGCCCACGTATCGGCGGTGGCCGCGACGCTTTTGCGGGGGCTAGCGGTGATCAAGGCTGGTAGTTCGCACTATCGATGATTATAATCCCGGCCCGAACTCGGCCCCGACTTCTTCTCCATTGTCAACGTTTCTCGGCTTTCAGAACATCAAATGATATGGTTCTCATATTCCGAGTCGCCACTTTCCCGAGGAATGACGTCAGGAGATGAGCGTGCCCGAAACTTCTCCAGCTCACGAAACTTCTTTACCCGGGAAAGACGTCATCGACCGGGCGGACCCTCGGGCCCTCATCTGGGATCTCGTACGCGGGCAGTGGCGATTCTCCGCGCTCTACGCTTTCGTCGACCTCGACCTCGCGGGCTGGCTGCGGGACGGGCCGCTCAGTGTGAGCGAACTGGCCCAGCGGTCCGGCTTCGACCGGGGTGCCCTGGCCCGGCTGCTGCGCACGGCCGCCGGTCTGAGCGTGGTGCGGACCGTCACCTCGACGTCCGGACCCAACCGGTATGCGCTGACCGCGGCCGGTGAGACGCTGCGCGGCGACGTGCATCGCTCGATGCGGTCGGTCGTCATCCCGCAGGGCACACCCCACTTCCTCGAGGCGATGGGGTCTCTGGCCGAAGCGGTACGGATCGGCAAATCCCCTTTCGCCGCCCGTTACGGCTCGATGTATGCCTATCTGGAAGGCCATCCGGAGGCCCGGCACCACTTTGACGCCCACATGGCGACCAGGTCGCGGTCCATCGCCGAGGCGGTGGTGGTCGAATATGACTTCAGCGGGATCGGGACCATCGCCGACATCGGTGGTGGCGTCGGCACCATTCTGGCGACGATTCTGCGGGCCTGCCCCGGACTGCGGGGGCTGCTGTTCGAGCTCGAAGCGGTGATCGCCGGTGCCCGCGAATTCCTGCTGTCCGAGGGCGTTGCCGACCGGTGCGAGTTGTTGAGCGGCGACTTCTTCACCTCGGTTCCAACGGCGGACGCCTACGTGCTGTCCAACATCGTTCACAACTGGGGCGACGAGGACGCCCTGCGCATTCTGCAGAATCTGCGGGCGGTCATTCCCGATGACGGCCGGGTCCTGCTGCTCGACATCCTGCTCCCCGCGGACGACCGGCCGCATCTCGGGAAAGAACTCGATATGCGAATGCTCGCGCTCTATGACGGCGCCCTGGAGCGGACCCGCGAGGATTACCTGGCTCTGCTGAGCCGGGCCGGCCTGCGCACCAGTCAGGTGATAGAACTTCCCTACGCCCTCAGCCTGATCGAGGCCCGGCCGGCCTGAGCCGGAGCCGGGAAAACGACAAGACCCCCGAATTCAGCCGGCCGACCACCGGGAGACGGAATTCGCGGCGTCCGTCCAACCGATTCGCATTGCCACTTGGACGGGATTCCGCGAAATCACCGATTAACGATGCCCGATTAACGATGAACGGACCGGCCGATCAGAACCAGATCGAGCAGGCCCATCCACCGGCTGCTCAGCCACCGGCCCTGATCAGGCTGCCGCTGGCCCGGTTCCCCGGATTGTCGAACTGCTCCCAGGTGAAAGTCAATTGATTGGCGCCGACGGGTGTGAAGACGAACGTTCCGTGCGCCGCACAGCGCCCCCTCGGGTCATGATCGACCGTCTCGTCCATGGTCAGCCGGCCACCGGTGCTGGCCGAGTAGATGAGCGGGCCGGTGCAGCCGAGGCTGGTCAGATTCATCTCCCCGTCGGTCAGGCCGGCGGCGATCGTGATCCGGGCGGTCCACCGCGGCCCCGGATTCGCCGTCAGTTGCCGACCGGTACCGGTCCAGGTTCCGACGAACTGCGGGGGGACGCCGTCGGCCGGGACGCTCGGTGAGACCGTGGCCGGCGGGTTGGCGGTCCCGGTGGCGCCGGTCTTGGGCGTCCCGTGGCCGGTGGCCGTGAGGTCGGCCTTCCAGCGCCCGAACAGGCCACTGTGCTGAAGACCGTACCCACCCGCGCCCCCGAGCAGCAGGACGAGGACGATCGCGGTCAGGGCCCGGCGCCGCCGGCGGCGGGGCTTGGTCGCCCGGAACCCACCGTGGGCCAGAACGGTCGCCTCCGCCAGCACCTGAGTGGCATCCTGCGCGTCATAGGCCGGGGCCGGCCGGCCGAGCAGCATGGCCAGCGCCTGCTGAGCGGTCGGCCGGCGGGCCGGATCCTTGTCCAGGCACTGCCGCAGCACCGGGAGCAGATCGGCCGGCACCCCGGACAGGTCCGGCTGGCCGGACAGAATCCGGTAACCGATAGCCATCATGTTTTCCGCCTCGAACGGCGCCCGGCCGGTCGCAGCGTAGGCGATCACCGAGGCCCAGGCGAACATGTCCGTCGCCGGTCCCACCCGCTCGGCCTGCAACTGCTCCGGTGACATGAAGGCCGGGGTGCCGGACACCGAGCTGGTCGTGGTCGTCTCGGCCAGCAGGTTGCGGGCGATACCGAAGTCGATCACCCGGGGTCCGTCCGGGGCCAGCATCACGTTCGCCGGTTTGAAATCGCGATGGACGACGCCGGCCTGGTGAATCGCCGCCAGCGCGGTGACCGTGCCGATCGCCATCCGTTGCAGGACGACACCGGTCATCGGGCCGTTGTGGCGGATCTGCTGCTCCAGCGACGGGCCCTCGATGAACTCGCTGACCACGTACGGCATGGGACCGTCGAGCTGGACGTCCACCAACTGAGCGGTACAGAACGGCGACACCCGGCGCGCCGCGGCGACCTCCTTGGCGAACTGCTGCCGGGCCCGCTCGTTCTCCAGCCCGTGCCGGAGCTGCTTGATCGCCACCCGTTCACCCGAGTCGGTGCTGGCCAGGTAGACCACGCCCTGACCACCCGAACCCAGACGGCCGAGTACCCGGTAGCCACCGATCGCTACCGGGTCACTGCTGCGCAGATCGGTCATCTCGGGCACCGCGTCATATTGCCTCACTCGGTGAGGATCGGATGGAGCGGAGGTTCGGGCGTCTTGAGCGCAGATCGTATACCGGATCGAAGCAGATCAGACCGTTCCGAGCTGCTTTGCGGTCCGAGCCCAACGGCCCGGCCCCGGGCCGCGGTCAGGTTTGATTAACGTTTGATCAGCCGTTCATTCCCGCTGTACGTCTGGGCGGCCCGGGCGGTTCATTTCAGGTCCTCGACGTGCGCACCCCGACCGAGTTCGAGTCCATCCCCGGCACCTAGGAGGGCACTGAATAAGACTGTTGGCGAAGTGGCTCTCGCGGGGCAAGAATCCTTGCGGGGCCACCCTGGCCTGCTTCTTGACAGCCTCCGGGGCACGCAGAACCCTCCCAACCGGGGTCTGGT
>Ga0265340_10000349_pt1 | contig 24662 bp, 24 predicted proteins | sample 4CB225metaG_FD_202082 | JGI IMG/M metagenome (GOLD analysis project Ga0265340, IMG submission 202082) | Rhizosphere microbial communities from Carex aquatilis grown in University of Washington, Seatle, WA, United States - 4-CB2-25 metaG | ecosystem: Host-associated > Plants > Roots >...
GGTCTCCCAGTTCCAGCGCTCGTGGGCGGCGTCGAGGCAGCGTTGACGGAGCGCCGCTCGATCGGCTGCCGGCCGGTCGATGATCGAGCGGATCGCGGCAGCGACCGATGCCGGGCTGGTCGGGTCGCAGACGGCGCCGAGCGCTCCGGCGGGATCGTCGAGGACGATCCGGCGCATGTCCGCGAAGTCGCTCACGACGACGGGCACGCCGGCGGCCAGGCATTCGAAGAGCTTGTTGGGCGTGGACATGCGATGGTTGAGGGTGGTCGGCTGGATCGGCAGGACGCCGACATCCGCGCCAGCCAGCCAGCCGAGGAGCTCGTCCGGATCGACCGCTTCGAGGACGTGCAGCCGGCCGGCCCGGGCCGGATCGCGGGCCAGCCGTTCGAAGGCCGTCCGCTCGGGCCCGCCGCCGAGGAGGACGACATGCACCTGCTCGAGGCCCGGTTCGAGCATCGCCCCGGCCAGCTGCTCGACGCCGCGCCCCCGGGCAAAGGCCCCGTGATGGATCGCGATCTGGACGCTGGCGTCGAGGCCCAGCCGGTCGCGCAGGAGATGGGCCGATTCGGGGGTCGGGGTCCAGCTGCCCGGGCAGTTGTGGACGACCGCGATCGGACCCGCGCCGGCACCCAGCTGGTAGCGCCGCCCGAGCTCGTCGGCCAGTGCGGCGTTGACCGTGATAACGCCGCTCGCCTCCGCGATCCAGCGCCGTTCGCGGGCCGCGACGATCCGGCGCGCCCAGGCAGGCTGCTCGGCGCTCGTCCGGGCTTCGAGGTAGATCTCGTGGCTGTCGTACACGACCCGCGTCGCCGGGTTGAGCCGGTGGGCCGCGTCCGCGGCCGCCAGCCCGCTCAGGTCATGGCCCCACTCGATGTCCGCCGGCGGTGCCGCGCCGGCCGCGGCGGCCGCCCAGCCGCCGATCCCGTAGCGCCAGCGGACCAGCCAGTCGAGCGGCCCGACGCGGCGCGAGCGCTGGCCGCGCAGGCGCGAGGCCACGAGCTGGACCGGCAGGCAGACGATCGACCAGGCGCCGGCGACCGCCAGCAGTCCGAGCGCGGCAAGGAGCGATCCGGCCTGGCCCGGCAGATGCCTGGCGGCCCGTCGGACCCGCCCGAGGAGCTCACCCCTGGTCCGCCACGGGTAGCGGGCCAGGGTCCACCACAGGCGCCAGCCGCCCGGCCCCGGGACGCGGATGATCTCGAAGCCGTTGCGCTCCTCGCGATCGCCGACCGAGCTGGTCGGATCGCTGGGACGAGCCATGACCGTGACCTGGTGGCCGGCCTCGACCAGGCTGGCGGCTTCGCGGATCACTCGGGAGTCGGATCGCATGTCGTTGTACACGTACATGGCGATTCGGCTCACCGGCTGTCACCCCTGCGCGCCGGCGACGCAGCGATCGGCACACCCGCCTCGAGCGCCCGGACGATGGCGGCACCGGCACCGGCCGGCTCGATCCGGATCGTCGCGGCCCGCTCGCGGGCACGCTGCGGGGCGCGGTCCGGAGGCGCCAACCGGTCGAGCTCGGTCACCGCTCGGGCCGGGTCGAGGCCGACAATGACCATCCGGCCGTCCGAGCCGGAGACCGCCTCGAGCCACTCCGTCGTGCTCCGCAGGACGAGACAGGGCACTCCCAGCCAGGACGCCTCGCGCTGGATTCCACCCGAATCGGTCAGGACTGCCGCGGCGTGGAGCTGCAGGGCGAGTGTCGTTCGATAGCCCTGCGGTTCGATCACCCGGATCGAGGCGGCCAGCTGGATGCCGGCAGTGTCGAGCGCGGCGGCGGTGCCCGGATGCAGGGCGAGGACGACCGGCCGCGCATCGCTGCTGACCGCGGCCAGGAGCCCGGTCCAGGCCCGCAGCGCAGCGGGCTCGCGGTTCTCGGCGCGGTGGATCGTGGCAAAGAGGTACCTGCCCGGCTCCACGGCCGCCAGGATCGCCGGGTCCCGGATCTCGGCGCTGAGCCTGGCCGCCAGGTCCTGCATCAAGTCGCCGACGAGGTGGACGCCCGCGGTGATCCCTTCGGCCCGCAGGTTGGCGACCGCGGTCGGGGTCGGGGCGAACGCCCAGGTCGCGAGGTGATCGGCGACCACCCGGTTCGTCTCTTCGGGCATCCGCCGGTCGAAGCTGCGCAAGCCCGCCTCGACGTGGGCCAGCGGCAGGCCGAGCTGGGCGGCAGCCAGGGCGCCGGCCAGGGTCGAGTTGGTGTCGCCGTACACGAGCACGACATCGGGCGCCTCGGCGACGAGGATCGGCTCGAGCCGGAGCAGCATCTCCGCCACCTGGCTGGTTGCGCTGCCCCCGCCGACGCCCAGCTGGTGATCGGGCGGCACGAGGTCCAGCTCCGTGATGAACGAGCCGGCCAGGGCATCGTCGAAGTGCTGGCCCGTGTCGATGAAGACCTCGGCGTGCCGGGCCCGCAGGAGCGGCTGGAGGACTGCGGCCTTGATCAGCTGAGGTCGAGTTCCGACGACGCTGGCAATCCGCATCAGCGGGCGGCAGCCTCCGCCGGCTGGCGCGCCGCCGCGGGGACCCCGACGCCGTGGTAGGCAACACGCTCGGGCAGGGTCAGCGAGCGCAGGCTGTTGCGGCCATCGAACAGGACCTCGGCCGCCGGGAACAGCGCGAAGTCGATCGTCCCGAACAGCGGGTCGGCGGTCTGGGTGATGATCGCCCGGACGTCGGTCGGGGTCCCCCAGGCATACGGCGTCGCAGCGCTGCGGCCGATCTCGGCCGGCGACAGGAGCGGGTCGTAGGCCGACACGATCGCGCCGTGGAAGGCGAGCCGCTCGATGAGCGGCAGGGCGCGCGAGTAGGCCAGCTCCTTGACCCCGTCGCGGTAGGTCAGGCCCAGGACCAGGACCGGCACGCCTTCCAGGCCGCCAAGGGCCTTCTGGATCGTCCGGATCGCCAGGCCGATCTGGCCGTCGTTCACCCGCCGGCTGAGGCCGACCAGCTCCATCTCCGGCGCCCGGCTCAGCAGGAAGTGGGGATAGACCGGGATGCAATGGCCGCCGACACCCAGCCCGGGCTGGTGGATATGGCTGTAGGGCTGGCTATTGGCGGCGGCGATCACTTCCTGGATGTCGACCCCGACCCGGTCGGCGTACTGGGCGAACTCGTTGGCCAGGGCGATGTTCACGTCGCGATAGGTCGTGTCGGCCAGCTTGCTGAACTCGGCCGCCTCGGCCGAGCTCATCAGGACGACTTCGGCGTCGAGGACCGAGCCGTAGAAGGCCGCCGCCCGGGCGCCGGATTCGGGTCCCAGGCCGCCGACCAGCTTGGGATAGGTGGCCAGGTTCCTGAGCGCCGCCCCGCTGTACAGGCGCTCGGGCGAGAAGGCCACGAAGAAGTCCTGCTCGACCACCAGGCCGCTCGCCGCCGCCAGGCGCGGCGCGAAACGCCCCCGGGTATCGCCCACCGGCAGGGTCGTCTCGAAGATGATCGTCGAACCACGGTGGATGCCGGGCGCGATCGCATCGACCGCGGAATCCATGTAGCGATAGTCGGGCTGCTGCTCGTCGTTGAGCATCACCGGCACGATCAGGACGACGACGTCGGCCGTTGCCGCAGCGGCGGCTGCGTCCAGGGTGGCCCGCAGCCGGCCGGCGGCATGAGCCTCGGCGATGCCCTCGGTCAGGCCGGGCTCCTCGATGACGTGGTTCTGGCCGGCATTGATCGAATCGACCACCGATGCCTGGACGTCCACGGCGGTCACGTCCCAGCCGTGGCTGGTGAACTGCACGGCCAGGGGCATGCCCATCTTGCCGGCGCCGACGACCGTCACCCGGCCGACCGTCCCGGCCTCGCCGGTCCAGGGTGAAACAGTCCGCGGCTCGGGGTGCCGGCAGGGGCTGGTGGGAAGCACGATCGACCCGCCGAGCAGGCTCGGCGCAGCGGTCGAGGGGCGGGCGGTGATGGTCATCGAACGGTCAGCCTCGCCGAAAAATCTGATAGGTCAACTGGCTGGCCGCCGGCGGCGGCCGCGAGCAGGGACGTGGCGATCGCCACCGCCCACAGCCCGTCCTCGACATCGACCACGGGCCGGCCACCGTCGCGAACGACGCCCAGGAACGCGTCGAGCTCGGCCGCCAATGGCTCGGCATTGGAGACCGGCAGGACGGCGACATCGCCGGCGAAGGTCGGGGCGTAGCCGGCGATCAGCTGGGGCCCGCCGGCCGCCGCCCGGGTGAAGGTCAGCCGCTGGGTCAGGTAGTCGAGCTCGAACATCCCCTCCTCGCCGACGACCGTCAGCTGGCGCCGCTTGGCGGGCGTGAGCCAGTTCACGTCGAGCATCCCGGTCGCACCGGACGGGAAGCGCAGGAGCCCGAAGAGGAGGTCCTCGTGACTGGCATGGATCCGCTGGGCCAGCTCGGCGTAGACCCGATTGGGTCGCTCGCCGGCGACCCAAGACAGGATGTCGGCATCGTGGGTGGCCAGGTCGATGGTCACCCCGACATCGCGGATCCGGGCCGGAAAGGGACCCGCCCGGCGGCTGGCGATCGCGTAGATCGTGCTCAGCCAGCCCTCCCCGAGGAGGCGGCCCAGCTCGAGGACCGCGGGATTGAAGCGCTCCACGTGGCCGACCTGGACGGGCACCCCGGTGCGCCGGGCGGCGGCCAGGATCTCGAGGCCCTCGTCGACGCTGGCGGCCAGCGGCTTCTCGATCAGGACGGCCAGGCCGCGCTCGATCGCGGCCAGAGCCAGGCTCCGATGGCTGGTCGTCGGCGCGGCCAGGACGATCGCGTCGAGATCCGCCTCGGCGATCATCGCCAGCGGCTCGGAGAAGCCCTGGGTGGCCGGTCCATCGCTTGTCGCGGTGGCGGCGGCAAGCGCTTCGGGAACCGGATCGGCCACGGCCACCAGCCGGCAGCCCGGCCGGGTGCGCAGTACCCGCAGGTGGTTGCGGCCCATCGAACCCAGCCCGGCGAGCCCGACGCGCAGCTCGCGTTGCACGCCGATCGGCTGCCAGGGACCAGTCATCAGGCGGCGGACCCGGCGTGGACTCCGGCGTGGCGGCCCACGGCGGCCCGGACAGCTTCGATCACGCTGGCCTGCTCCTCCCCGCTCAGACCGGGGTAGATCGGCAGGGCCAGGGTGGTCTGCGCGGCGGCATCGGTGAACGGCAGGTCGGCGTGCAGGCCGCGTTCCATGATGTACGGCTGGCGATGGACCGGGATCGGGTAGTAGATGTCAGCGCCGATCCCGGCCGCCCGCAGGTCGGCCACGATCGCGTCGCGCTGGGGGCCGACCTGGAGCGTGTACTGGTGAAAGACATGGGTTCGACCGTCGGGGGTGATCGGCGTCCGGACCGGCAGGTCGGCGAAGGCCTCGTCGTAGGCCGCGGCGACCGCCCGACGGCGAGCCGTGTTGCGGTCGAGCTTGGCCAGCTGGACCAGCCCGATCGCGGCATTCAGGTCGGTCATCCGGTAGTTGTAGCCGAGCATCTCGAACTGGTACCGGGCGCGCATGCCCTGGTTGCGATAGAGGCGCAGCCAGTCGGCCAGCCGGTCGTCGTCGGTGGTCACGAAGCCGCCTTCTCCGGTAGTCAGGTTCTTCGTGGCATACAGGCTGAACCCGCTCGGCCCGAAGCTGCCGGCCTTGCGGCCGCGGAAGGTGGCGCCGTGAGCCTGGGCGGCATCTTCCACGACGATCAGCCCGTGGCGGTCGGCCAAGGCCTGGATCATGTCCATATCGGCGACGAGGCCGAACAGGTGGACCGGCACGATCGCCCGGGTCCGGGGCGTGATCGCGGCCTCGATCCGGGCCGCGTCGATCAGGTAGGTGTCCGGCTCGATGTCAATGAACACCGGCATCGCCCCGGTCGACAGGATCGCGTTGGCCGTCGCGGCGAAGGTGTGCGAGACCGTGATGACCTCATCGCCCGGCACGAGTCCGATGCCGGCGAAGATCGCCATCAGGGCCAGGGTGCCATTGCTCATCGCGATCGCGTGCTTGACCCCGCAGTACTCGGCCCACTGGGCTTCGAACTCGGCGACCCGCTTGCCGCCCGCCAGCATCCCCGACCGGAGGACTTCGCTGACGGCGTTGACTTCGTCTTCGCCGATGTCTGGGCGGGCAATCGGGATCATGCTCGGGCTCCTTGCTGCAGTCCGACGCGTTCGATCAGCGTGTCGGCCTCCGGGTTGTAACGGTAGGTGCGGCCGCAGGCCGGGCAGCCCAGGGCGGGGTCGGCCGCGTAGGCGGCGGGCTCGGCCGGAGCCCTGCGGCCCTCCGAGTCGAGGAGCCGGGCGCCACAGGCGCAGACCCAGCCAATGCGGTGGGCGGGACTGCCCGCCATCAGGGCGAAGTCGGCGACATCGCGGGTGACGATTCCACCGGCACCGATCGTCGCAAAGCGGCCAATGGTCACGCCGGCCACGACGACGGCTCCGGCGCCGATCGAGCAGCCGAACCGGAGCAGGATCGGCGAGACCGTCCAGTCCTCGGCCCGGGCAAGCTCGCCGGTCGCGGTGATCGCCCGCGGGTAGCGGTCATTGGTCAGGATCGCGTTGGGGCCGATGAACACACCGTCCTCGACGGTCACCCCGTGGTAGACCAGGGCGAGGTTCTGGACCTTCACCCGGTTGCCCAGGACAACGCCTTCGTCGATGAAGGCATCCCGACCGATGACGCATTCCGAGCCGACTCGGGCCCCGGTCCGGATCTGGGCGCCGTGCCAGACGCTCGTACCCGCACCGATCTCGACGTCGGCCTCGAGATCGGCCGACGGGTGGACACGGGCGGACGGATCAATCACGGTTGTGCGGGACTCCCTGCTCGGACCGTTGCCAGACGGTGCCTGCCGGACCGACGGGTCAACCGCCGTCGAAGTATACCGGAGGCCCACCTGGGCTCAGCGACGGCGGCCCCGGAAGATGGCCATCACCACGCCGGCTGCCGCCCCGAAGGCCAGCGCGCCGCGCCAATCGAACAGGGTCCGAACATCGCCCTCGACCCGGGCCGCGATCACCAGGCCGGCGCCCGAGTTGGGGCCGAACTGGACCCGGTTGGCGATCAGGTTGCGCACGCCGGCCTGCTCAAAGCGCGCCTCGCGGGCGATCACGGCCCCGACCAGGCCCTGGCGGATGTCGAGGGTATCGGTCATCGCAGCCCCGATCCCGCCCAGCTCGACCGACAGGTGCTCTGCCCGGACCGCACCGACGCCGCCCTGGGTCACGGCCACGTCGGTCGCCGTCAGGCTGCCGATTCCGCCCTGCTGGATCGTGAGCTGGTCCGTGTCGACGGCCGCCGCCTCGGCAATCACCGGCACCGCGACCGGCCGGCGAACGGCCGTGCTGGACTCGGCCGCGGCGTTCGGCTTGGCCGTCGCGCTGGGCTTCGCTGGGGTTCGAGCCACCGAGGGCTTCGTCGCGGCACCGGCCGCAGCCGGCTTCTTCGCGGCGGTGGCAGGGGCCGCCGGTTCGGCAGCGTTCGTGCCGGCTGGATTCGTTGGACTGGCGGCGCGGGTAGGCCGCGCGGCGATCTGATCGGTCATGGGACTCTCTCCGAATGCGTTCTTCCAGCGTACCCGGGTTTGCCTCCAACCGGGTCCCTGACGATCGGCTCGAGGGCGCCGGCCGCCCCCTTCGCGGACATCGGCTATTCTCCGGCGCGTGATCGGACCGCAGAGCCTGGGTCGGCACGTTGGACTGGCGATCGGCGTGGCGATCGTGCTGGTCGGCTGTTCTCCGACGACGCCCACGCCGTCCGGCGCAATTTCAAGCCCGCTCCCCGCGTCGAGTGGGCCGTCCAGCGGTCCGTCGGTCGGCCCGAGCTCTAGCCTGCCGCCCAGCGCGGCTCCGACGCCGAGTCCGATTCCCACTCCGGTCCTCGTGCCATCGCCGCTGACCGGTGAGCTGGTCAGCCCGGCCGTCGCCGCACGTCACCCGATTGCGGTGATGATCGACGACCTGAGCCCGGCCCGGCCGCAGTCCGGCTTGAGCTACGCCTCGATCATCTTCCAGGCTCCGGCCGAGGGCGGCATCCCGCGCTACATGGCGATCTTCTCGGACAACGTCCCGACCAACGTCGGCCCAGTCCGCAGCGCCCGCTACTACTTCATCGCCTGGGCCTCCGAATACAAGTCGCTGTACGTCCACGCCGGCGGCTCGCCCCAGGCGCTCAGCACGCTGCGCGCGTCGGGCAACGGCCAGCTCGTGTACAACGCCGACGAGTTCCGCTATGGCCCCTACTTCCGGCGGACCACCCGACCCCCGCCCCACAACCTGTACACAACCGGGACCCAGCTCCGCCACCTGGCCGGGGTCGTCCATGCCACGGCCGCGCCGAAAGCGATCTGGACCTTCAATCCGCCGACACCCCTCGAGGACCGACCCGTGGGCGGCACGATCGCGTTCGCCTACCCCCAGAACGCCATCAAGTACAACTACAACCGGACAACGAACACCTACCTGCGCACAGTCAGCGTCGAAGGCGCCCAGAAGGACGCCGACAACAAGGTCCGGATCGCGCCGACGAACGTGATCGTGATGTGGATGCACTTCGGGCCGCTCAACGACGGCGAGCCCTACAAGCACCGCCTGGAGGCCACGATCATCGGCACCGGGCCGGCCTGGATCGCCCAGGACGGGCACACGATCAAGGGCACCTGGCGCAAGAAGACGGTCAGTGGTCCGACCCTGTTCTACGACTCCAAGGGCAACCTGCTCAGCCTGACCGTGGGCCAGACCTTCGTGAACGTCGTGACCTGGGGCACGACCGTCACCGTCCACGACGGAACTCCGCCACCGCCGTCCAGCTCGCCGTCGCCGGTCCCCTCGCCCAGCCCCTAGTCGGGCGCAGCCCGACGTTGGCTCAGATGCCGGTGACCTCGTCCTCGGGTGAGCGCCGGGCGCCGACGTCGGTGTACACGACCCGCGTTGCCCGGGCCACGTCGGCCCACGACCGGCGATTCGGTCCGGATCGGCTGAGCGCCTCGGCCCGCAGCCGATCCCACAGGCCGTCCTCGGTCCAGGCGGTCGCGATTGCGGCGGCAAGCTTCGCGGGATCGCGCGGCTCGACCAGGATCCCCGCCGCGCCCACGATCTCGGGCAGCGCCCCGACGGCACTGGCGATGACCGGAGTCCCGGCGGCGATCGCCTCGATCGCGGGCAGCCCGGCGGCCTCGCTGATCGTGGGCAGGATCGCCGCCCGCGCCTGGCCGACGAGACCCGCCATCCGTTCCTCGGTCATCGCCGGGGCATAGGCCAGCAGGTCACCGACGCCCTGGCGGGCCGTCGCCCGGGCGAGCGCCGCCCGGTCATCGGGCGAGGCGCCGATCAGCAGCACCCGCGGCGGCCAGGCGATCGCTGGATCGAGGCCAGTGGGACGGCCAACCTCCGCAAGGCGGCCGAGGGCCCCGATCAGCGAGGCCAGGTCCTGCCGGGCGTCGTAGCGGCCGGAGTACACGAGATAGCGCTGGGGCAGGCCCAGCCGCTCGCGGTCTGAGCGGGGGTCGGCGGTGACGGCCGCACTGCTGGCCCTGCGCCCGGGACCCCTCGTCGCGCCGGCCGGCGAACCGTCGGGCCGGCTGGGCTGGAACGCCGCCCGGGCCGCCAGCGGCACGACGACGATGCGCTCGGAAGGGACGCGGAGCAGGGCCTGGACGGCCGTCGCGGTCGCCTCGGTCCCCACGATCACCGCCGCCGCGCTGCGCAGGATCCGGCCCCGCAGGCGCTGCCCGAAGGCGGCCGCGGGGCTGCGCTGGTAGACCCCGGGCAGCTCCCATGGCGCGAGGTCCAGGAGCGTCACCACCACGGGCAAGCGCGAGCCGATCGGGATCGCCCCGGCTGCCGTGTGGAAGACGGCCCCGGCCGCGCCACTCTGGTCCGCCCACCAGGCCGATCCGATCGAGGCGCCGCGGAGGAGGAATGGATCGACCGTGAGGGCGCCCGAGCGAAGCAGGCGGCTGGGTGGGATCCGGCGGCGTGCCGCGACGTCGAGCCGGGCGTAGGCCTCGGTCGGATCCGGGCGCTGGAGACCGACCAGGAAGGCGAACGACTCACCGTCGATCGGCTCGGCGTCGTAGGCGGCCAGCAGCTCGCCCAGGTACAGCGCGGTGGTCGGCGCCCGGGAAGGATCCTCGAGCGGCCGGGTGTCCATCACGACCCGCAGGCCGAGTGGATCGGGGCCGCTCACGGCTGGCCGGGTGCTGGTCACGCCCCGGGGCGTGTCGATCGCGGACCCCGCCCACGCAGCTCATCCCAGCGCAGCTGGATGACGACGATCAGGGCTTCGCCGATGATCCGGCGCGACATCTTCGACTGGCCGAGGCGGCGGTCGCGGAAGGTGATCGGGATCTCGCGAATCCGCGCCCCGAGGCGGCTGGCCCGGAACGTCATCTCGATCTGGAAGACGTAGCCGCCGGCGTGGACCCCCGCGAACGGGATCTCGCCCAGGGCCTGCGCCCGCCAGGCCTTGAAGCCGCCGGTCAGGTCGTGGGGCGTGAGACCGAGCACGGTCCGGGCGAAGAGGCTGCCGCCGCGCGAGATGATCCGCCGGACCGGGCCCCAGGCGACCACACCACCGCCCGCCACGTAGCGCGAGCCAATCACCAGGTCGGCCTCGTTGGCGATGATCGGTGCAGTCAGGGCAGGCAGGCTGGCCGGATCGTGGGACCAGTCGGCATCCATCTGGACGACCAGGTCGGCGCCGCCGTCAAGCGCCAGCCGGAAGCCGTCGAGGTACGCCCGCCCGAGGCCCTCCTTCGCCGCCCGGTGGCGGACCCGGACCCGGGGATCGGCTGCGGCGAGCGCATCGGCCAGGTCGCCGGTCCCGTCGGGCGAGCCGTCATCGACGATCAGGAGGGTGGCCAGCGGTAGCGCCGCCAGGATCGCAGCGGCGATGTCACGCAGATTCTCGGCCTCGTTGTAGGTCGGCAGGACGACCCAGGGACCGGTTCGTGAACTGGAGGCCATCGGCCCAGTTTAGGGGCCCGGCGGCCACCCCGGCCGCCACCATTCGCTAGCGGGCGTGCGGTACCACCATCACGACGTCGATGGCCCGACCATGACCGACCGTCGACGTGGCGCCAGTCGAGCCGAACACCGTCCGTTCCGAGGAGTGGACGACCGCGTCGGTGGTCAGGGTCAGGTCGCCGCTGATCGCGCGCTGGAACTTCTCGTTGCCGGTCACATGCGGGTTCGGGTCGAGCAGGACAGTTGCCCAGCTGGTGCGGACCGACGCCATCGAGGTGACGTTGTTATTGAAGTTCGGGGCGCTCAGCCACAGCGCGCCGATGGTCTGGTGGGTCGTGAACAGGCTCTGGATGTACCAGCCGGCCTCGTTGGAGTAGGGCTCCGAGATCACCGCCCGGGCGCCGGTCTGGCGCCAGCCGGCACCCATGTTGTCGACCCGCTGCTGGGCCACGGCCATGGTCGGAGCCGGGTTGCCACTCTCCGAGTTGCCCGCCGAGTAGCACAGGTGGCCGAGGATCACGACGGCGTTGGGGGCCAGCTTGATGTACTTCTCGAGGTAGTTCGCGCCGTAGTACTTGACGTTCGAGTTGCCGGCATTGGCCGCCCCGTTGAGCCCCAGGCCGTCCTTGGTGTTCTCCTGGAACGGCGTGTACGGGCTCGGCCAGCCGTTGCCGTGGCCGAAGTAGACGACGATCGAGGCACCCTGGAGGGCCGGCTCGACCTTCGACCAGGTGGCGTTGGGCGAGTAGAACGTGAGCACGTTGGAGCTGTACTGGCGGGCGACCGCGGCGGTGTCGTTGGCATCCGCGATGTACGACGCCGTCGTGCCTTCAACCGGCCCGACGATGATCACGATCTTGGCGCTCGACAGCGACGAGGCGGAGGCCGCTGGGACGGCGACCGCCAGGCCGATCAGGCAGGCGATGGAGATGGAGCCGATGAGCTTGCGCAATGGGAGTCTCCGAGCTTCCAGGGACCGGCTCCAGGCAACGCCTGCGTGCCGATCGGATGGAGGGCAATCCCAGACTCCCGGATGGGCTGCCCCGACTCAATGCCGACATGGTCCCGGGGCCGGATGGCCCCAACGTCTGAGCGGCCGGTCGGTGCGGCCCGGTCAGGCGGATTGCGGTGCACTCGAGCGTGGTTGGACGAAGGTCCTGCGCACCGCCACCCTGATCGATCCCGGGGCGTCCACGCACCGGGTTCAGGGCCGGAGGCGCTCCACGAGGTCCGCCAGGCTGGGGTTGTGCTGGTCGCGTCCGGACAGGATCGGGCGACCATCGGGCGTGGGGCAGGCGGGCCAATCGACGCCCACCGCGGGATCGTCCCAGGCGAAGCCGAGCTCGTCCGAGCCGTCGTACTCGTTGGTCACGAGATAGGCCAGATGGAGCGGCTCGAGGGCCAGGAAGCCATGGGCAACCCCGATCGGGATCGTGACCGTGGCGTCGGCCCCAAGCTCGCGCGTCTCGACCACCGCCCGGCCCCGCCCCTCGATCGCCGGCCGGACGTCGACCAGGGCCACGAATGCCCGGCCCGCGACGACGATCCAGTGGTCGAGCTGGCGGCGGTGGTAGTGCAGGCCACGCAGGACGCCGGCATCCGAGGTCGACAGGTTTGCCTGCACGAAGCGGGCATCGTCGGCACCGGTCCAGCGCCGCTCCAGGTCGAAGCCGGCGGACGCCCGCCACAGCTCCCGGAACGAGCCCCGCGAATCGCCGTGGCGGGTGATCGCCGACCAGTGGACCCCGGGCAGGCGGGACGGCATCGACGGCGACCCAGCGCTCATGCCGGGATGCTCACGAGGCGGCGGCGAAGAGCCGGCAGCTGGTCTGCCAGCGCGGCGGGCCACGGCCGGAGCGGCTCGCCCGAGGGCAGCGGGGTCGGCTCGAGGACGGCCCAGGCCGGCGGCGTCGACGCACGAACCCAGGTCGCGGCGGGGACCTCCTCGATCGGGACTTCGATGCCCACGCCGGCCAGGACCGCCCGGGCCCAATCCGCCCGCGTCGCCGCGCCGCCGTTCACGACGTGCCAGATCCCGCCGAGGAGCTCGCCGGCGCCGATCAGCTCGACGATCCCGTCGGCGAGATCGCTGGTCGAGGTGGGGCTGCCGGTCTCGTCGCCGACCACCCGGAGCGCCTCGCCGGCAGCCCGGGCGCGCTCGGCGGCTCGGGCGATCTTCTCCGGGAAGTCGTTGCCCGGCGGACCGTAGAGCCAGGCCGTGCGCACGATCGCGAGACCCTGGGGGCGGCCGCCGGCAGCGAAGGCCGCGCTGGCTGCGCGCTCGCCGGCGAGCTTGCTGGCGCCGTACGCATTGATCGGATTCGGCGCGTCCGAGGGCCGATAGCCCAGGCCGTCAGTCCGGCGGCCGTCGAAGACCTCGTTGGTCGAGACGAGGATTAGGTCGACACCGGCCGCGACCGCCGCCCCGGCCAGCGCTTCGACGGCCTCGGCGTTGCGCCGCTGGGCCAGCTCCGGGTCGCGGGCGCAACCGTCAACGTCGGTCCAGGCGGCGGCGTGAACAATGACCTCGGGCCGGTCGCGAGCGATCAGGCCGGCGACGGCGCTGGGGTCGTCGAGGTCGTAGGCCGGCCGGCGCCAGGCGATCGGGCCGGAGATGCCGGTGAACGGCGCCTCGGCCAGCGCGGCCAGCACGGCCCGGCCCAGCCGTCCGCCCGCCCCGGTCACCGCGACCCGCATCTCAGCCCGCCGGGCGAGCGGGTTCGGGTCCGGCGGCTTCCGAGCCGGCCAGGCGGCGGCCGTATTGGCGCTCGTAGTAGGCATCCCAATCGCCGGCCTTGAGCGCCCGCCACCAGCCCTCGTTGGCCCGGAACCAGTCCACCGTGCGGCGCAGGCCGTCGGCGAAGTCAACCTGGTTGCGCCAGCCGAGCGCCGCCAGCTTCGAGCCGTCGAGGGCGTAGCGCCGATCGTGGCCGGGCCGGTCCTCGACCGTCCGGACCAGCGACCAGGGCTTGTCCAGGGCCTCGAGCAGCTGCCGGACGACCTCCCGGTTGGTCAGCTCGGCCGAACCCGGGATGTTGTAGGTCTCGCCGCTCTGGCCGCGGCGCAGGACGCACTCGATCGCACCGGCGTGATCCGACACATACAGCCAGTCGCGCTGCTGGAGCCCGTCACCGTAGAGGGGCAGCGGGCGGTCCTCGAGGGCGTTGGTGATGAACAGCGGGATGAGCTTCTCGGGGTGGTGGTACGGCCCGTAGGTGTTCGAGCCCCGGGTCACGACGGCGTCGACGCCGTGGGTCACGACGTAGCTCCGGACCAGCAGCTCGCCCGAGGCCTTGGCGGCCGAATAGGGCGAACGCGGGGCGAGGGCGTCGGTCTCGACTGAACGGCCCGACTCGACCGAGCCGTAGACCTCGTCGGTGCTGACCTGGAGGTAGCGCGGCGCCGGCCGCGCGTCGCCCGTGGCGCTCCGCCGCTCGCCGGCGGCCAGGGCGGCGGCTTCGGCCCGGCAGGCGTCGAGCAGGACGTGAACCCCGATCACCCCGGTCCGCAGGAACGCCTCCGGATCGAGGATCGAGCGGTCGACGTGCGACTCGGCGGCGAAGTTGACGACGGCGTCGGCCTCGGCGACGAGCGGCCGGACGGCGGCCGGGTCGGCGATGTCGCCACGCACGAAGTGCAGCCGGGCGGCCTGGCCCGGATCGTCGAGGATGGGCTGCAGGTTGGCCTCGTTGCCGGCATAGGTCAGGGTGTCCAGGACGGTGATCCGGGTGCCATCGTCGCGGCCCAGGATCTCGCGCACGAAGCACGACCCGATGAACCCCGCCCCGCCCGTGACGAGGAGCGACGAGCCGGGACCCAGGCGCTCGGCGGCGGCCATCGGCGCGCTAGCGTCCCGGGCGCTGGGGCGCTGGGCTGAGCCGGCCGGCCGCGTCGTTGTCGGCCGCGATCGCCGCTGCGCGCATCAGCGACGGGACGGTTCCGGCATCGGCCCAGTCACCGTCGTAGACCTTGGTGTACAGGTGGCCGCCGGGGATGTAGTGGTTGAGGACGTCGGTGATCTCGAACTCACCGCGCCCGGACGGGGCCAGCTGGTCGATCACGTCGAACGCCTCGGCCCGCAGGAAATAGACCCCGATCGGGATCAGGTCGCTCTTCGGAGCCGCCGGCTTCTCCTCGAAGCCGACCACCTCGCCGCTCGGCCCGAACTCGGCGACACCGAACCGCTCGGGATCAGGCACTCGGTAGAGCAGGGTGCCCGCGCCGTACGCCCCGGCCTCGAACTCGGCGGCCACCGGCGCCAGCGCGTCGCCGAGCAGGATGTTGTCGCCCAGCACGCAGCAAAATGCCTCGTCGCCGACGAAATCGCGGGCGAGGCCGATCGCGTGGGCGATGCCCAGGGCGCCGTGCTGGTAGCGATAGGTCAGGTCGAGGCCGAAGTGGGAGCCGTCGGCCAGCAGCTCGACGACGTCGCCGACGCTCTTGCCGCCGACGATCACCATCACCTCACGGATGCCCATCCCGGCCAGGGTCGCGATCGGGTAGTAGATCATCGGTCGGTCGAAGATCGGCAGGAGATGCTTGTTGGTCACGATCGTCAGCGGGAAGAGCCGGGTCGCGGTCCCGCCGGCGAGGACGATCCCCTTCATGACCGGCGCGATCCCGCGTGGCGCTGGTCCGGCGAGTGCTGGGACATCTGACCCCTCATGGCTCGAAGCCTAGCGGTCACTGGCCGCTCGTGGGTGCCGGGCTGGCAGTCACGCAGGGCTGCTCGCCGACGGGCAGCGTGGCCGAGCCGGTGGGACAGGGCACGGCCTGCTGGTCGACCGGCGGCAGGCCGCCCTTGTAGTTGGTGATCACCAGCACGTATTCGAGCTTGTCGAGGTCGACCGCCGGCTCGATGAAGGCGGTCTGGACCACGGCGTTGGCATCGCGCTGGTCATCGACCACGGTCCCGATCACGAGTCCCTTGGGAAACGGCGAGCGGACGCCGTTGCCGAGGTCGATCCCGGCGGTCACGACCTGGTCGTTGATCTGGACCCGCTCGGTCGAGTCGATGTTCTCCATCACCAGCACGCCGCCCAATTGGCCGATCACCGAACCGGTGGCCGCGTTGGTGGCCAGCTGGCCGATCACCGTCGAGGTGGTGTCGTTGATCAGCAGGACGCTGGCCGTGTCGCCGGTCACGTCGGTGACCCGGCCGGCGAGCGCGCCGCCCTCGGCCACGACCACGTTGCCGACGGAGATCCCCTGGTCGGTGCCCACGTCGATCGTGACCACCCGCCGGAACTCGGAGGTCTCGCGCCCGATCACGGTCGCCCCGACCGAGGTGTACCCGAGCCCCGACTGGACCTTGAGCAGGCCGGTCAGGATCTGGTTCTCGCGCTCGAGCTCCTGGGCCTGGGCGTTCTGGGCCTTGAGCGTCGCGTTCTCGGTCGTCAGCTGGTCATTCGTCCGGCGCAGGGTGTCGATCTCGCCGATCGTGGCAACCACCGAGCCGATCCCCCGGGCGACCGAATCGACCGCGGCCTGGACGGGCTTGAAGGCGAACGCGACGCCGCGCTGGAGCTCCTGGACCGGCGGGCTGGACGAGAAGACCATCAGCACCAGGCAGGTCACCAGCAGGACGACGTAGGTGATCGAGCGCCGCCGCGTCCGGCGATCGTTGAGCAGGGCGGTCATCGCGGGCGGCCCGGCCGGCGACGGTCAGCGCGGGGCGCGCGCATAGGTGTCGGCGACGAGCACCCGTTGCATCGCCGGGTTCGTCGCCAGCTCCTCGAGGACCACGCCGGTGCCCCGGGCCACGCAGGTCAGCGGGTCGTCGGCGATGTGGACCGGCATCTGGGTCGCTTCGGCGATGCGCTGGTCGAGCCCGGCCAGGAGCGCCCCGCCGCCGGCCAGGACGATGCCCTGGTCCATGATGTCGGCCACCAGCTCGGGCGGAGTCTCCTCGATCGTGTCCTTGATCGTATCGACGATCTGCTGCACCGATGGCTCGATTGCCTCGCGGATCTGGTCCGCGCCGACCTCGACGCTGCGGGGCAGGCCGGTCAGCAGGTCCCGCCCGCGGAGGACGACCCGCTGGGCGTCCCACTCGCCGGGATAGGCCGACGCGATCGCGATCTTGATGTCCTCGGCCGTCCGCTCGCCGAGGAACAGGTTGTACTCGCGCCGGGCGAAGGTGACGATGTCCTGGTCCATCTCGTCGCCGCCGATCCGGATGCTCCGGGCGATCACGATCCCGCCCAGGCTGATCACGGCGACCTCGGTCGTCCCGCCGCCGATATCGACGATCAGGCTGCCCGACGGCTCACTGACCGGCAGGCCGGCGCCGATCGCGGCGGCCATCGGCTCTTCGATCAGGCGGGCCCAGCGGGCGCCGGCATTGAGGGCGGCGTCGCGCACGGCGCGCTTCTCGACCTCGGTCACGCCCGAAGGCACGCCCAGCAGCATCCGCGGCCGGGGGATGAGGCCGACCCGGTCGTGCACCCGGTTCACGAAGTACTTGATCATCTGCTCGGTCACGTCGAAGTCGCTGATCACGCCGTCGCGCAGGGGCCGGACGGCGATGATCGAGGCAGGCGTCCGGCCGACCATCCGCTTGGCTTCGGCCCCGATCGCCAGCACCTTCTTGGTCTTGGCCTCGATCGCCACCACGCTCGGCTCGCTGATCACGATCCCGCGGTTGCGGACATGGACCAGCGTGTTGGCGGTCCCGAGATCGATCCCGATATCGCGGGAGAAGAGGCCGAGGAGGCGGTCGAACATGTGCCGGGCGGTTCCTTCGAGCGGGTCCTGGCTGCGCGGCACGAGTTGGGCGCGCGCCGCAGCGGATCACGTGGGCTGGAGGCGGACGTGGAGTATACCCGGAGCGGGGCGCCTGTCCGAAGCGGCCCGCCGGCCGGCGGTCAGGCGATCGCAGCGTCCGCGGAGGCACCGAGCGGGTCGACCAGCGCGATCCGGATCCGCTTGTTGATCCGGCCCTTCGACTCGTAGCCGGTCACCCGGATCTGGCCGACCTCGTGGGTGTTGGCCACGTGGGTGCCGCCGTCGGCCTGCAGGTCGAGGCCGACGATCTCGATCGTCCGGATCTCGGCGATCCCGGCTGGCAGGAGATTGATCTTGGTCCGGATCAGGTCGGGGATCGCGAACGCCTCGTCACGGGGCAGGACGTTGACCCGGATCTCTCGGCCCCGGGCGAGCTCGGCGTTGACGGTCGCCTCGATCGCCTCGACGAGGTCGGCCTGCATGTGCTCGAACTCGAAGTCCATCCGGGCCAGGCCGGGCTCCATGTTGCCGCCGGTGACCTGGGCGCCATAGTCGCGCCAGACCACCCCGCACAGGGCATGCAGCGCGGTATGGGTCCGCATCAGGAGGTGCCGGCGGGGCCAGTCGAGGTCGACCTCGAGCTGATCGCCGGGCTGAGGCGGCTCGACGTCTCCTGCCTCAAGCTCGTGGACGATCTCGCCGCCTTCGCGGCGGGCCGCCCGGACGCTCCACGTCCGGCCGTCGAGAGCCCGCAGGAAGACGCCCCGATCGGCCGGCTGGCCGCCGCCGCCGGGGTAGAACACGGTCCGGTCGAGGACGATCAGCGGACCGCGCTCGCCGTCGGCGGGCTGGCCGGCGACGACCGTGGCCAGGACCTGCCGGGCGTAGCTATCGCGATAACAGATCGCGTCAGTCATCGCCCGACAGACGCGCGGCTGGCCGGGACGCGGCCGGCTATTGGACCACCATCGTGCCGGTCATGTTCGAGTGAATCGAGCAGAAGAAGGTGTACGAGCCGGCGGCCAGTGACGGCACGTTGTACGTCGTCTGGGCGGGCCCGGTGACGATCGCGCCGGCGAAGACCTGGCTGCCGCCGGCGTCCTTGATGTAGACGTCGTGGGGAACGCTGGCGTCCTTGTTGTCGAAAGCGATCGTGAACGCCTTGCCGGCCGGGGCGCTGACCGAGGACTGCTCGAAGGCGATGTTGTCGGCGCTGATCGTGACGTCGGCGGCCGCACCGCTGGGGGCAGCCGAGCCCGGCGCTGCGGAGCCCGGCGCTGCGGAGCCCGGCGCTGCGGATGCCCCGGCGGACGGCGCCGCCGAGCCGCCGGCGGACGCCACGGGTGTGGCCGTCGGCGGCGGGGCGAAGGTCCAGCCGGCCGCCGCCGATGACACGCAGCCGGCGAGTGTCAGGCTGGCGACAAGGGCGATGGTGGCGATCAGGGCGGGTCGGACGAGACGCATCTCGGGCGATCTTCCTTTCAGGTGGGCTCGTGGATGTTCGCGCCAACTCTACCGCCCGAGCCCCGACCTCGCCCCCGCCGGAGCCTCAGGATTTGGCGCCGGGCCGCCGATGGTGCCAGGGCGCACTGGGCCAAAAGTACCAGTACCTTCGTCCGGCTTGGCGGGTGGCTCTTTCGGCGGGTAACCTCCGGCTCCCATTCGTGACCGGCGCGCGAACGGTGCCCTGGTATCGCCGGCAAGCGGAGTCCGTCCGAATGATCGCTCGTTTCAAGACCCGCGCCTGGCTGCTCGGCGTGACCGTGCTGCCTGTCGTCCTTGCCGTCGTCATTCTGCCGATGGGCCGCCGCTGGTCGTAATTCGTCCGTCCATGCGGGTCGGTGCCCCGATCCGCTGACGTTTCCGGCAGTGCCGCAGCGACTCCCTCCACCTCGCTGCTACCACGGCCACAGGCAAGAGATCCGGACGCCCTCCGTCCGGGTCTTTTGCTATCTCCGGCCCGGCGCGCCGCCTCTCGTACCATGAGGGCATGGTCACCCCGGCTCCGGCCCCCCACCGCTCGCCCGAGGAGCAGCTCCGGCAGCTGCGCTTCCTGCATCGGGTCGCCCGGCTGGCCACCACCGCCCGGACCTGGGACGAGCTGCTCGAGACGGTCGTCGACGAGACGCGGGACGCGCTGCATGCCGACGTCAGCTCGCTGTACCTCCTCGATCACGACGGCAGCCACCTGACCCTGGCCGCGACCAACGGCCTCGACCGCTACCAGATCGGCCGGGCGCGGGTACCGCTGGGCGAGGGCGTCACCGGCCGGGTGGCGGCCAGCCAGCAGGCGATGATCGTGGCCGACGTCAAGCACGATCCCCACTTCCTGTGGGTCCGCGGCCTCGACCAGAAGCGCTACATCGCCTCGATGCTGTCGGTCCCCCTGTCGTGGCACGACCAGATCGTGGGCGTCCTCAACGTCCAGACCGAGGTCCACCGCGAGTTCGACCCGGCCGACGCCGATCACCTCAGCGCGATCGCGGATCTCCTCGCAGGGATCGTCCAGAAAGGGCGCGAGCAGCGCGATGCCGAGGCCCAGGTGGTCGCCCTCCAGCGCCTCGACGAGGCGCGGACCGAGCTGATCGCGCTGGTGACCCATGAGCTGCGAACGCCATTGGCGGTGGTCCGGGCCTACGCCGACCTGCTGGCCGACGATCCGCCCCTCGACGGGCGGCCCAGCCGCGATCCCGCCCGCCGGGCCCAGCGCGAGGCCTGGTACCAGGGCACGATCGACCAGGTCGACCGGCTCGACCGGCTGGTCGACTCGATCCTGGCTTCGATCCGACCGAGCACCGAGAGCCCAGTGGAGCTCATCCCGATCGATGTCGGGGCGCTCCTCGAAGAGCTCGTCCTGGAGCTCAAGCCACTCCTCCGCCAGCACCACGTCGCGCGGCGGGTCGAGGTCCGCCGCCACGCCCTGGCCGATCCGCCCCGGTTGCGCCAGATCATCGAGCACCTGATCGAGAATGCCGTGAAATACGCGCCGCCGGACACGACAATCACGATCGAGGTGACGTTGGTCGAGGGCGTCGTCCGGGTCAGCGTCAGCGACGAGGGCCCGGGGATCCCGGTCGAATGGCGAGAACGGATCTTCGAGCCCTATGCCCGGCGTGACACGCACACCGCCCGCGGCTCGGGGATTGGCCTGTACGCGGCCCGCCGGCTGGCCGAGGCGATGGGCGCCCGGCTATGGTGTGAGCCTGCAGCGGGCAGTGGGGCTCGGTTCGTCCTGGCGTTGCCCGCCGCCGTCGCCGTCTGAAGGAACGATTTCGATGCCGAACGTCCGCCCGCTCCGGATCCTGGTCGTCGACGACGATCCCGCGATGGTCGGGGCGATCACCGCGCTGGTCGGCCAGGACGGCCACCAGGTGATCACCGCCTACGACGGGCTGACGGCTGTCCGCCGCTTCCGCGAGGAATCGCCGGACCTGGTCCTGCTCGACCTGGCGATGCCCGGACCCGACGGGTTCAGCGTGGCCGGCCAGATTCGGGCCGCGGGCAACGTGCCGATCCTGGTGGTGTCGGGCGAGAGCGGCGAAGGTGCCAAGGTGCGAGCGCTGGGCATCGGCGCCGACGACTACCTGACCAAGCCCTTCGGGCGCCAGGAGCTCCTTGCCCGGATCGCGGCCGTGATGCGCCGGGTCGACGCGGCGGGCGGGCCGGTCGGCGGCGGCAGTGCCCTGCAGGCCGGCGCCCTGACGATCGAGCCGGGTCGTCACGAGGCGCACGTCGGCGACGCGCTCCTGCCCCTGACGGCCACCGAGTATCGGCTGCTCGAGGCCCTGGTCCGGGCCGGCGGCGACGTGGTCCCCCACGCGCGCCTGGTCCGGGCAGGCTGGCCGTCCGAGCCGAATCCAGACCTGCTCTGGCTCAAGCCGCACCTGGCCCGGCTGCGAGCCAAGGTCGCCGCGGCCGGCGGCCCGGCGGTCGTCGCGGTCCGCTCGGTCGGCTACCGGATCGAGGCTGTCTGAGGGTTACGTTCGCCGCGCCGATCCGCGTTGGGGCCGGCCCGGCACGCACAGGTCGCGCACCGGGCGCGACCTGTGCCTCGGATCTGCCAACCAGCCCAGGCTCGGAGCGGGGCCAGGGCCTTGACCGGCCCGTCGCGCCCGATCACGATGGTCGGGTCGAGTCATTGAGGGGGTTGAAGTGGTCGTCGAATACGCGATGTGGTTCGTCGTCGCGGCGATCTTCATCGGCGTCCCGCTGGTCCTGCTCCGGCTCCTCGTGCGAGCAGCGAACCGGTCCCACGACGATTCCGGCACGATCCTCCGGCGGCGGTTCGCCAAGGGCGAGATCAGCCAGGCCGAGTTCGAGACCGCGAAGGATCCTCGGCAGCTGACCGGGCCGGGCCGCGGCTGATGCGGATACTCCGAGGCGGCGTTGCGCTGATGCTCGCTGGATTCATTGCAGGCGCCTGCGGCATGTCCGGTCCGACCGCCTCTGGTCCGGGAGCCTCTGTTCCGGCGGCGTCGCTCGACGCGTCCGGCAACGTCCTCGGAGTCGTCCCGCCCGATTCGATGAGCCTCGCCGTGGACAACGAAACGACGCTGACGGTCAGCCTTGTGGTGAACGGCGCGCTGATCGCCAGCCTTGATCCGGCGACCTGCCTGGGCTGCACCGACGACTCCGTCGTGCCCGCGAGCCTCCTGCCGCCGCTGCCCTGGCAGGCGGAGGTGCGCTCACCCTCGGGTCGCGTCCTGCTCTCGCTGACCGTGAACCCAGGCGATGTCGAGTACGAGTCGAGCAGCTCGAGAGGCGACGCGAATCGCGTGGACCTGTCGTGCGGGCGGATCGACCTCTGGTCGGGGCCGCCGCTCGTGGGCCCGGCGCCGGGTCCCGGCTCGTCCGGCGATTGCCGGCCGTGAACGCTGATGCCGCCCGCAACCGGGGCGTCCTGATCGGGCTGTTGCCGTCGACGGTTCGACCTTCGACCGCGATGCGTCAAGTCCGTCCGGAAGCGCACCTGCTAGCAATGGCACTTCTACGGCGGCCCGCAACGGTCACGGGGCCGCGCCAAGACTTGCCGCGCGGGCCGGATCGACTCGGAATCCGGCCCGGAACGGAACGCTAGCCGACGGTTCGGCCCAGGACGGCGACGCCGTGGGCATCGTGGGCCAGGCCGACGCAATCGACCCGGCAGCCGCGCGCGTCGCGGCCCGGGGTGCCCGGGAAGTGGCGCCAGGACTCCTCGAAGGCATCGACCTTCAGGCGGCAGCCGCAGGTCGCGCAGGTGATCGGCCCGGAAGCAGGGTCGGCCCGGCGGATTGGCCAGGCGGACCGGTTGGCCGGCTGGATCATCGGGCACCTCCGTTCGCGGTTGGATCGGTCGCGACAGTCCGCGACGGTCACGGGAGCCTACGCGGCATGTGCGGCAAGGAGCGGCTGCGGATCGGGTGCGACTGGGTTGCGGTTCGGACGCGACGAACCGGTCAGTGCGACTCGGTCAAGCCCAGGCGGATCGCCACGGCGGCAGCCTCGACGCGGCCCGAGACGGCCAGCTTGGCCAGGATGTTGCCAACGTGGACGCCGACCGTCTTCTGGCTGATGAACAGGCGCTCGCCGATCTCACGGTTCGTCCGGCCCTGGGCGAGCTGGACCAGGACCTCGCGCTCGCGCCGGCTGAGGCCGAACGTGTCGCCCGGCGGTGGCTCGGCCGGACCCACGAAGGCAAGCGCCAGTCCCTGTCGCTCGTCGGACGGCCCGCTCCCCGAGCCCCAGTCGAGGCCCGCCTCGAAGGCCCGATCCGGCGCCCGCCCGCCGGCGCCCCCGGAGCCGACACCGCCGGCCCCCACCGCCACCGCAATCGGCTCGCCCGATCGGACGCCGACCTCGATCGGAATCGCACCGGCGGCCGCCTGGGGCAACGGGATCAGCGCCCGCTGGGCCAGCTCTTCAAGCTCGCGCAGGAGCGGTCCGGCGCCCAGCTCGTTGGCCAGCCGGACGGCGGCCAGCAGCGGCCCGCGGGCGGCCGTCCGGCCGGCGCGTCCGTCGCCGGCACCGAGGGCCGCCTCGGCCTGGCGCCAGCGGGCGCGGGCCACCAGGTACGGCCGCTCGAGGCTCTCCCACGTCCGGGCGAGCGCATCCCAGGCGGCCGGTTCGTCCCGACCCTCGATCCGGGCGCGATACGCGCGGGCGACGGCGAGGTGGGCATCGGCCTCGCGCCGCGAGCCGATCGCCGAATCGACGCCAGCATCTTCGACCGCCTCCTCGGCCTCGGCCAGGACATCGGCGCTGCGGGCCCGGGCGGCGGCCACGGTCGCCAGGTCGCGGCCGGCCCGGGCATTGGCGACCGAGGTCGCGTCGACCTCGAGCACGACCGCGGCCATCCGGGCCACGAGGACCCAGTCCTCGGTCTCGCGGACCCGGCTCCAGCCGAGTTCCACGGCCCGCCGGGCATCCTCCAGATCGGCCCGCCACAGCGCGAACGAGGCCGCCGCCTGGTAGGTCGGCACGGATTCCTGGGCGTCGGGCACGGTTTCCAGCTCGAGCAGCAGCCGGCCCAGGATCCGTCCCGCCGTCTCGCCAGCGTGCATCTCGATCTCGACCGTCGCCAGGTTCGATAGCGCGTTGACCAGGTTGATCCCGACCGGGCTCCACTCCAGGGCGGTCTCGACCAGCTCGCGGGATGCGGCCCAGTCGCCGAGCATGAACAGCGAATCGGCGCCGTTGCCGCGCAGGAAGTTGCCGAAGACCGCCTCCTGGCCGGCCCGCCGGGCGGCCTCGATCCCGGCTCGGGCGACCTCGACGGCCTCGCGCTTGCGCCCCAGCAGGTCGAGGGCCGTGGTCAGGTTGGCCGTGGCCCGGAAGACGTCGTCGAACTTGCCCAGCTCGGCGGCGATCGCCCGGGCCGTGAGCAGTAGCGCGACACCAGCTTCGGGATCCTCGCCCCACACCCGGCTGATGCCCAGGGTGCAGATCGCATGGCCCTCTTCGGCCCGGGCACCAGGCCCGACCGAGTGGGCGACGGCAATCGCCTCGTCGGCCAGGCCTTCGGCCTCCGAGAAGATACCCTCG
>Ga0265340_10000350_pt1 | contig 24635 bp, 24 predicted proteins | sample 4CB225metaG_FD_202082 | JGI IMG/M metagenome (GOLD analysis project Ga0265340, IMG submission 202082) | Rhizosphere microbial communities from Carex aquatilis grown in University of Washington, Seatle, WA, United States - 4-CB2-25 metaG | ecosystem: Host-associated > Plants > Roots >...
TTTTCGGCTTTGGTTGAAGACCGGCGGAAAAGAAAACTTCTTCCGGGGACTTTATAAAAGACCGCCGCGGGGATTGTGAACGCGTCATAATTTGAGGGAGAAGCCAATGCATCCGATCATGGGCGTCGACATTCTGATCATTCAACCGCTGATCGCGCTGGTCTTCGGCATCCTGATCCTACTCGTCCCGCGATTGCTTAACTATCTGGTTGCGATTTATCTGATTCTGATCGGCGTTGTCGGACTTTGGCCGCACTTCTTCAGCACGGCTATCTGAACTCGCCGCTCGGGCGGTGTCAGCAACTCCGATATGTGCCAAGCACAATAGCCGCAATTTCCGGTGCCGCTTTACACGACTGCGTAACGCGCCGTCTAATGCGCATGTATCGACCTCGGACCCGCCATGCAACTCGCGGACTTGAAGAAAAAACATCCGGAAATTCGCCCCGATTTCACGATCGACCAGCATTGGGAGCGATATACGGCTGCGGAACACGCTGTGTGGCGAACGCTGTTCGAGCGGCAATCGGAAATTCTCAAAGGCCGTGTTTGCGATGAGTTTCTAGCAGGGCTGAAGAACCTACATCTCGTGCCAGACCAGATTCCGGATTTCGAACGCGCGTCAGACAAGTTGGAAAAACTCACCGGCTGGCGCACCGTCGCGGTGCCGTCACTTGTGCCAGACGATGTGTTCTTTGATCACCTCGCCAATCGCCGCTTTCCGGTCGGGCAATTCATCCGCCGTTTCGATCAGCTCGATTACATAGAAGAACCGGATGTGTTTCACGATTTCTTCGGCCATGTGCCGATGCTGGCCCATCCGGTGTTCGGCAATTACATGGAGGCTTACGGCAAAGGCGGCCAGCGCGCGCTGAAGGAATTCGGCAAGCTAAAGAACCTCGCGCGGCTCTACTGGTACACGGTTGAGTTCGGATTGATCGAAAAGCCGGAAGGTTTGCGCATTTATGGTTCCGGCATCGTGTCGAGCCGCGCGGAATCGATCTATGCGGTGGAAAGCCCCTCACCCAACCGCATCCATTTCGAATTAGAACGCGTGATGCGCACCGACTACCGCATCGACGATTTTCAGGAGAGCTATTTCGTCATCTCTTCGTTCGATGAGTTGTTCGAAGCCACCTATCAGGATTTCGCGCCGCTATATGCAAAGCTCGAGACTGGACCAAGCTACAAGCCCGGCGATATCCTCTCGAAAGATCACCTGCACACGCGCGGCTCGCATACCTATGTCGGCGGCAGCCACGCGACCGGCTAAATCAGCACCAGAGCCAACGGCACCACGAGCCCTGCCAGGATCACGATCAGTGATGTTCGCCGCGAAATCGGATTCGTTAGCGCGATCGCTATGCCCAGAAGGCTCGACAACATCAAGCCCCATGATGTGAAAACCGCAAACGGCTTGAACAGCGGGAAACCGCCATCGGCATCCCTGTGATGCTCGGACTCATGCACGTTCGCGACGTGATGGTCCATGTCGTGATGCTCGCCGCCACCCAGACGCTGATGCTGGTGCAGGGACGAAAGCGCCACGATCCATCCTGCGGGTTGGTAAGTGCTGCCGGGATGAGATTCGTGAAAACCGGCGACCTGCAGAAATCCACTCAGCGCAAAGAAGAAAATCGCGGGCCCGAAAAACAGGCTGATGTATTGATGCCATTTCCTGAGACTGCGCATACGGTCCTCTTCTAATTCGTTATCGCTCTTAGAACTTCATCTTCCGTGAGAATCTGCGGCAACACTGCGGCATCGTTCGCACCCGGCGCGTAATACAGATAAAGCGGCACGCCGGAGCGGCCATGCGCGGCCAACAGTGCGGTGATTTCGGCATTGCGGTTCGTCCAGTCCGCTATGAGATAGGCGATATGCTTGGCGGCAAATGTGTCGCGCGCGCGCGCGCCGGAGAGCGCCACCTTCTCGTTCACAAGACAAGTGATGCACCATGCCGCTGTCGCATCGACGAACACTGGCCGCTTCTGCGCGCGCAAAGTTGCCAGCTTGGTCGCGGTGTAAGGCTCGCACGGAATGCCGCCGATCTCTGCGTGGGCTGCTGCGGCTGCCGGTGGAACGGTCGTCTCGCGGATGAAAACCAGCGATACGATGACACCAACAATGGCGAGCAGCGCGAACAACGCGCCCGCGACGCGCCAGCTGCCGCTCGCACTACGGCTGGCATTCCAGGCCCATGCGGCGAAAGCCAGCGCAACCGCTCCAGCTAGCGTAACCATCAAGCCCGCGCCGGATGTTTCCTGCGACAACACCCAAAGCAACCACGCAGCCGCGCCATACATTGGGAATGCGAGAAGCTGCTTGAACGTGAGCATCCATACGCCGGGCCTTGGCAGAATGCGAAGCATGGCCGGTGAAACGCCGATGAGAATGAAGGGCAGCGCAAAGCCGAGACCGAGCGCCACAAATATAAGCAGCGCGGTGAGTTCGCTCTGTGTCAGCGCGTATCCGAGTGCTGCCGCCATGAACGGCGCGGTGCAGGGTGCGGCAACGGCTACTGCAAGAACGCCGGTGAAAAACGAACCAACCCATCCGCTCCTGCGCGTAAGCGCATCGCCCGCGGTGACGTTGCCAACTTCAAACACGCCCGAAAGATTGAGGCCGACCGCGAATACAAGCAGCGCGAAGAATGCGACCGCAGCCGGTTCCTGCAGCTGAAATCCCCAACCGATCGCCTGACCGCCAGCCCGCAATGCAACAAGCAACCCGCCAAGTGCAACGAAACTTAAAATCGCGCCGAGGCCATAGGAAAATCCTTCGCGCGCAGCCGCGCTCCGATCGCCATGCGCGTGATTGGCGACCGCCAAAGCTTTCATTGCGAGGATCGGCAAAACGCAAGGCATGAGGTTGAGAATCAATCCGCCAAGCAGCGCGAAGAGGAGCGCAATTCCGAGTCCGCTTTCGCTTGCCATGCCGAAATCGGCAAAGGGGACAGCGCCCGGCTTCGCATTTACATCCAGCGCTTGAACCGACCCATCGGTGGATGTCAGCACCAAAACGCCCGACAATGTGTGAAGCGCTTTCGCATTCTTCTCGGGAATCAGCCGCAACACGAGACCGTCGCTTGTCGCGGCACGGCGCTGTCCCGCCATCCCGGCGATCTTGCCCTGATCGGACGGAAAGAACATCACGTTCTCTAACTGCGATTTGGCAAGCGAGGGCGAAGCGACAAACACATCGATGTTATTACCCGCCGCAAACGAAACCGGCCAAGGCAATGGCGCAGGAATTTTCGCGCGCGCAGAATCAAACTCTTCTTTCACCGTCGTGTATGGCGCGGCTGGCGACACGCTGACCGTCATCGGCAACGTCAATGTCGCGTCTTCAGGAATGCAGACTTCTTTGCACACCAGCCAATCGGCCGCGGCTTTGAGCGTGATGATATCGCCAGGTTTGGCATCGCGCGGCGCGGTCACCGTTTGCAGCAGCCACACTTTGCCTTCGTAGCCGTAGTTCATCAGCGGCCCGACCGGTAGACGTTTCGGATACGGCCACGCGATCTCGCTCGCCTTCCAACCGGCGGGCAGCGTCCATTTGATCTCGCTGGGCAATCCCGCTTCGCCAGGATTCTTCCAATAGGTATGCCAGCCGGGTGCGATGTCTTCTTCTAACGCGACGGTTACCGTGCCGCCGGGTGCTATCTCGCCGGTCTCGGCAATCAGCTGCGCGTGAACCTTGGGGCCGGAATTGATTTGTGCCGATGCGCCTGCCGTAAGCGCAAGCGCCAACGCAATGCTGGACAAAAACCGCTTCATGGCAGCGGCTATACCGTGACCTCGATGCGCCCTCCAGCGGCACCCTGCCCCCTCGCGCCGATGTGAAGCGGCGGAGTAAGCTGGCCGCAGAACAATATGGAGGAACGGGATGAATCGGTCCAACAAGCAATGGATTCTGAAGCGCCGGCCACATGGCGAAATTCGCGCGGGCGATCTCGATCTTGTCGAACAGCCGGTTCCAAAGCCTGGGTCGGGCCAGTTCCTCGCGCGCACGATCTACCTCTCGCTCGATCCGACCAACCGAATCTGGATGAGCGACATGGATCAGTACATGCCGCCGGTGCAGATCGGCGACGTGATGCGTGGTGGCACGCTCTCGGTAGTCGAGGAATCGAACAATCCCGAATTCCACAAAGGCGATGTCGTTTCGGGCATCGCGGGCTGGCAGGAATACATGGTGATGGACGGCGCGCAGAAAATCCCGCGCGGACCCGCGCCGCTCACAGCCAGCATGAGTGTGCTCGGCATGACGGGCGCGACCGCTTATTTCGGGCTGCTCGACATTGGCCAGCCGAAAGCGGGCGAAACGGTTGTGGTGTCGGCGGCGGCGGGCGCTGTTGGCTCTATTGTTGGACAGATCGCCAAGATCAAAGGTTGCCGCGTTGTCGGTATCGCCGGCTCGGACGAGAAATGCCGCCATGTCGTACAGGATTTCGGTTTCGATGCCTGCATAAACTACAAGAAAGAGAACGTCGCCGCTGCCCTGAAGCGCGAGTGCCCGAACGGCATCGATGTCGATTTCGAGAATGCCGGTGGCGAGATTCTTGAAGCCATCATGGACAAATTGAATCTGAAGGCGCGCATCGTGCTGTGCGGAATGATCTCCGGCTACAACGCGACGGGACCGATACCAGGACCGCGCAATTTCGCGAACATCCTGATGAAGCGGGCGCGTGTCGAAGGCTTCATCATCATCGACTATTTCCCGCGCCTCGGCGAATTCTATCGCGACATGGCGCCGTGGGTCGCCGAGGGAAAGATCAAATACGATGTGCATGTCGTGAAGGGCATCGACCAAGCCCTGCTCGCGCTCAACCTTCTTTTTATCGGCGGCAACACCGGAAAACTGCTGCTCCAGATGTCGGAAGAGCCTTAAACGCGCCATGCGCATAACCGGCGGCACATTGCGCGGACGCAAACTTCTCGCGCCGGAGGATGCATCGGTGCGGCCAACATCCGATCGTGCGAGGCAGGCACTGTTCAACATCCTCATGCACAACGATTTCGGCGTGTCGCTGGAAGGCGCGAAGGTCGCTGATCTTTTCGCCGGAACCGGCGCGCTCGGTATCGAAGCGATCAGCCATGGCGCCGCGTTCTGTCTGTTCGTGGACGATTCCGCTGAAAGCCGCGCACTGATCCGCGCGAATGTCGAAGCGCTGAACCTCACTGGCATCACGAAGATCTGGCGGCGCGATGCGACCGATCTGGGGCCGATCAACACCGGCAGCGGCGGCCCGTTCGATCTCGTCTTCCTCGATCCGCCGTATCGCAAGAATCTCGTTGCGCCCGCGCTGGCGAGCCTTCGCCATGGCGGATGGCTTCTGCCAAACGCGCTTCTCGTCGCCGAGATGGCGGAAGATGAGACAGTGCCAAGTCTCGAAAAATTCGCGCTTCGCGACGAACGCATATATGGCGAGACGCGACTCTGTTTCTTCAATTTCGCGCCCTGACGATCTCATCCACCATCGTCAGCACCGCGCGCGTCTGGCGCTTCCAATCGGTGACTTGCTTGCGCAGCGCGCGTGCCTCGGAATTGTACAAGCCTTTCTTCCAGGCATTGCGATTGCCCGGCTGACCGCCCGGCTTGCGCTTTGCCACAACATCTTGTGGTGGAGACGATGGCGGAGCAGTCGTTTTCAAGAATCCGATTACCCCCTCCCCCTCCTCCCATCTGCTCTTCATTCGCTTTCTCCGGACATAGTTCTCCCGTTCGTCGAAACCGCCTTTTTGGGCGGCATTTCGAATCTGTGCGGGATTATCGAATTGTAGGAAGATATGCGGGGAAGAGTCAAGCGCTAACAAGCGTATTAGGTTTTTTTGTCGACGCATTTCTATAGGTATGCAATCGCGTAATTCCGTGTCGACATAATTGCGCGTTCAACCAATATTTGTGACCACTCCGAACAGCATCGCTGTAAGCCAGCCAAAAAAGAAAATCGCGATAGCCCCAACCAAGACCCTGCGCTCTTTCTCTACACGAGGAAGAATATTCTTCAGAAATATGAGCGCGGAAAGCCTAGGGCGTCCATTTGAAAGTCGCGCGCGGCGCCCATTCAATCGCGGAGGAACGACTATCGTCTCTCCATTACGCTGAACGCGACGCATTTCCGATGCAAAAGCGAACAAACACCACGCACCGATAACCCAACTTGCTGTCATTATCACACCAATGACACCTAGAATTTGATGTATCCAAGACATCGCTAGAACTTTGCGGCTTTCATGAGCACAGCGACAGTGTACACAATTTTGCCAGCTTAACCGACACGCGCTTCTCTACCTTCTCCCAAATAGCCGCTCGATATCCGAGAGCTTGAGCTCCACATAAGTCGGCCGGCCGTGATTGCATTGGCCGGAGTGGGGTGTGGCTTCCATCTCGCGCAGGAGGGCGTTCATTTCTTCCGCGTTGAGCCGGCGTCCGGCACGAACGCTCGTGTGGCACGCCAGCGTTCCGGCAACCTCTTCCAAACGCTCTTTCAGCGACAGCGCACTGCCGGTTTCGGCGATGTCATCGGCGAGATCGCGCACAAGGCCCGCGATGTCCGCCTTGCCGAGCATCGCGGGCATTTCGCGAACGACCACAGCGTCCGGTCCAAACGGTTCGATCACCAAACCAAGCTCGGCCAATTCGCTTACGCGCGCGCCCAGCCGCGTGACTTCCGAGGGATCGAGCGATACGACTTCGGGAATGAGCAGCGGCTGCCGCGCCACGCCGCCTTCGGCCAATGAGCGCTTCATGCGCTCGTAAACCAGCCGCTCATGCGCCGCATGCTGATCGACGATGACGATGCCGTCCGCCGTTTGCGCGACGACATACGTCTCATGCAACTGCGCGCGTGCCATGCCGAGCGGCAATTCCATTTGCGCGGTTTGCGGCTCTACTTCCTCAACGCGCGCGGAATAAGCAGGCGCGGCATTGCCGCTAAACAGAGGCGACTGGAAACCACGCGCGGCTTCTGCCATCTGCGGTGAAATCGGGAACGGCCGCACGTTGTCGGCATAAGTTTCCGGCCGGAACGATGCGAGCGCGGCACCGGCCACCGTTGTGGCGGCGCGGTGCCCGGCATTGGCCAATGCATGCTTGAGCGAGGAAACGATCAGCCCGCGCACCAGTCCCGCATCGCGGAAGCGCACTTCGGTTTTTGCCGGATGCACGTTCACGTCCACGAAGGATGGATCGCAATCGAGAAACAATGCCAGCGCGGGATGGCGGTCGCGCGCGAGGAAATCCGCATACGCGCCGCGTACCGCGCCGATGAGAAGCTTGTCGCGCACCGGCCGTCCATTCACGAACAGAAATTGCATCGCGGCGTTGGCGCGATTGTAGGTCGGCAATCCCGCAAAACCAGAAATGCGAACGCCTTCGCGTGCGACATCGACGGGCGCGGCGTTGTCGCCGAAGTCGCGGCCCATGATGCGTGCGAGCCTTTTTAGTTGGCCTGCTGCTTCGCTACTTGAGGCCGTGGGTAATTCGGAACTCTCGGCCGGAAGATCGAGCGAGCGGCGGCCATCCAGCGTCAGCGTGAACGCCACATCGGGCCGCGCCATCGCCAGGCGCTTCACCACATCGGTTGTCGCCAGATCTTCCGAGCGCGTGCTTTTCATGAACTTCAGTCGCGCGGGCGTCGCATAGAACAGCTCGCGTACTTCGACGCGCGTGCCCGGTTGTGCTTTCGCGCGGAACGATACTGGCGATGGCCCGCTCAACACCCCGCCTTCGACGCGGATTTCGTGCGCTTCGCTGTCCGCCGTGCGGCTCGCGATCGACAGCCGCGCCACGGCGCCGATGGACGGCAGCGCCTCGCCGCGAAATCCCATCGTCACGATATGCGAAAGATCGTCTTCGCCGCCCGCAACCGGCAGCTTGGACGTGGCATGACGCTCGATGGCAACGGACAGATCGCCCGCGTCCATGCCTACGCCGTCATCCTCGACCAGAATAAGATCGGCGCCACCGGCAGAAACCGCGATGTCGATGCGCCGCGCACCGGCATCGAGCGCGTTCTCAACCAGTTCCTTCACGGCGCTGGCCGGGCGCTCCACCACCTCGCCTGCGGCGATGCGGTTCACGGTGCCTTCGGAAAGACGGCGAATCTTCATGGGCCGAATCTAGCAGAGCGGTCCGCTCGCAGCGGCCCAGTTCCTGCGGCATCAACAGGCAAAATCAGCGATGCGGCGTGGTTTTGGGCTGGCCCGGTACGACGACGGGCTTCGCGGGCGTGCCCTTGGGGTTGGCGACAGGCGCCTTGGGTGTTGCGACTGCCGGTTGCGGCGCGGGCTTCGGAGGTTTTTCCGCGCCGGGAAGCGGCTTGGATTTTTGCGGTGCCTGCGGGCTTCCCGCGACGACGATGGTGAGCTTGCCGGAATTGAAGATGCGCTTGGCGGCGCGGCGCACATCGTCCGCCGTCACCGCGTTAATGAGATCGTTGCGCTTGGCAACATAGGTGACCGGAAGCCCAGCGTTCTGGAACGTGTTGAGTTGGCTGGCGATGCCGGTGTTCGACGAGAACGCGAGCGGGAACGAGCCGGTGAGATAAGTCTTCGCGTCCGTTAGTTCCTTATCCGTCGGTCCGTTGGTCACGAAATCGTCGATGGTGCTTTTGATGACGGCGATGGTCTGCTGCACCGATCCTGCTTTCGTCGCCACCTGCCCCGCCACCACACCGGCGCGATGGAATGTGTTGAGGCCGGTCGAGATATCGTAGGTCAACCCGCGCTTCTCGCGCACTTCGCTCGTAAGGCGCGACGAGAATCCGCCGCCGCCCAGAATGTAGTTGGCGACATAAGCAGGAAGAAAATCTCGATCGTTGCGCAAGATGCCCGGCATGCCGAACACAATGTTGGGCTGCGGCACCGGCATGGGAATGATCTGCACGCCGGGCTGGCCCATATGCGTGACGAACGGTTCGGGCGGCGGCGCGCGATCCGGAATCTGCGAGAAGGCCGCGCCGAGCAACGATTTCAGCGTCTGCACATCGACATCGCCCGACACCGCAATATGGATGCCGCCACGAACCCAATGCTGCGCGGCGAAGGCTTTCAAGTCCTCGCGCGTGATGGAGCCGACGCTTCCGGCATCGCCGCTCACGGCATGCGCATAAGGGTGATTTCCGAAGAAGATGCGGAAGAATGCCTTGGCCGCGACATTTGACGGATCTTCATCTTCCTGTTGCAGGCCTGCAAGGATCTGCGCCCGCACGCGCGCGATCGCATCATTATCGAAATGTGGCTTCGACAGCGCCAAGCCCAGCAAACGGAATGCGGCAGGCGCATTTTCCTTCAGCGTGACAAGCGAGATAACGAGATAGTCGCGCTCCGGCGTCGCGTTCAGCCGGATCGCGCGGCCCGACAACGCGGCCTGATAGCCCTGGCTGTTGTAAGGACCGGCGCCTTCATCGATCAGAGCGGCGGCGAATGCAGCCAGTCCCGCCTTGTTGGAGGGATCGTAGGCGGAGCCCGCGGGCAGCGCGACTGTCATCGCGATCATCGGAACCGTGCGATCCTGCACGAACCAAACTTCGCTCTGACGGCCGACGCTCAGCGTCTGAATCGTCACGGCATGCGCCAGCGACGGGATCGCAAGCGCGCACAATGCGGCAAAGACGGCGAGGAATCTGCGCGGGCTCATCTGCCACCTGCCGGCATGAGATAGCCGGTTACGGCTTCACGCTTGATAAGATCGTTCATCGCCGCGCCCTGCATCTGTGCAGGCGTGACCGCGCGGATGCGCGACGGCCATTGGTCCACGTCGTCCGTCGTCAGCCCAATGGCAAGTGCCTGACCGTAGGCCGACGCCATCTCATACTGGCTGTCGCGCTGATAGATCGCGTCCGCCACAAGTTGCGTCTTGGCGCGCTGAACGTCGCCTGCGGCCGCCTGCTTGTTCGCATAAAAATTCAAGATCTGATCGACGGCCTGTTCGAGCTGATCGAGGCGGACACCAGGCCGCGGGATGGCATAGACCGTGAACTCGCCAACGTCGCGCGCATAGCCGGAATATTCCGCGCCCGCGTTGGTCGCCAGCTTCCGCTTCACAACGAGCTCGCGATAGAGCGTGCTCGTTTCGTCGCCCCCCAGAAGCTGGGCCAAGGTTTCCAGCGCTTCGGCTTCGCCGGGCTTGGCTTCCGTGTAGCTCACCACGCGATACATGCGCATCAGCACCGGCACCTTCACGTCGGGGCGCGAGACCGCGAGCCGGGTCTCGCCCATCCGCGGCGGCTGTGCATATTCCGCGCGCGGGATCAGTGGGCGCGACGGCACGTTGCCGTAAGCGGTTTCCGCGTCGGTCCGCACTTCCTGGGGCGTGACATCGCCGACCACGATCAAAATCGCATTGTTCGGCGCGTAGTGATGATTGTAGAAATCCTGCGCTTCCTTGCGGCCGATATGATGCACTTCATCGGGCCATCCTATGACCGGCCGCCCATAAGGATGCGACAGGTGCAACGCCGCTTCCATCTGCTCGCGCATCAACGCTTGCGGATCGTTGTCGATGCGCATGCGGCGCTCTTCCAGCACAACGTTACGCTCGGTATTCACGTTGTTGTCGGAGAGATCGAGATTGGCCATGCGATCGGCCTCGAGCTGCATGACGGTCGGCAGCCGATCTTTCGCGATCTGCTCGTAGAATGCGGTGTAATCGTGCGTGGTGAAGGCGTTGTCTTCGCCGCCATTGCGCGCGACGGTTTGCGCGAACTGATCGCCTTTGACGGTGGCTGTGCCGCGAAACATCATGTGCTCGAAGAAATGCGCGAGGCCGGAAAGCCCCGGCGGATCATCCATGCCACCGACGCGAAACCAGAGCATCTGCGTCACGACCGGCGCGCGATGATCGGGCACGACAACGACCTGCGTGCCGTTCTGCAGCGCGAACTGGAAGATGTGATTGTCCTGCGCCGTTGCAGGCACCGTGCATACTGCGCCCGCGAGCACGGATGCGGCGACGAAACGGATGAACCTGCTGCTCGGCATTCCCGCCCTGCTCACGATGCCAGCGCGAAAGCCGCTGAAGTAGAAACTAGAATAGAACCCAGATCAGAACGGCCACCACGAGGAACCGCTGCTGCTATCGTCGGACTTCGAGCCACTGTCGCCGATGGTGGCGGAGTCTGTCGGCTTCGCCGGTGCATCGACCGAACCGGCTGGCGCCTGACCGTTCGGGCCTTTGGCGGATTCAGCATCGGCATCAACCGGCTTGTCGCTCGGATTGGCATCGCTGCCACCAAAGAGAAGCTTGTCGGTAAAGCTCGTATCCGTGTTTTCGCTGGCCGCGTTGTCGGCAGCGATCTCGCGGCGGATGTTGTGGTCGGCGCCTGCGGCATTCGACTGTGCGAGGAAAAGTTTTTCGACTTGGCTGTAGTCGCCGGGGATCGCCGCGGCAACCGCATGCGGGTCGTCTGCGTTCGAATACATCGCGGCCTGCGCCGCATCGGTTGGCGATTGCTGATTGAGCGGCGGCGCACCGGGCTTGGGCGGATGAAGATTGAAATCCGGCGGCATGATGAGCGGCGCCTTGGTCACAACGGCGAACTCATCCGGCGGATCCTTCGTGATGCCAGCGGCTTCGCGCAAGCTCTGGCATGCCATCAGCGAAAGAGCGGCCGCGCACAAAATTCCAATGCGCGTCACATTCCGCATGCGGTACTCAACCATTGGCTTCTCCAGATCCGACGCTCTCGCTCGCCGGCGTCTCCGGCCGCAGCAGGGCGTCATACAATAGCGCAACCACACCTATGGTGATCGCACAATCGGCTATGTTGAAGACATACCAATCGTAGCCCAGCCCGTAAAAGTGAAAAAAGTCGGCAACCTTTCCATAGACCAGCCGGTCGATAAGGTTTCCAAGCGCTCCGCCGATCACCAGGCCCAGACCAATTGCTAATCCAGGCCGGGCCGCATTCCACATCCACCAGCCAAGTCCCACCACCGCCGCAAGAGAGAAAACCGCCAAAAACGTGGTTCCCCAAATTCCGTGCGCCGGGAAAAGCCCGTAAGAGACGCCGGGGTTCCAGACCATCACCAGATTAAAGAACGGCAAGATTGGCAGGTTCTCCATGGGCGTCATGTCGCGGAAGCCGAACGCGTAAAGCATAAGAATCTTGCTGCCCTGATCCAGGAACAGCGCCGCGCAGGCCGCGGCCAGCCCCATATCGCGAACCGAAAAACGTGTCATGCCGTCTCCAAAGCATCGACCGCTGCCGAGCAGCGGTTGCAGAGATCCGGATGATTTTTGTGCGAACCCACTTCGGGAAGAATCATCCAGCACCGCGCGCATTTATCGCCTTCGGCGTGATGAAATTCCACAGCCACGCCTTCAGCATCGGGAAGACGGAACGCATCGGCCGGCGCGTCATGCGTTGAAACCTTCGCACCGGAGGTGATCGCGATCTCGCCGAGATCCAGACCGTCGAGCAGTTTGGCGTCATCGGCGGCCACATAAAGGACGGGACGGGCTTCGAGGCTTGCGCCGATCACTTTGTCACGGCGCGCGATTTCAAGCGCGCCTGTCACCACGCGGCGAAGTTCGCGGATGCGCGACCATTTTTGCGCCAGTTTTTCGTTGTGCCATTCCTTCGGCACAGTAGGGAATGTGTGCAGATGGACGCTTTCGTTCTCGCCGGGAAAGCGCAGTAGCCAAGCTTCTTCCATTGTGAAGCATAGGATCGGCGCCAGCCACGTCACGACGTGACGGAAGGCGATGTCGGTCACGGTGCGCGCAGCGCGGCGGCGCGGCGAGCCGGCAGCGTCGCAATAAAGCGCATCTTTCCGGATATCGAAGTAGAACGCCGACAGCTCGTTCGTGCAGAAAGAGAACACGGTGTTGTAAGCACGATTGAAGTCATACTTCGTATAACTCTCGCGCACGATGCCATCGATCTCCGCCAGCTTGGCGAGGATGTAGCGCTCCAGTTCCGGCATCTTTGCGTATTCGATGCGCTCCTTCTCGTCGAACCCGGAAAGGTTCGCGAGCATGAAACGGATCGTGTTGCGCAGGCGCCGATAAGCATCGGTGTTCGACTGGATGATATCGTTGCCCATCCGCAGATCTTGCGTGAAGTCGGAAGAAGCGACCCACAGGCGGAAGATATCCGCGCCGTTCTTGTCGGCGATGGCCTGCGGCAGGATCACATTGCCGACCGATTTCGACATCTTGTCGCCTTCGCGGTCGAGCACGAATCCCGCGGTCAGCACTTCATCGTAAGGTGCACGACCACGCGTAGCGCAGCTTTCGAGCAGCGAAGACTGGAACCAGCCACGATGCTGGTCCGAGCCTTCGAGATAAAGATCGGCGTGATCTTTCTGCGGCCATTCCGGTTCGATAGGCTGCTCGACGGTGAACACATGCGTCGAGCCGGAGTCGAACCAGACGTCCAGAATATCTTTCACCTGCTCATAGTCTTCGGCTTTGTATTGATTGCCGAGGAAGCGCTCCGCCGAGCCGGGCTTGAACCACGCATCCGCGCCTTCGGCTTTGAAAGCGTCGTTGATGCGCGCATTGACGGCGTGATCGTTCAGGATTTCGTCCGTCTTCTTGTTTACGAAGATCGCAAGCGGCACGCCCCAGGCGCGCTGGCGCGAGAGCACCCAGTCGGGACGATCCTTCACCATGCCCGCGATGCGGTTCTCGCCCGACGCCGGATACCATTTCGTGTCCGCGATAGCTTTCATCGAACGCTCGCGCAACGTGCCGCCGCCCGGGATTTCCTTGTCCATCGCCGCAAACCATTGCGGCGTGGCGCGGAAAATTACCGGTGCCTTCGAGCGCCATGAATGCGGATAGGAGTGGCGGAGCGTGCCTTTGGCGAGCAGCGCATTGGCTTCTATCAGTGCTTTGATGACCGCGCCGTTCGCATCGCCGTCCTTGCCTTCCGGCGTGAGGATACGCTTGCCAGCGAACTGCGGCACGCTGGCAGCAAACGAGCCGTCTTCTTTGACGATGCTAAACGCATCCGGGTTTTCGCGTGTGTAGTTCCGGTCGAGACTCGTCATCAGCGCGAAGTCTTCTTCGCCATGACCGGGCGCGGTGTGGACAAAGCCCGTGCCGGTATCTGCGGTGACATGATCGCCCGCCAGCAGCGGAACATCGAATTCGTAACCCTGTCCGCGGAACGGATGAGCAGCCACAGCACCTTTAAGCTCGACGGAACCGGTGCGCTTTAACGTTGCTTTCGAATGACGCGCCGTCGTTTCTGCAAGCGCATCAGCCAGCGCGATCTTCTCTCCAACTTTCGCGAGCGAACCTTCGGCAGCTTCCGTCACTTCATAAAGGCCGTAATCCATCGACGGCGAATAGGCGATGGCGCGGTTGCCGGGGATCGTCCATGGGGTCGTCGTCCAGATAACGATGCTTGCGCCCTTCAGCGCATCAACGCCTTTGACGATGGGAAACTTCACATAGATCGTCGGCGATTGTTTTTCGTGATACTCGACTTCTGCTTCCGCAAGCGCGGTCTTCTCGACCGGTGACCACATCACCGGACGGAAGCCGCGATAGAGCAGTTTGTTGTCGACGAATTTATGCAGCTCGCCCGCGATCACCGCTTCAGCGCGGTAATCCATCGTCGTGTAGGGCTTGTCCCAAAGACCGATGCAGCCAAGGCGCTTGAACTGCGTGCGCTGCACATCGATCCAGTGTTCCGCGAATTCGCGGCAATCGCGGCGAAGCTGATCGATCGGAACTTCGTCTTTCGATTTGCCTTCAGCGCGATACTTCTCTTCGATCTTCCATTCGATCGGAAGACCGTGGCAGTCCCAGCCGGGGATGTAAGGCGCATCGAAACCGAGAAAGCCGCGCGAACGCACGACGATATCCTTCAGCACTTTGTTCAATCCAGTGCCGGAATGAATCTCGCCATTCGCGTAAGGCGGGCCGTCATGCAAGATGAAAAGCGTCTTGCCTTTCGATTTCTTCCGGATCTGCCCGTAGAGATCCATCTTCTCCCAGCGCGCGAGCCATTGCGGTTCGGCGGCGGGCAAACCGGCTTTCATCGGAAAATCGGTCTGCGGAAGGAACAGAGTCGATTTGTAGTCGCGGGCGGGCTTTGTATCGGTCGTATCGGACATTTTTCTCAGGTCTTTTTCGGTTGCGGGACAGGGCGAAGTCACCCGGCATCCGCGCGAACCAGCAGGGATTATTCCCCCGGCGGCGGAGCCGGGCGGCGAATTCGAAATCCCCTGAAACCCACACGGTTCATGGCCGAAAACCCGCTTAAATCAGTTGGAATTCTTCTAACAGCGGATGCGGCAGGGGTCCAGCGGGTCAGGAAAAATCGCCCAAAGTCTTAATCTGCCGCCCGTCAGCATCGAAGTTGCGTGGGGCGAGCCAGGCTTCAAACCGTCCGCCGATGGCAGGCCATTCACGATCGAGGATTGAATAATAGACGGTGTCCCAGTTCACGCCCTTGGTCCAACCCGTCTGGCGCAGCAGTCCTTCGCGGGTGAAACCATAGCGCAGCGCTGCGCGGTTCGACGCGTCGTTCTCCGGACCACAGCGCCATTCAAGACGGCGATAGCCGAGCGTGCCGAGCACATAATTTGCGAGCAGGAAGAACGCTTCGGTTCCGGCGATAGTTCTTTGCAGCGCGTGACCGTAAGTAAGCCCGATCTCGGAGAAGCCTTGTGTGGGATCGACGCGCAGCAGGAAATAGAGTCCTTCCGCCTTCCCGCTTTTCTTATCGCGGATTGCAAAGAGATGCAGACCTGCGCGAGCGGAGCGGTCAACAGCCCATTCTGCAAACTCCTTTTCGCTCGCGAACGGTCCCGACGGGATGTGAGTCCACAGTTCGTCGTGACGTCCGATGGATTCCCACAATTCCGGAACATGACGCGCGGCATCCAGACGTTTGAGCGCCACCGTGCGTCCGTCGAGCAGCGTGGCATCCGGTTCGGGACGAGGAAGGACCGGAGCGCTCATGCCTTGGCCAGTGCCCTGCGCGCATCGTCGCTGTCGCGCGCGATCTGCGCTTTCAATGCCTCGAGCCCGTCGAGTTTCGCTTCGCCTCGGATGTAATGCACGAACTCTATGGCCAGATGCTTGCCGTAAAGATCGCCGTTGAAATCGAACAGGTATGTTTCGAGCAGCGGCTCGTCGATCTTGTACATCGGGCGGATGCCGAAATTGGCGACGCCATCGTGACGAGACACAACTTTATCGTCCTCATAGATCGTCGCGCGCACGGCATAGACGCCAAACGCCGGATGCAGGCAATCGGCCAGACGCATGTTCGCGGTCGGAAAGCCGATGGTGCGGCCGCGTGCGTCGCCATGCTCCACGCGCGCTTCGACACTCCAGCAATGACCGAGCAGTTTCGCCGCGACGTCCGGCTTGCCGGCTTTCAACGCTTCGCGGATATGTGTGGATGAGATCTTTTCGCCTGAATCTTCCAGAACCGGCTCGATGATCTTCACATCGAAGCCGCATTCGACACTGAAGCGCTTCAACATATCGACATTGCCGGCGCGGCCCTTGCCGAATTGAAAATCGTTGCCAACGACGATTGCCGCCGCGCCGAGTCCGTCAACGAGGACTTGCGCGACGAAATCTTCCGCCGAACGCGCGGCCATCTCCGCGTCGAATGGAAGCGCGAACATTGCGTCGACGCTATTGGCAGCCAGTAGCCGCGCCTTTGCGCGAAAGGGCGTAAGGCGAAAACTGTCTTTCGACGGCCGGAAGAATTCCTGCGGGTGCGGTTCGAACGCCAGCACGCCCAACGCGGCGCCGTCGCCGCTCGCCAGCGCTTTCGCCTGGGCGATCAGCGCCTGATGGCCGCGATGCACGCCATCGAAATTGCCGATGGCGACAACCGCGCCTTTGGCGCTGTCCGGCACGTCGTCATGATGGCGGAAGATGCGCATCGCGCTCTGGATCAGGCTTTCGGTCGCGCGGGCGCCATCACCAGCGCCTCGCCTTCGACCACGACGGTATCGCCAACCTTGCACACGCAGTCGAATGTGACACGGCGCTTTTCTGGCACCATCTCGCGCACGGTGCAGGTCGTCACCACCGTGTCACCAATCTTCACCGGCGCTTTGAAACGCGTCAGCAGTTGCATGAAGATCGTGCCCGGTCCTGGCATCTTCATGCCGAGCACGGTCGAGATGTAGCTCGCCGAGAGAACGCCATGCGCGATGCGCGTCTTGAACGGCGTCGTCGCGGCATAGGCTTCGTCGAAATGCGCCGGATTCATGTCGCCGGAGACTTCGCCGAATTTCTCGATGTCCGATTCCGAAACCGTCCGCGTATAGCTCTCGCTCATGCCGGGCTTCAGCTGGTCGATATAGTAAGTCATGGCACTCCTTCGGGCGATGGAGGCGCTTTTATCGGCGCCTGCCTTACCAGACAAGCGCGCGCATAGCAGCCCGCGCATGCACGCCCGCGTCCGCAAACAACTTGCCAAGATGCCCCGGCGTCATGTCCGCGACATCTTCGCCGTGGATTCCGTCCGCGATGAAAAGCGCGTCAAGACCGGCGGAATTCGCGCCCTTGATGTCGGTATGCATGCCATCGCCGATGGCGAGCGGCTTTTTCGCGCCCTTCAGCGCGGCGCGGACATTCCCATAGATCGCGGTTTTTGGTTTGCCGTAGTAGACAACAGCGCCGCCGATCTTTTCGTACTCGTTGGCGAGCGCGCCGGCGCAGTAAATGAGCTTGCCGCCGCGTTGCACGACCCAATCCGGGTTGGCGCAGATCATGGTGAGCCCACGCGTCTTCATATGCTCCAGGAGATCGGCATAATCGGCAGGCGTTTCTGTATCGTCATCGTAAAGACCGCTACAGAGCACAATGTCGGCGTGTTCGACATCGGTAGTTTGAATGTCGAGACCTTCAAAGATGCCGCGATCGCGGTCCGGTCCGAGATGCAACATCTGAAGGCGAGTGCCTTTGGTGCGCATTTCGAGATCTTCGCGCGTCGCGACACCGGATGTGACGATGGCGTCGTAGCAATCCAACGGCACACCGAATCTGCGGAACATTTCCTCTACGTCGCGCACCGGACGTGGCGCATTCGTGAGGAGCACCACTGGTCCACGCGTATCACGGAATTTCTTGAGCGCGGCACACGCCTTGTCGTTCGCCACGTGGCCGTTGTGCAGAACGCCCCACACATCGCAGATGATCGCATCGTAGTCAGATGCGATTTCGCGCAAGCCCTTGATGATCTGAACCATGTGCAAGCGGATCGCATACCGGCGGCCGCGCGGTCAATGCGGCGTCAGGCGCTGCGCTTGAACGGAATGATCGGTGCGGCCGGTGCCGAAACAAACTCCGGCACTTTCACCTGATCGTCGCGAACCGCGCGCGGCTCGCCGAAGAGATAACCCTGCGCGAAGTCGACGCTGTAGTCGAGCAATTGCACGACGGTTTTTTCGTCCTCGACATGCTCGGCGATGAGATTGAGGCCGTGCCGTGACAGCAGACTCTTGAAATCTTCCGCGGCGACTTGGGCCTGTGCGCCGGCCATGCCGCGTGTGAGCGTCTCAGCACGCACTTTCAGATGGCGGAAGCCCAGGCCCTTCAGCTTGGCGAAATCGAGCGCCAACGTCTCGACATGGTCCATCGACAGCGCGAAACCGAGATTGGACAGATACATCAGGTTGGAATCGCCTTGCGGTCCCGCCTTCATCACCGCGCTTTGCGAGAACTCGAAGATAATGTGCGGCGCGAGATCGCGATTGTGATGCATGTATTCCAGGAACTGCGGGAAGAATTCGGTATCTGCCAGCGTGTCGCCAGAAATGTTGCAGAAGACGCCGATTTCCTTGTGCTTCGTTGTCAGGCGGCGAACGATCTGCACACAGCGGAACAGCAACAGATTATCGACCACGCTCATCAAGCCGGCTGGCGCAGCGACTTTCATATACTGCGCAGGCATGATGACAGCGCCGTCTTCCGCGCGTAGGCGTGACAGCGCTTCGTAATAGCGCAGCTTGCGCTGCGGCAGGCTGACGATCGGCTGCAGATAAAGATCGACGCGGTTTTCTTCCAGCGCGGCACGAATGGTTTCCAGCAACTCCGGACCGCCCAAAGTCTCCAGATAATTTTTCGCGCGTGTGGGCTTCTGCGTAACGATCTCCGGCGACGCGACGCGCGCCGTCGTGGCAATACGGCCCGCAAATTCTCGCATCAGCCCTTCGAGCATCTGAAGCTCGTGAATGATCTTCTTGCTCTGCGCGTTGGCTTTCGCTTCAACCGCGGACTTCACTTCTTCGATCTTCATATGCGTGTCTTCGAGCGCTACACGCAGTTCTTTGGTCGTCTGCTTGAGACGCGCCATGTCGGCCTTCGATGCTTTGCGTTCGCGGCGGCGCAAGATGCCGAGGTGTATTTGGGCAAAACCCAGGAACAATCCGCCGCCGATCGCGATGCACACCGGAAGGCTCGCGACATTGGCAATGCCAAGCAGCATGGCGGCAATAGCGGCGATCATCGCGTAGGTGAAGGCGATCAGCGCGTTGGTCATGGGCAGGCTTTCGGCCGGATTCTGGCCAATGTTGACCTGACGCCCGTTTCCAATTCGTTAACCCTGGAAACGCGAAAACGCCCTAGAAACTGTGGCTAAGAATTACTTTAAACGCCACGGGCGCAATGATCTGATTGCCATTCACATGCTGCCAGACGGGTACTTCGACGTCGCCATAGATTTTCCAGTCCTGCATCGCGACCGACACGCCGGCGCTCGCAAGCGCCCGGGTATACCCCGTGTTGTCCGGATCGCCTTCCGATCCGCCGTCGCGTCCGCGGTTGGAAAGGATGACTTGCGCGACAGGCGCGATACCGACGCTGGCGATCGTCCAATCATTATAAGAGATACCGAGGGAACCGTTCAGCTCCGGCCCCGGCACATAGCCATCGCGCGTTGCGATGTGATGTTGCCAAAGCGCCTGCGCATACCAAACAAAACCACTCGTCGGACTGAACTGACCAGAATGATAGAAGCCGACCATCACATCGGTGCTGCCGGAGCCGATCTCCACATCGGTATCGAAACCTTTGAACGAATGATCGCCGGTCGGCAGCTTCACGCCGAATACAATCCCCGTGCTCATGTCGGGCGAAAATCCCGAATAAACGCCCATCAGGCGAATGTCGCCGAGCGACGTGTGGCTGGAGGTTTCAAGCGGACCGTCATCCGTCGAAGCCTGGAAGCGCTCGGTGACCGGAATCTCCGCCATTGCCCCCCAGCTCTCGTTGAACATGTACTGCGCGCCGGCGAGATAAAAATTCGAGCGGATGCGCTTGTCGTCATTGTTCGCTTTGGGCGCACTCGACGATCCGCTCCAATTCTTCGTCTGATCGAGAAGATCGTATTCGAGAAACAGCGTGCCGCCCGGTCCTTCAGGTAGAAGAGACGACGTGCCGACATCGAACACCGCGCAACCGCAGGCGCAGGCAAGCACCGGCGACGCCGCGCCGGCCCACAAAAACCCGCAAAAAATCAACGGCGCCAAAATCGCGCCAACACGTCGCAACATGAAACTTCCCTCACGGAACCGGCGGAATATGTCCATCGGGTATACTCTGCTAGGGTGTAGCGCGATGACGCACCGCGATCCCAAACTCCTTTCCCGCCTGTCCCGCATCGAGGGACAAGTGCGCGGCGTTTCCCGCATGATCGAGGAAGAGCGTTATTGTATCGACGTGCTGGATCAGATTCAGGCAATCAAGGCGGCACTAAAGAAGGTCGAAGAGGAAATCCTCAAAAGCCATTCGGCGCATTGTGTGGCGCACGCAATCAAGAGCGGCGACACGGAAGATCAGAAAAAGAAATTCGACGAACTGGTCGAGTTGTTCGGCCGCTATTCCAGATAGGAAGCACGATGACCAAGACTGCTTACGATTTCTCCTTCAAATCCATCGACGGCAAGCCGTTGCCGCTGTCGGAATTCAAAGGCAAAGCCATTCTGGTGGTGAATGTCGCCAGCCAATGCGGGCTTACGCCGCAATATTCCGGCCTCGAAGCTCTGTGGAGGGAAAAGAGCGGCAAGGGATTGGTGGTTTTAGGCGTGCCGGCAAACGATTTCGGCGCTCAGGAGCCCGGTACGGAAAACGAGATCAAGACGTTCTGCGAAACGCGCTTCAACGTCGATTTTCCGATGACCGCAAAAGAGCATGTCGTCGGACCGGAAGCACATCCGCTTTATAAGTGGGTCGCAAGCGAACTTGGCGAAGCCGCGGCGCCGAAATGGAATTTCCACAAATATCTGTTCAACAAGGACGGCACGATCGCCGGCACCTTCGGCTCGCGCACCGAACCAAGCGATGCCGCGATGAATGCCGAGATCGATGCGGCGTTGAAAAAGTAATCAGCCGCTGGCCCGCGCGCTGATGCGGATTTCAATCCGCCGATTGCGCGGCTCGTTCTTGTGATCGCCGGTCTGGATTTTCAGGTTCTGCTCGCCATAGCCGGTGGCCTGCAGGCGCGATAGCGGAACGCCGTCTTTCACCAGCACACCACCCACTGCATAAGCGCGCTTGCGTGACAGGGCGAGATTTTCGTCCGGCGATCCGGCTGTGTCGGTGAAGCCGTCGATGAAAATCTTGCTGCTGTCGTAGCGCCTCAGCACCGGCGCTATGGCCCACAACATGCGTTGACCGTCGTCCGAAACATCGAGACTGCCTGCGCGAAAGAAATCATCGCTGCGCAGATGTAAAACGATATCGTCACCAGGGCGCCCAACCAGAACCGGCATGCCGTGTATCGCGCGGCGCAATTCGGATTCCTGGTCGTCCATGTAGGAGCCGATCATCGCCGTCTTGAGCGGTCCGGCGCTGGCGACTTGCGGCAGGCGACCGGTCTCATAGGCGGGTTTCTCCGGCGTGGGCTGGTAGGCCTGCACGGCTTCGGACGATGGCGGTGGTGCAGGTGGCGGACCATAATCGTGCACGCGGGGGCCCCCGCCACATGCGGCAAGCACCAGACAGGCAGCGGACACCAAAACTCTCTTCATACGCATCTCCATCGGCCCCCCACCGCCCGGAACATGGAAGCATAAATGCGGCGGGGATTTGGCGTAAGCCCGCTTGCCGTCTAACAATGGTTGAAACAGCTATTTTCATAAGGGGAGAGAGACATGAATCTGTTCGATCTGAGCGGCAAGGTCGCGCTCGTGACGGGCTCCACAAAGGGGATCGGCGAAGCCATCGTTCACAGGCTCGCTGAGCATGGCGCAAAGGTCGTCGTGTCGAGCCGCAAGGCCGATGCCTGCGAAAAAGTTGCTGGCGATATCAACAAAGAACGCGGCAGGGACGTCGCCGTGCCGATTCCCGCGAACATCAACTACAAGGAACAGCTCGAGCAACTCGTCGCCAAGACGCGCGAGAAATGGGGAAAGATCGATATCCTCATCTGCAACGCTGCCCTCAATCCCTATTACGGCCCGCAAATGGGCATTCCCGACGATGCGTTCGACAAGATCATGGGCGCGAACATCCGCTCTAATCACTGGCTTGCGCAGCTGGTGTTGCCGGAGATGGTCGAGCGCAAGGATGGATCGATCATCATCGTGTCGTCGATCGGCGGATTGCGCGGCTCGCCGGTGCTGGGCGCGTATTGCATTTCCAAAGCCGCCGACATGCAGCTCGCGCGCAACATCGCGGTCGAATACGGCCCGCACAACATCCGCGCGAATTGCATTGCGCCCGGCTTGATCAAAACCGATTTTGCCAAAGCGCTTTGGGACAATCCTGAAACTTTGAAACGCTCAACCGCCGGCGCGCCATTGCGCCGTATCGGCGAACCGGATGAGATCGCCGGCGCAGCGGTGTTCCTTGCCTCCAAAGCCGGATCTTTCACGACGGGTCAGACCATCGTCTGCGACGGCGGCGCGACGATCTAACCGACAAGCCGCCTTATCAACGAACGATCGCGCAGGATTTCCTTCGCCGCGTTGTGACCTGGGGCGCCGGTGACGCCGCCGCCGGGATGCGTGCCCGCGCCGCACATATAAAGTCCCGCGATCGGACTGCGATATGCGCCTGCGCCTAACACCGGCCGCGCCGCCCAAAGCTGATCGAGCGACATGCGGCCATGCATGATGTCGCCACCCACAAGTCCGAAGGTGCGTTCCAGATCGAGCGGCGACAGCACCATGCGTCCCAAGATCGCGTCGCGGAAGTTCGGCGCGTATTCCGTCACCGTGTCGATGATGAGATCGGCAGCTTGGTCCTTGAAATCGTCCCAGCTTCGGCCATCCGATAGTTGCGGCGCGAAATGCTGGCAGAACAGCGCGGCGACGTGCTGACCTTTCGGCGCGAGTGAATCGTCGAGCACGCTCGGCACCAGCACCTCGACGATCGGCTTCTTCGACCAGCCGTCGCGCTTGGCATCGTCGTAAGCGCGTTCCATGTAATCGAGCGACGGTGCGATGATGATGCCGGCGCCGAGATGATCGCCATCCTCCGGCATGCCGCGAAATTTCGGCAGCTCCTTCAGCGCTACGTTCATGCGGAACGTGCCGGAGCCAGACACATAGTTCGAAATGCGCCGTGAAAACGCCGGATCGAGATCGGCGGACGGCACCAACTCCTCGAACAATGTTTTCGGATGCAGATTGCTGATGATCCGGTCGCCACGAAATTCTTCGCCGCTCTCCGTTACCACACCAACGGCCCGACCCTTCTTCACAAGCACGCGCTTCACCGGCATCGACACGCGAACATCGACGCCCTGCTCCTCGCACGCGCGTTTCATCGCCTGCGTGATCGCGCCCATGCCACCGATGGCATGCCCCCAAGCGCCTTTCTTGCCATTCACCTCGCCGAAGAGGTGATGCACGAGGACATAAGCCGAACCTGGTGTCGAGGGACTTGCGAAATTGCCGACCACTGCGTCGAAGCCAAACACAGCCTTGATAGGGTCGCTCTCGAACCAGCGCTCGAGAAACTCCCGCGCGCTCAGCGAGAAAAGATCGAACAGATTGCGCTGGCCTTCCAGATCGAGCTTCGCCATGCCGCGCGCTTGTGACGCCAATCGCACTAGATCGCTGACGCCGCCACCCGCATTCGGCGGCGGCTTGAGCACCAGATCGCGCAAGACATCGGCCGCCTGATCGACAGCGGCATAGTAACCGGGCAACGCTTCAGCATCGCGGCGCGAGAAGCGCGCGACCTCTTTTTGTGTCGCTTCCAGACCGCCGCCGACGCGCAATCCGCCACCTTCCGGCAGCGGCAGGAAATTCGCGATGGTGCGCTCGACGATCTTCAAGCCGTGGCGATGCAGATCCATGTCCGCGATCACCTTCGGATTGAGTAGGCTCACCGCATAGCTTGCCACCGAATTGCGGTAGCCGGGATGGAATTCCTCGGTGATCGCCGCGCCGCCAACGAGGTGACGCCGCTCCAGAACAAGCACCTTCATCCCCGCGCGCGCGAGATAAAAAGCGCAGACAAGCCCATTGTGGCCCGCGCCGATGACGATGGCGTCGTAGTTCATACGCCGTAGTCTAGGCGGTTCCGTCGGAACGTGCGCGGACGAAGTTACGCAGCAAGTCCGAGTACGGAATCCGCGGTCTGGAACGGTAAATGCTGAGCATTGGCGACGGCACCATAGGTCAACGTGTTCTTGTACACGTTCAGGCCGGCGCGCAGATGCGGGTTCGCTTTCATCGCCGCTTCCG
>Ga0265340_10000353_pt1 | contig 24451 bp, 24 predicted proteins | sample 4CB225metaG_FD_202082 | JGI IMG/M metagenome (GOLD analysis project Ga0265340, IMG submission 202082) | Rhizosphere microbial communities from Carex aquatilis grown in University of Washington, Seatle, WA, United States - 4-CB2-25 metaG | ecosystem: Host-associated > Plants > Roots >...
GCAGTACGATGACCTGCTGCGTGTTCGCCGGAAGCGTGCCAGGATCGACGATGGGGGATCCGGGAGTCATCAGCATCCAGCCCCAGGCAAGGCCGATCGCCTGATTGGTCGCGCCGCCGGCCGTCATATTGGTGACGGTGTTGTTGAGATTCGTCCAGCCGGTGCTGTTCAGCACATCGGTTTGGCCGATCAACTTCGTGGGACAGACCAGGTTCGCGCTCGTAAAGCCCGCCTGACTGTACAAACCGCCCGGCTCGGCGGGAAACAGCGTCGCGGTCGTCCCCGCTGAGGGCAAGGTATTCTGGACGTCATAGTCCTGATTGCGGTCCATGACGCAGCCATTCCACGTCGAATGGCTCGAATCGGTAGCGACCCAGTTGCAGCCGCTTGTGCCTTGAGTGCAGCTGCTGCCGTTGCTCTTCTTGTAGGACCCATAGCCGCTGCCCGCCAAGTCCCACGGGGCGTAGGTGAGCCAGCTGGCGTTCTTGTTGGCCGTGCCGACATCGACCCCGACGGTGAACGGAACGATCGCAACCGTAATGTCACCGGCATTCGTCGCCGCGCCCTTTAGCATGGTCAAAAGATTCGCGGTCGCCGTTTTCAACATGTTGATCTTGGTGTTGGGGTTGGTGTCGGTCGGACACGGATTGCTGTCCGGCTCGCACATCGATCCCGTATTGTCGAGCACCAGCGCCACCCGCAGCTTCGTCTGACCCCAGACCACCTTGGTCGAGGCCTGCACCGGCATCGTGTTAATGCCGACCACCGAGATTAGCGTCGTCGGCATATTGTCGGTGACGCGGAGCGTCACGTTCTGCGTGCCGGGAGTGACCGTGACGGACCCCGGCGTGCCGTAAGACGAATCGGTCTTATAGTTGGCGTTGAAGTATTGCTGCGCCAGGGTCGTCATCTGCGCATTGGTCAGGCCCGTCGTGCTGCCGATTGCCAGTGCCGCCGAATCGATCGCTTCTTCCATGTTCGAGCGCACCACGACGGCGCGCGCATAATCGAGGCCGGCCCCCGCCGCAGCGGCCAGCGGGACCAACGCCAGCGCGTAGATCATCGCGACATTGCCGCGCCGCGACCTGACAAAGCCGCGGGCGCTGCGCGCCGCGAGTGCCAGAAGACCGCCAAACAGCTTGCCGTTCGACATCAGCGAAACTTTCCATACCGCATGGCGCATTATCGAGGCAGCGGAGTGAAAATACCGTTTCAATCTTCGGGGCTGGTTAGCCAATCCTTAGCAACCCGTTAAGACTTGTCGCGACGTGTCCCGTTAATTCTTCCTCAGCCGCGCGCTGCGATGCTGCCCCGCAAGCGGAGGCAAGATGGCGTGCGAGCGTAAGACTTTGGCGGCCGTGGCCGCCGGCGGCAGCATTTTCGGCCTCGCCGCCTGGCTGTTCTATTTCCGCATCTTCGCCGGGTTGTATGGCGGAGACTGGATGGTCTACTACAACGCCGTCCGCGCGGCGCTCGAAGGCCATTCGCGACTTCTCTATGACGGCGTGGCGTTCACCGCTTCCTTGAACCTGCGCTTCTCGGGCTTGCTTGCCCATCCCTATTCGCTGCATCCGTGGCTATATCCGCCTTCTTATCTGTTGCTGCTGTTGCCGTTCGGCGCTCTGCCGCCCGCGCTCGCCGGGGTTGTCTTCTTGCTCACCAGCTTCGCGCTGATGGCCGCGGCGCTGGTCCTGCTGAGCGAAAAGCGGGACGACCGGCCGCTTTATGTCTTGTCGGCGCTGCTCAGTCCGGCGGCGGCGGTCGTCGTCTGGCTGGGGCAAAACACTTTTCTCACGGCGGCGCTGTTGATTGGCGGGGTCGCGTTGGCAAAGCGCCGCCCGTTGCTCGCCGGGATTCTGCTCGGCGTTCTGACATACAAACCGCAGTTCTGGCTGATGGTTCCGATCGCCCTGATCGCCGCGCGCCAGTGGAAAACGCTCGCCGCCGCGCTGGCAAGCGCCGCGCTCTTGGCGCTGGGCAGCCTTGCCGTGTTCGGCCTCGCACCGTGGCAGGATTGGCTTCGCCTGATGACCGCGCCGAGCGCCTTGTTCGAGCATTGGCAGACGCTTGCGCGGCTCAACGGCGAGAGCCTTTATGCCTGTGCGATGCTCATCGGCGCGAGCCCGCTGCTGGCCAATGCCGTCCAGCTCGCGGGCGCCGCGCTGGCAGGTGCCGCCGTCTGGCGCTGCTTCAGAGCGCCGTTCCCGAACGATCTGCGGATTGCGGTTCTACTCGCCGCAACGATTTTCGCCGCGCCTCATATTATGGTCTACGACGCCCTTCTGCTGTGCATCGCGGCAGCGATCTTTTTCGCCCATACCCTGCGCCACGGCGCGGATTTGGGCGACAGCGTCATCGCCGCGGCGCTCTGGCTCAGCCCGCTGATCAATCCGCCGAGCGTCTTTCTGACCGGGCTGGCGACGCCGCTTCTAGTCGCGCTCTTCGTGCTGCGGGTAGCCAAGCGCGCCGCGCCGTCTCCGCAAGGTTCCATTACCCTTGCGGCGTAACCCTTTGTTGAGCATGTCAGCGAATTCTTCGATTGCCCGCAGGGCTTAACAATTCAATCAGAAGGCCGAGGGGATAAAATAGCGCCGAAGAAAGGCGAAACCGTGAACCGTCGAACACTCCGTTGGATTGCTAAGACGCGCGCCGGCCGCGTTGCGCGGCGCTTGAGCCGAGCCGGGCAGTCGGGTTCGGCGATGCTCGAGTTCGCCTTCATCGCACCTATCTTCTTTGTTCTCTTAATGGGGACGCTCGAGATCGGCATCATGTTCTTCGGCGATTTCGTCCTGCAGAATGCGACCAACGACGCCGCCAGGCTGGTGCGCACCGGTCAGGTCACAGGCACGCTTCCCAACCAAACCTTGACCCCGGCGGAGATCGCCGCCGGCATGGTGGCGGGCCAGCCGATGACCCAGGCGCAGTTTCGTACTTACATCTGCAATGAAATCGCGCCGGTGCTTGCCTGCGATAGCAACCTGCAGATCGATGTGGATTCCTTTTCCAGCTTCGGCGCCGCGAGCTTCCCGTCCCCGCTCAAAGCCGACAACACGCTCGACCCTACTCTCAACAGTTACTCGCCGGGTGCGGTGTGCAACGTCGTGCTGCTGCGGACCTTCTATACCTGGTCGGTCATGACGCCGCTGCTGACGCCGTTCCTCACCAACATGGCGGGCAATAAGCACCTGCTCACCGCGACCGCCGCCTTCCGCAATGAACCCTTCTCGACGGGGGTTTCCGGATGCTGAGCGCGTTCCTCAAATTGTTGCGGGCGCGCGAGGCGATGGCGGCCGTCGAATTCGCCTTCATCGCACCGATCATGATCCTGATGTTCTTCGGTTCGGTCGAGCTGACGTTGGCGGTCGACTGCAACACGCGCGTCGCATCCGTCGCTTCGACCGCATCCGATCTGGTGGCGCAGGAAACGACAGTCAGTTCCACCGATATGGCCAACGTGTTCGCGGCGCTGAACGCGATCATCTATCCCTATCCGAGCGGTTCCGCCCATATCGTGATCTCCAGCCTAGTCGACGCGGGCAGCAACACCGTCAAAGTCGCCTGGAGCGATCAGCAGAACGCGACCGCGCGCACCGTCAACTCCGTCGTGTCCGTGCCCACCGGGCTGATCGTCTCGGGTTCTGGGAGCAGCGTGATCCTGACCGAGATCACCTATTCCTATTCTTCGCCGACCACCAAAGTGCTGGCCGGCACGATTACGATGACCAGCAGCTTTTATTCCCGCCCGCGCCGCAGCCTGACCGTCAAGCACACCTAGACTTCGGTCGGGCGTTCCCACAATCGGGCCGCAATTGCGGCGTAAAACTCGACGCAACGCGAGGCGGCGGTTGAATCCCTTTGCTCCGCGCGCCCATTCCATCCAAGATAGGCCGAAATCCGACCGGCGAAGACGAAAGCAGTCCACAAGCACCCCATGGCCAATCCACTCCTCAAGCACGCCGCCCACCAGCGCCCCGCCAACACTAAGCGCGGCGTCCTGGAACGGTTGTTTACCCTGATGTTTCAAGGGTTTGTCTATAACCAGATCTGGGAAGATCCGGACGTCGACCTGCAGGCGCTCGATCTCAAGGCGCACCACCGGCTGATTACGATCGCCTCCGGCGGCTGCAACGTCCTCAACTACCTGGCCGCCGATCCGGCGCGGATCATCGCCGTCGATCTCAACCAGAACCATATCGCGCTGACGCGGCTCAAGCTCGCGGCGCTTACCAACCTTCCCTCCTACGAGGAATTCTTCCGCTTCTTCGGCCAGGCGAACGACAAAGCCAACCGCGCCGCCTACGATCATTTCCTCTCCGCGCGGCTCGATCACACGACGCGGCGCTATTGGGAAAAGCACATTCCGCTGCACGGCCGGCGCATCAACATGTTCGCGCGCAATCTCTATCATTACGGTCTGCTCGGCCGCTTCATCGGCATTCTGCACGCCGTGGCAAAGCTGCACGGCAAGAAGCTCGAACAAATCCTCTTGGCGCGCACGCTGCCCGAACAGCGCGTCGCCTTCGAGCGTTTAATCGCGCCGCTGTTCGATTACCGCTCGATCCGCCTGTTGTCGAAAAGCCCGGTTTCGCTCTACGCGCTCGGCATTCCCCCGGCGCAATACGACGAGCTGGTGTCGAGCACTGGAGGCAACGCGATCGCCGTGTTGCGCGAGCGGGTGGAGCGGCTGGCCTGCGATTTTCCGATCCACGACAATTATTTCGCCTGGCAGGCGTTCGGCCGCGGCTACGATCTGACCAACCGCGACGCGGTTCCCGCCTATCTGCGCCCCGAGGTCTATGAGGTAATCCGTACACGGACCGATAAGGTGGAAACCCACCACGCCTCGCTGACCGATTTCCTCAAGCACCAGAGCGCGCATTCGCTGCACCGCTTTGTCTTGCTCGATGCCCAGGATTGGATGAACCCCGCCCAGCTCGCTTCACTGTGGGCCGAGATCGACCGCACCGCCGATATCCGCGACGCGCGCGTGATTTTCCGCACCGCCGGCCCCGACTCGCCCTTGCCGCGCAAGCTGCCCGAGGAGCTATTGGCGCCCTGGCACTATCTGGAAGAGGAAAGCCGCGCCTTCCACGCCCAGGATCGTTCGTCGATTTACGGCGGGTTCCATGTCTATGTCCGCGCGGGCTGAGCTTTGAGCGGTCTGGCAGGAAATAATCACGCCGCGTTGATGGATCACATCTATCGGCGCCAGCGTTATGTCTATGATTTCACGAGGAAATATTATCTCTTTGGGCGCGACAGGCTGATCCGCGAGCTCGCCTTGCGCCCGGGCGACAGGCTGGTGGAGGTGGGCTGCGGAACGGCCCGCAACCTGATCCGCATCGCCCGGCGCTACCCCGAGGCGCAGCTGCTCGGCTTGGACGCCTCCCACGAAATGCTCAAAACGGCCGCCGACGCCATCCACCGGGCAGGGTTAGAGGGCCGCATCCGCCTGGCGCACGGCTATGCCGAAGACCTCTCGCCTGCCATGTTCGGCCAGAAAGAGCCCTTCGACGCCTGTGTTTTCTCTTATAGTCTTTCGATGATTCCAGATTGGAAACAGGCACTTAGGTCGGCATCTGCCAGCCTGTCCACAGCCGGGCGCATCCATATCGTGGATTTCGGCGACCTGGGCGGGCTTAGCCGCGCAGGCAAGATAATTCTCCTAGCTTGGTTAAGGCTATTTCACGTCACCCCAAGAGTCGAACTTCTGCAAGGATTCGAGCAGGATAACGCGGGGTCGTTGCGCCTTTTGCCGGGGCGATACGCGTTCCTGATGACCAGCAACAAAAGAGAATCTCTCTAAGGTGGCGATTCTGTTGCCTGGCGGTCACATACACAGGTTAAATCCATAAGAGAGCGATTAAGGATAAGTCGGTGGATAGACAAAAGGCTTCCAAAATCGCCATTATACGCCTTGTTTAAGTTTGTGATGGCTGACGTTGTGCGGTGGGGGGATAGTCGCCCATCGATCAGATTTTGAAGCGAGGGTGGAACAATGAAACTTCGGTCGATTGCCTTGGCGGGCGTTGCGGTGCTGGCTCTTTCTGTTCCGGCAGCCGCGAATAATGCGACGGGTTGGTACGTCGGATTGGGAATCGGTTGGGACACGATGGGCAAGGTCACAGCTGACTACACGCCCGTCTCTGGCGCGCCTTCGAGTGCTACGGCGACCAGTGCAACGGCAAACACCAGCGACTCCGCGCTGTTCGTCGGCTCCTTCGGTTATCGGTTCGACAATCGGATCCGCATCGAAAACGAAATCAGCTATTCCGACCACGATCTGAGCAGCAGTTCGTTGTCGACCCTGAAGGGCCATGCCTCGATCACCGCGGACATGGTCAATGTGCTGTACGACGCGCAGCTCAGCCCACGATGGGATCTTTCATTCGGTGGTGGTCTTGGTTGGGGCAAAGCCAACCTGCATGCCTATGACACGTCCACGAGCCTTGATTATATCAAAGGCTCTGAGGGCGGCTTCATGTGGCAGGGCATTGTCGGTGTGGCCTATTCGGTCTCCGACAACACCGACCTGTTCCTCGACTATCGTCATCGCTCGGTGACCCCCGACGCCGGCTACGCCACGAGCTACGTGGACTACACGGTGAAGCCGAAGGATCTGTCCGAGGATGCGGTTCTGTTCGGCGTGCGCTTCTATTGTTGCTATGCGCCGCCCCCGCCGCCTCCGCCTCCGCCGCCGCCCCCGCCGCCTCCTCCGCCGCCGCCTTGCCCGGTGAAGACGTACATCGTCTTCTTCGACTTCAATAAGGCGAACCTGACGGAAGCCGCGCAGGCCGTGGTTGCCGAAGCCGTGAAAGCGACCAAGGTCACCGCATGCGGCCTCGTCAAGGTGCAGATCACCGGTCACACCGACACGGTGGGCTCCGACAAGTACAACATGGCGCTGTCGATGCGCCGTGCCCAAGCCACCAAGGACGAAATGGTCCGCGAAGGTTTGGACGCGTCGTCCATCGGCATCGAAGGCAAGGGCTTCCACGATCCGCTGGTCCCGACTGGACCTGGCGTGCGTGAGCCTCAGAACCGCCGTGCGGTCATCGATCTGAGCCAGTAACAGTCGGCTCGAAGTTGAATGCGAAAAGGGCGGACCGGTCGGTCCGCCCTTTTTGTTTATGCCTGTTTATTCGCTTGCGGCTCAGATTCGATTATGGCTCAGGGCACCGCGGGGGGCGCGCTCGCTGATGCCGTCCGCTGCGGGTTCGGCTTGGGCACGATCACCGTCGCCATGGCGCCCTGCAGCGTCACGGCCACCTGGATATCGCAGCTGTCGATGGCGCCCGCCGCATCGGCCACCGGAACGCCGCTCACGAAATCGGCCAGCGTCGGCTTTTCCGGCGCCAACGCCGCGCTGACCACCAAAGTGGCCGCGGTGCAGAAATCCTGATTGCCATGGATGCGCTTGAGTTCGGCCTTGGAAGCCAGCTCGGTCTTGAACAGGTTGTAGGCCGCATCCCCTTTCGCGAAGCCTTGGACGCGGCGGAACATCGTCAGCAGCGACTTGTCGGAGCGGCGCAATTCGGGCCCGAAACTGGTCTGGAAGGCGTTGTAATTATCCCGGGCATCGGCGCCGCAGGTCAGCGCGGCATCCATCAGCTCCTGCTGAACGGATGCGGCTTGCATGGCGGAGACCTCTTGCGGCGTTGCGCATTTCAACGCCTTCTTGGCCTCGGCCTCCCCGGTCGCGGCGAGACACAGCAGCAGCGCGCAGCCGCCGGCCATAAGTCTTGTTCTCATGCGGCACCCCAGCGCGGTCGTCTTCCGCCGCTACCATAGCATCGCCATTGCGCCCTTCGCCAACCCCTCGAAGCCGCCTTCATTGAGACAAATTTGGGCCGCCGGGAACGTAGCATTCAGTTTGCGCGTGTACGCTGCGTCACCGCGAGGCCATCATGCGCGCAGTTTCGATTGCCGCCCTTCTGTTGTTTACCACCTCGGCCCATGCCGAAGAGCAGGCCATTTCCTTACGGCTGACTGCCGGCCGCCAGGATCGCTCCGTCCTGCAAGCCGAAAACCTGTCGCCGCTGCTCCGCGACGCGCATTGGGCGCGGGACGAATTGCTGGGCGAGGCTCTCGGGCGCTGGCTTGGCGTGCATAACGGCCGCTGGGACATGTTCGATGCGACGCTCGCGGGCAAAGGCGGGCCGATGATCGCCGGCACTGTCCGCAAGAACGCCGCCGAAATCCAGTTGCGCTGGCGCCCGGACGAATAGCCGCTCCGCGCCGGCGCCTCTTTCGCGCCCCCTCCCAGTCTAGTATTCCTGCACGCCCCGGCCCGAAAAGACCGGATGGTGAAGGCCAGAGCCAAGGATTAGGTGTCATGTCGTACAAAGTCGCCGTGGTCGGCGCGACCGGCAATGTCGGGCGCGAAATGCTGAGCGTGCTCAGCGAGCGCCAGTTTCCCGCGAACGAAGTCGTGGCCCTGGCCTCGACGAAATCCGTCGGGACGGAAGTGTCGTTCGGCGACAAGACGCTGAAGGTGAAGGCGCTCGACTATTACGACTTCAAGGGCACCCAATTGGTGCTGATGAGCGCGGGCGGCGCGGTGTCCAAGGAATGGTCGCCCAAGATCGCCGCGACGGGCGCGATCGTCATCGACAATTCCTCGCAATGGCGCATGGACCGCGATGTGCCCCTCGTGGTGCCGGAGGTCAACGCTTCCGCGCTCGACGGAATCAAGAAGGGCATCATCGCCAATCCCAACTGCTCCACCGCCCAGCTCGTGGTGGCGCTGAAGCCGCTGCACGACGAAGCCAAGATCAAGCGCGTGGTGGTGGCGACCTATCAATCGGTATCCGGCGCCGGCAAGGAAGCGATGGACGAATTGTTCCGCCAGACCCGTGCGGTGTTCGTCGCCGATCCGATCGAGGCCGTGAAGTTCACCAAGCAGATCGCGTTCAACGTCATCCCGCACATCGATAAGTTCCTCGACGACGGCTACACCAAGGAAGAATGGAAGATGATGGTCGAGGTGCAGAAGATCCTCGATCCCGACATCCAGGTGAATGTCACCTGCGTGCGCGTGCCGGTGTTCATCGGCCATTCGGAAGCCGTGACCATCGAGTTCGAGCGGCCGATCACCGCGCAGCGCGCCCGCGCCATCCTCCGCGAGGCGCCGGGCTGCCTGGTCGTCGACAAGCACGAGGACGGCGGATACATCACGCCGGTCGAATGCGCAGGCGAGGACGCCACCTATATCAGCCGCATCCGCAAGGATGCCACGGTCGAGCACGGCCTGTGCATGTGGGTGGTTTCCGATAATCTGCGCAAGGGCGCGGCGCTGAACGCGGTGCAGATCGCCGAGTGCCTGATCAACCGCAAGCTGCTGAAGGCGGCATGAGCGGTAAAGATTGATGTTCTGGAATCTGTTCACCACCACCGCGTTCATCATCGCGGGGTTGCTGTTCTATCGCTTCTGGCCGGCGATCCACGCCGCGATCAAGCGCTTCGACGATCAGAACCGCGCGCGCATCGAAGGCGATATCCGCGACCGTCACGACAGCCTCGCCCATTTCCGCCACACGCTGAAGATCGCCGAGGAACAGGTCGAGGAAATCGGCGAAATCGAAGTGCGCGACGAACGCACCGCCGAGCCCGTCAAGCGCTATCTGTTCGAAGGCGAGCGCTTCGCGCACCGCCGCGAGGCCGAGCGCGTGCGCGAGGAGAAGGTGCGCATGCTCGCGCGCAAATTCTACATGGAACTGCCCGCGGCGCTGGCCGCGCGCAAAGGCGACGGCAAGCTTGGGAGAGATTGAGCCTCTTCCGCCTGCATCAGCTTCGGCAGTTTCCCTAAATCGCCGCCGGCCTGGCGCATGAAGAAGCGCCTGAGCGGAGAGATGCGGTCGACAATCCCCATGCCGAGGTCGCGCGCCAAACGCAGCGGGGCGATGTCGTTGGAGAACAGACGGTTGAGCCCGTCCATCGCCATCGCCGAGGTGAAGGAATCGAACCGCCGCCAGCGCTCGTAGCGCATGAGAGCGCCGAGATCGCCCGGATCGAGGCCGAGCGACGCGGCATCCTGCACCACATCGGCCAATGCGGCGGCGTCTTTGAGGCCGAGATTGAGGCCCTGGCCCGCGATGGGGTGAATGCCGTGCGCCGCGTCGCCCGCCAGCGCGAAACGCGGCTTCACATAAGACCGCGCCAGATGGAACCGCAGCGGATAGGACCAGCGCAACTCCTCGGAGCGAACCTCGCCCAGATGGTCGCCGAAGCGGCGTGCGATCTCGGCGTCGAAATCGGATTTGGCGAGTTTCATCATACCCGGCGCGATGTCCTGACGCTCCGTCCACACCAGCGAGGAGCGGTTGCCCGTCAATGGCAGAATGGCGAATGGACCTGACGGCAGGAAATGTTCGTAGGCGACACCATTGTGCGGGCGCGCGTGATGCACCGTCGCGACGATACCCCATTGCGGATAGGACCAGCTTACGACCCCGATGCCCGCGGATTCGCGCAGCTGCGATTGGCGGCCGTCCGCGGCTACCGCAAGGCGCGCGCGGATCGTCTGTCCGTCGTTAAGCGTGGCGGTCACGCCGTTCGCATCGACTTCAAGGCCGGTCACGGCAGCGGGCGCGACAACGCTCAAGTTCGCCAGCTCTGCGGACTCCGCAAACAAGGTTTGGCGGATGTGGCGGTTCTCGGCGATGTAACCGAGCGGCGCCCCAAGTTCGCGATGATCGAAATGCAGCGAGAATGGCGACGGCGCGCCGCCGAGCTTCGCATCGGTCACCAGGATGTCGTCGATCGGCTGGGCATGCTCCGCGAGGCGCTCCCAGATGCCCAGACGGCGGAACATCCTGACCGACGCGAAGGCCAGCGCGGACACCCGTCCGTCGAAGGGCGCAGCCAGCGCCTCGGCCTCGGGCACCGGATCGGCGACCACAACCTCGAGCCCGCCTTTGGCGAGCGCGATGCCGAGCGCAAGGCCGACCATCCCGCCGCCGCCAATGACCACGTCCACCGTCTTCGTCATGGCTTCGCCCTCATCCTGAGGAGCCCTTTCGCCCTTGCCCTTCGAGACGGCGCTTCGCGCCTCCTCAGGATGAGGGCGAATGGGCGTCTCGAAGGACCACGGCACCCCTCGATGGTCAATGCTCAAAATATAAGCATTCTGAAATCGCCGCATAGAATTTGCGCATGCGCTGCTTTCTTTCAGCCGGTCCCATCATACGCCAATCGTAAAATTTCAACCATTTCAATTGGTTGGTCGTTCTCGGAGCCGCGGCACGGTTCTTGATGAAGCGTTAAGAGGCCAAAGCAAAACGGGGTACAGGCGATGAAACTTATTACGGCGATCATCAAGCCGTTCAAGCTCGATGAGGTGCGCGAGGCACTGTCGGCGCTCGGCGTTCAGGGCATGACCGTCACCGAAGTCAAGGGCTTCGGCCGCCAGAAGGGGCATACGGAAATCTACCGCGGCGCCGAATACGCGGTCAGCTTCCTGCCCAAGCTCAAGATCGAGGTCGCGGTCAAGGCCGAGATGGCCGACGCGGTGATCGACGCGATCAGCTCCAAGGCCAAGACCGGGCAGATCGGCGACGGCAAGATTTTCGTCACGTCGCTCGACCAGGTCGTTCGCATCCGTACCGGTGAAACAGACGGCGACGCGCTGTGAGGCGTCTCGCAACCTTGGGATCAAAGAAGGGGAATTAGGATGAAGATTTCGATGTCGAAAAAGCTGGCGCTTGGTGCGCTTGCAAGCGTCGCGACGCTGGTTGCGACCGCGGGAAGCGCATTGGCCGCCGCGCCCAAGATCGATTCAGGCGACACCGCCTGGATGATCACCTCCAGCGCGCTCGTGCTGATGATGACGATACCGGGCCTCGGCCTGTTCTATGCAGGCATGGTGCGCCGCAAGAACATGCTCGCGACCATGGCACAGAGCTTTGCGGCAACAGCGCTGATTACGGTGCTGTGGACGATCATCGGCTATTCGATCGCCTTTACGCCGAACCCCGACGCCGGCTGGAACCAGGTGATCGGCGGCTTCGGCTATCTGTTCTTGAAACCGATGGGACTCAACGCCACCAGCTCGCTGGCGCCGACGATTCCAGAGTCGGTTTACATGTTCTTCCAGATGACCTTCGCCATCATCACGCCCGCGCTGATCGCCGGCGCGTTGGCCGACCGCATGAAGTTCTCGGCCTTCCTGTGGTTCATGGGATTGTGGCTGCTGCTGATCTATTGCCCGATCGCCCATTGGGTGTGGGGCGGCGGATGGCTCGGAACGGCCGGCGCGCTCGACTATGCCGGCGGCACCGTGGTGCATCTGAATGCCGGAACCGCGGGCCTCGTCGTCTGTCTGATGCTCGGCAAGCGCATCGGCTACGGCACCGAGAACATGGCGCCGCATAACCTTCTGTTCAGCGTCATCGGCGCTTCGCTGTTGTGGGTCGGCTGGTTCGGTTTCAACGCCGGTTCCGCCGTCACCGCCAACGTCAATGCCGGCATGGCCGCCGCCGCGACCCAGATCGCCACGGCTGCCGCTTCGCTCGGCTGGATGTTCGCGGAATGGATCGTCGCCAAGAAGCCTTCCGTCCTCGGCATGATTTCCGGTGCGGTGGCGGGCCTTGTGGCGATCACTCCCGCTTCGGGCTTCGTCGATCCGGTCGGCGCGCTGATCATCGGCGTGGCGGCGGGTGTGGTCTGCTACATCTCGTCGGTGTGGGTGAAGAAGTTACTCGGCTACGACGACGCGCTCGACACGTGGGGCGTGCACGGCGTGGGCGGAGCGCTCGGTGCCATGATGACCGGCATGTATGCCTCCAACGCCATCAATTCGACGTCGCATGGCTGGCTGATCGACGGCAACTTCCACCAGATGTTGATCCAGGCCGAAGACGTCGGCGCCGTGTTCATCTTCTGCGGCGTGGGCACCTTCATTATCCTGAAAGTGATCGACATGGTGGTCGGTCTGCGTGTCTCCCCAGAGGTCGAACGGGAGGGCCTCGATATCAACCTCCACGGCGAAACGGTTCACGCCTGATCCCTCCGTCAACCGTCTCCTCCTAGCAGAACTGGGGCGCCCCTCACCGGGCGCCCCTTTTGTTTTTGGGTGCTAATTCTCAGTGCGGGTGAGTAAAGGAAATGATGAGGGCAAAATACGCGATTGAAAGCACGCCGCCACCCGCGAATTTCCACCACTTTTTGCGCTCATTGTTGCGATACACGAGCGCAAAGAGTGCCGCGGCGATGAGAATGAAATGCCCGATGGCGCCCAACGTCACCATCATCGGAACGAGATCGTGCGCCTGACCGGTGCGCAACAATGACCAGAAAGCGACCGCGCCGGCCTGAATAAGATGCGTGACGAAAAGGCCCATAGCATTCCAGGCAATAGCGATCGCAAAACCGGCCCCATAGCCCCATGGGCTGTTCCGGCTCACGAGAATGATGGCAGCAATGTAGATCAGCGCCTGAAAGGCGTGGAGAATTCGCAGCTGTGGAACGATAATCGCCGACATGAGCAGTGCCACGAGGAACAATATTGCTCCGATATAGGTCCACATCTGCGCGGCACGGGCACTGCCTTGCTCCGAATTTCTTTCCATGTCTCTCTCGCTTCCAGTTGACGGGGCCATGAGAATGGCAGCGCTGCGCTAGTCGGCACGCATGCCACGAGATGAGAGCCGCAATGCGTCCAGCTCCTGCGGATCAACGAGCGCCCCTTTTGCTGGCGCCTTATTGCGCCGGCCCTTCGATGACGACGCCTTGGGCGCGCAGCTTCTCGACGACGCCGGTGTTGCGCAGCAGCGAACCGATATCCACCAGCATGATGGTCTTGCCCGGCTTCGACAGCGCCTCGTCGATCGCGGCGAGGGAATCGGCAATGCCGCGCTCATCGAGCTGCGAGAACTTGCCGGACTGCATTGCGCAATGTTCGAGATTGGGCTCGGTGTAATGGGCCTTGACAGATTTAACATCGCCGGCGGCCCAGGCTTCGGCGGCAGCCTTGGCGTGAACCGCGCGAAGCTCGAGATCGTGCACGGCATTCTCGAGGCACGAACGGGCCTGATCCGCTGGCAGCCTGAGCAGCTCCTTGGCCATCGGCATCGCGTCGTAATCGGCGATGGTGCGGAACTTGACGTGTTTGGCGCTGGCAATCTTTTCCACCATTTGGCGCGGCTGCTCCCAACTCAGACCGTTAGCTTTGTTAAAATCACGCTCCAGCTTGAGCGCCGCGACCACAGGCGCATCGTCTTCGTAATGCTCCGCGTCCTGCTTGATCGACTCCCGCGCCGCGACGAACCGCGCGCGCAGTTCGGGCGGTAGCGAGGCCTCGAGCTTCTGGCCGTCCGGCATCGACAGCAGATCGCTGTTGGTCAGGAGTAACCAGCCGACTTCGAAAATCCCCGCGCTGGCTTCCGGCGGCGCCAGCACGACGCGCGCGCCTTCGACCAATTTCGCAAGATGGCTGGTGTCCCAAACGAGATTTTCGGGCAGGGGGCCGAGCGTGCCGAGAATCCAGATCTCGGAATCGCCTTTCGACAAATGCCAGAACGCCGGGCCGGGCGCTTGCGCCATGACGGTGACGGTCTCCACGCTCCAGTCGCCGACGGGCGGCGCTGTTTGTTCGCTGGCGGCGAAAGACGCCGTGAAAGACGCGGCCAGCGACAGGCCCCCAAGCGCGGCGAAAAAGAATTTCATGCCTGAATCTCCGAATGGCGCGGCATACGGGGGAGCCTGCGGCGCACTTATGGCGATGGACGCTTTGCTATGCCGCGACTACCATTGCATTTCAATTGCGGAGACCATCGTGCTGCCAGGCCGCCTTGCCGCGCTTCCGCCTTCCGCCTTCGCCAAGCTGGCGACGCTGCTCGACGACATTCCGCCGGGCGCCGATCCCATCAGCCTGGCGGTCGGCGATCCGCACGGCGAGGTGCCCCCCTTTGTTATGGAGGCCATCGCACGCCACGCCGGCAAGTTCGGCGAATATCCCCCGATCAACGGCACCGAAGAATGGCGAGCGGCGGCGGGCGGATGGCTGGGGCGGCGCTTCGGCGCCAGCATAGATCCGAACACTCAGCTCCTGCCGCTCAACGGCACGCGCGAGGGCCTGTTCCTGGCGCCGTTCGCGGTCACGCCGGAAAGCAAGGCGGGCGCGCGGCCGGTCATCCTGCTGCCCAATCCATTCTACCAATGCTACGCGGCGGCGATTTTGGCGTGCGGCGCCGAACCCGTCTTCGTGCCCACCGGTTCCGCAACCGGCTTCCTGCCGGATTATGCCGCGCTGCCGCTGGCCGTTCTGGAGCGAACCGTCGCCGCCTATTTCTGTTCGCCCTCCAATCCCGAAGGCGCCTGTGCCCGGGAAGCCTATTGGCAAACGCTGTTCGCACTCGCCGACGCCTACGAGTTCACAGTGTTCGCTGACGAATGCTACGCGGACATTTATGCGGAAACGCCGCCGCTCGGCGCGCTTTCCGTGCGCCGCCCGCCCTATGAGCGGCTGCTCAGCTTCCATTCGCTTTCCAAACGCTCAGGTCTGCCTGGACTGCGTTCGGGCATGGTGGCGGGCGACGCCAAGCTGATGGCGAAGTTCCGCGCCTTGCGCAATTATGCCGGACCGCAAGTGCCGTTGCCGATCCTTGCGGCCTCGGCGGCGGCCTGGAGCGACGAGGCCCATGTGGTGGCGAACCGCACCCGTTATGTCGAACGCCTCGCGCTGGCCGAGCGCCTGCTTGGCAATCGCACGGGCTTTCGTTCTCCCGACGGCGGATTTTTCCTCTGGCTCGATGTCGGCGACGGCGAGAAGGCGGCGCTCGATCTGTGGCGCAAGGCGGGCGTGCGCGTATTGCCCGGCGCCTACATGGGGCGAGAAATCGATCCCGGAAAAACCCGCACAAACCCTGGGTTTCCATACATCCGCGTGGCGCTCGTCAACGATTTATCAACCATTATGAAGGCACTCGAAAGGATGGTCGAAATCCTGGGAGGCGAGACGGCATGAGCGGGCGCGCCGCCGGAGTGTATCAGCCGCGCTCGCGCAACGCCGCGATGGCCGATGCGCTTGCCGAAGCGCGCCGCGCGGTCGGCCGGCTGACGCGGCTGCTCGTGATGCGCGGCGCCGGGCTCTTGCTGCTGCTCGGCACCATCGCCGTGTTGATCGCGCTTGTCAGCTACGATCCCGGCGACGCCAGCCTGAACAATGCCAACGGCGAGGAGGTTTACAACTTCCTGGGACCGATGGGCGCTACCGCCGCCGATCTGTTGCTTCAGACCTTCGGCTTCGCGGCGATTGCTTTTCTCGCGCCGCCCGCCGTCTGGGGTACGCGCGCCCTGCTAGGACGCTCGCTGCGCCACGCGGTGGCGCGCGCCTTCGCCTGGCCGCTCAGTACGATCCTGCTGGCCGCAGGTCTCGGCATCCTGCCGCGTCCCGGCTATTTGCCCGCCGGCGCAGGGGGCACGATCGGAATCGCAGTCGCCGCTCTGTCGAGCCATGTGGGGCAGGTCAATCATCAGGAATGGATCGGCTGGGCGATGCCTGCGATTCTGTTCCTGACCGGATTGCCGCTGGCGCTGATGGCGGCGGATCTTCGGCTCAGGCCGCTGTTGCGCGCGGGCGCGAACGCGGCGGCGTTCGTCTATTGGTTGGTTTCGCTCATTCGGATGCAGTCTTTCTTCGCACGAAAACCTTATGACGACGATAGCGACATCGAACCTGAGATCGAGGACGAAAAGGATTTCGGCCTCTCCGTCGCTCCCGAACCGCTGGCGGCAAGCTCGCGCGTGCGCCGCGACGAACCGAAGAAGTCTCCTGCGACAGCCAAGCGGACGCGCCAGCCTGCGTTGAGCCTGGGCTCTGGCGACTATCAACTGCCGGCGCTGGGCCTCTTGGCCGAACCCAGACGCATTGCCGATGCCATGACGCTGAGCGACGAGTCGCTCGAAGAAAACGCGCGCATGCTGGAAGCCGTGCTCGCCGATTTCGGCGTCAAGGGGCGCATCGCGGCGGTGAGACCCGGCCCGGTGGTGACACTCTACGAATTCGAGCCGGCGGCGGGCGTCAAATCCTCGCGGGTGATCTCGCTCGCCGACGACGTGGCGCGCTCGATGTCGGCGGTCGCCGCGCGCATCGCCGCCATTCCGGGGCGCAACGTGCTCGGCATCGAGCTGCCCAACCAGACGCGCGAGATGGTCTATCTGCGCGAACTCTTGGCCTCCAGCGAATATGAGAAAGCGCGCGCGCCGTTGATCCTGGCGCTGGGCAAGACCATCGGCGGCGAAGCGGTGATGGCCGATCTCGCCAAGATGCCTCATCTGTTGATCGCCGGCACCACGGGCTCGGGCAAGTCGGTGGCGCTCAACACCATGATCCTGTCGCTGCTCTACCGCATGCCGCCCGAGCAGTGCCGCATGATTCTGATCGATCCCAAGATGCTGGAATTGTCCGCCTATGACGGCATTCCCCATCTGCTCGCCGCCGTCGTCACCGATCCGAGGAAGGCCGTCGTCGCGCTCAAATGGGCGGTGCGCGAAATGGAAGAGCGCTACCGCAAGATGTCCAAGCTCGCGGTGCGCGGCGTGGAAGCGTTCAATGAGCGGGTGCGTAAGGCGAATGAAAAGGGCGAGGTGCTGAAGCGCACAGTGCAGACCGGCTTCGACCGCGAGACCGGCAAGCCGATCTATGAAGACGAAGTGCTCGAGCTGGAGCCCTTGCCCTACATCGTCGTGGTGGTCGACGAAATGGCCGATCTGATGATGACCTCCGGCAAGGAAGTCGAAGGCGCGGTGCAGCGCCTGGCGCAGATGGCGCGCGCGGCGGGCATCCATCTGATCGCCGCCACCCAGCGCCCGTCGGTCGACGTCATCACCGGCACCATCAAGGCGAATTTCCCCACCCGCATCTCGTTCCAGGTGACCAGCAAGATCGACAGCCGCACCATCCTGGGCGAACAGGGCGCCGAACAGCTGCTCGGCCAGGGCGACATGCTCTACATGATGGCGGGCGGGCGCATCCGGCGCGTCCACGGCCCCTTCGTCAGCGACCGCGAAGTGGAAGACGTGGTCAGGTTCCTCAAAACCCAGGGACGGCCGGATTATCTCGACGCCGTCACCGAAGAACCGGACGAGGATGAAGATCCCTACGCACTCTATGGCGGCAATGGCGAATCCGGCGACGACCTCTACGACAAGGCGCTCGCGATCGTCGCGCGCGAGAGGAAGGCGACGACCAGCTACATCCAGCGGCGCCTGCAAATCGGCTATAACCGCGCGGCGCGGCTGATCGAGCGGATGGAGGAGGAGAACGTCATCTCCAAGCCCAACCACAAGGGCCTGCGCGAGATTCTCTTGCCCGAGCACCCGGAAGACTAACCTTCGCGGCGCGAAATATTCGTCACACTTTCCCGCCATTTCTGGCATTCTGTCGCCGGCACGACGGAGGGGAGCTATGCAGTATATCGAACAGTCGCTCGGCAAGGACGAACGCATCGTCGCCATTGCCCATTTTCACTGGTGGTACACGTTCAAGGCGTGTTGTGCCCTGGTCTTCCTGGGCATCTTCCTGGTCGGAGTCTGGATCTTCTTTGTCATGATGATCCGCAAGCAGACGACGGAGATTGGCGTCACCACCCACCGTTTCGTGGAAAAGACCGGACTGTTCTCGCTCACCACCAACGAGATCGCGCTGCAGAACATCGAAGGCGTGCGCGTTACCCAGCACCTCTGGGGACGCATCCTCGGCTACGGCCACGTCCGCATCGAGGGCACCGGCGTCGATGCCATAACCATCCCTGACATCGCCGATCCGATCGCCTTCCGCGCCGCCCTTGAGACCGCCAAGGACAGCCAGCGCAAAGCCTGAGAGCGAACCGGCGCTGAACCGATCTGCGGCGGAATGACGCAGGCATTTGCTGCGCTGCAAAAGAGGCGGGCCGGTCCGCCTATATTCCCTATAATCCCAAGGGGTGTCGCTTCGTTGACAGGGCGGCGGAGCCGGGCCTAGCTTTTGCGCCGCACAAAGACCGGACGGCCCAAAACAAGCGTATCCGCGAGCCTTGCGCAGCCAAACTGCTCATTGCGGGACCGTTCATTCGGGGAATTTCGAACGCCATGAAGGTTCTGGTGCCCGTCAAGCGGGTGATCGATTACAACGTCAAGGTTCGCGTCAAAGCGGACCAGACGGGCGTGGACCTGGCGAACGTCAAGATGTCCATGAACCCCTTCGACGAGATTGCCGTCGAGGAAGCGGTGCGGCTCAAGGAAAAAGGCAAAGTCGGCGAGGTGATCGTCGTTTCCATCGGCCCCGCCCAGGCTTCGGAGACCATCCGCACCGCGCTCGCGATGGGTGCCGACCGGGGCATCCTGGTGAAGGTGGAGGGTGAGGTCGAACCGCTCGCCGTCGCCAAGATCCTCAAGGCAATTTGCGACGCCGAACAGCCGGGCCTCGTCATCGCCGGCAAGCAGGCCATCGACGACGATTCCAACCAAACCGGCCAGATGCTCGCCGCCTTACTCGGCTGGGGGCAAGCGACTTTCGCCCATCGGCTGGAGCTTGGAGAGATGAGCGCTAAGGTCGAGCGCGAGATCGACGGCGGACTACAGACCGTGGAGGTCAAGTTTCCCGCCGTGATCACCACCGATCTGCGGCTCAACGAACCGCGCTATGCGTCGCTGCCCAACATCATGAAGGCGAAGAAAAAGCTCATCGACGAAAAGACCCCTGCCGATTACGGCGTCGACGCCACGCCGCGCCTTAAGGTGCTCAAAGTCAGCGAACCGCCCAAGCGCCAAGGCGGCGTGAAGGTGAAGACCGTGGCAGAGTTCGTCGCCAAGCTGCACGAAATCGGGGCGCTGTGATGAGCGCTCTCGTCATCGCCGAGCACGACAACAAGGCGCTGAAAGACGCGACCGCCAAGACGGTGACGGCGGCGTCGCAACTTGGCGCGGGCGTGCATGTGCTGGTCGCCGGACTGAATTGCGGCGCGGTTGTTGAAGCGGCGGCCAAGCTCGCGGGCGTCGAGAAAGTGCTGGTCGCCGACGACGCGCTTTATGCCCAAATGATCGCCGAGACGATGGAGTCGCTAATCCTGTCGCTGGCCGGCCAGTACGACGCGATCCTGGCGCCCGCGACGGCCAACGGAAAGAACATCCTGCCGCGCGTCGCCGCCAAGCTCGACGTGCCGCAGATTTCTGAAATCATAAAGGTGGTCGCTCCCGACACGTTCGAGCGGCCGATCTATGCCGGCAACGCCATTCAGACCGTGCAGGCCCCTACCGGCAAGAAGGTCATCAGCGTGCGAACGACGGCGTTCAAGGCCGCCGAAGCGACGGGATCGGCCGCCATTGAGAAGGTCGCGGCGGCTTCCGATCCCGGCACCGCGAAATTCATCGGTGAGGAATTGTCGAAATCCGAGCGCCCCGATCTGACCTCGGCGAAGATTGTCGTCGCGGGCGGGCGCGGCCTGCAATCGGGCGAAAATTTCAAGCTGCTGGAGAAGATCGCCGACAAGCTGCACGCGGCACTCGGCGCAAGTCGAGCCGCCGTCGATGCCGGCTTCGTGCCGAACGATTTCCAAGTGGGCCAAACCGGCAAGGTGGTGGCCCCCGATCTTTACATCGCGGTGGGCATTTCCGGCGCGATCCAGCATCTGGCGGGAATGAAAGATTCCAAGGTCATTGCCGCCATCAATAAGGATGAAGAAGCGCCGATCTTTCAGATCGCCGACGTCGGACTGGTCGCCGATCTCTTCAAGGCGATCCCGGAAATGGTAGAAGAACTGAACAGGCTCGGCCTTTGAACCGCAGCCGATAGAGATAGGGTATCAGGCATGAGTATCGAACGGATTGGCGTTATCGGCGCGGGACAGATGGGCAACGGCATCGCCCATGTGCTCTCGCTGGCGGGCTACGATGTCGTCCTGGAGGACATCAACTCCGAGCAACTGGGCAAAGCCACGGCGCTGATCCGCAAGAACATGCAACGCCAGGCGGGCCGCGGCCTGATCAAGGAAGACGAGGTCGAACCCGCGCTCAAGCGCATCCATCCCTCGCAAGACCTGGAAGGCATGCGCGACCGCGAGCTGGTGATCGAAGCTGCGACCGAAGACGAAACCGTCAAGCGGAAGATCTTCCAGGATCTTTGCCCGCGGCTGTCCGATAAGGCGATGATCGCCACCAACACCTCGTCGATTTCGGTGACGCGGCTGGCCGCTTCCACCGACCGGCCCGAGCGCTTCATCGGCCTGCATTTCATGAATCCGGTGCCGGTGATGCAGCTGGTGGAAATCATTCGCGGCATCGCGACCGACGACGAGACTTTCCAAGCGGCGCTCGAGATCGTCAAGCGCGTCGGCAAGACCGCCGCCTACGCCGAAGATTTTCCCGCCTTCATCGTCAACCGCATCCTGCTGCCGATGATCAACGAGGCGGTCTATACGCTGTACGAAGGCGTCGGCAACGTCGAGGCCATCGACACCGCCATGCGGCTGGGCGCCAACCACCCGATGGGGCCGCTGCAGCTCGCCGATTTCATCGGGCTCGACACCTGTCTGGCGGTAATGCAGGTGCTCTACGAAGGCCTAGCCGACTCCAAATACCGGCCCTGCCCGCTGCTGGTGAAATATGTCGAAGCCGGCTGGCTCGGCCGCAAGACGGGCCGCGGCTTCTACGATTACCGCGGCGAACATCCGGTTCCGACGCGCTAGCGGTCCGCCAGCCACTTCAGATAGCTGACCGATTCCGGCGCGGACCAGTCGGCGGGGCCCTCGGCGCGGGCGATCTCGCGCCCCTTGGCGTCGATCAAAACGCTGAGCGGCAAGCCGTAGGCGCCGAAGGCGCGAAACAGGCTGGTGTTCGAATCGAGATAGGTGTGCAGCGCGCCCGCGCCATGGGAGGCGAGGAAGCTGCCCGCCTCCGGCACCGTATCCCGGCCGACATCGACCGCCACAACCGCAAAGCGCTCCTCCGGGATGGCTTTCTGCAGCGCCGCCAGGGCGGGTAGCTCCTTCACGCACGGCGCGCACCAAGGCGCCCAGAGGTTCACGAGCACCAGGCGGCCCTTGAACTCGTCCAGGCTGTGCAGCTTGCCGTCCGCTCCGGAAAAAACCACGGAAGGCACGGGTTTCGCCGGGTGCGTCGGCGCCAGAATCTTGAGCGAAGCAGGCAGCGCGTGGACAGAAAGCGTCGTGATCACATATAGAACACCGAGAAGCGCAGCCGCGCCGAGCGCAACCGCAATGGTGAGGGGGCGAAGGCGGGCCAGCGTCATGAGTACCTCATGGCTACGAACAAGATGTGGGGCGGCCGGTTCGCCGGTTCCCCGTCCAAGATCATGGAGGAAATAACGCCCTCCATCGATTTCGACAAACGCCTGGCCGGCCACGACCTCGAAGGCTCGCGGGCGCACGCCCGCATGCTGGCGACCGAAGGCATTATTTCCAAGGATGAGGCGGGCGCAATCCTGGGTGGCCTCGACGCCATCGGGCGCGAGATCGCCGAGGGCAAATTCGTCTTCAAGCGCGAGCTGGAGGACATCCACCTGAATATTGAGTCGCGGCTCGCCGAAATCGTGGGCCCGGCGGCGGGCAAGCTGCACACGGCGCGCTCGCGCAACGACCAGGTGGTGACCGATTTTCGCATGTGGCTGCGCGAGGCCTGCGCGCGCGCCGACGAAGGCCTGAAGGAACTGCAGCGCGCGCTGCTGACACAGGCGAACGAACATGCGGCAACCGTAATGCCCGGCTACACCCACATGCAGAGCGCCCAGCCGGTTAGCTTCGGCCATCATTGCCTGGCCCATGTGGAGATGTTCGCGCGCGACCGCTCGCGCTTCGCCGATGCCGCCAAGCGGATGAACGAATGCCCGCTCGGCGCGGCGGCGCTGGCCGGGACCTCGTTTCCCATCGATCGCGAGGTGACCGCGAGAGCCTTGGGCTTCGCGCGGCCGATGCGCAATTCGCTCGACGCGGTGTCGGCGCGCGATTTTGCGCTCGAATATCTGGCGGCGGCGGCAATCGCGGCGACCAATCTGTCGCGGCTTGCGGGCGAGCTGGTGCAGTGGTGTTCGCCCGCCTTCGGTTTCGTGCGGCTCTCGGATGCCTTCACCACCGGCTCCTCGATCATGCCGCAGAAGCGCAATCCCGACGCAGCCGAGCTGATCCGCGGCAAGACTGGCCGGGTGCTCGGCGACTTTGTGGCACTGGCCACCGTCGTCAAGGGCCTGGTGCTCGCCTATGGCAGCGACCTTCAGGAAGACAAGGAGCGCGTCTTCGACGCCGCCGACACGCTGGAGCTGTCGCTTGCGGCCATGGCGGCAATGATCGCCGACATGAAAGCGGACCCGCAAGCGATGCGCGCCGCGGCGAATGCGGGTTTCTCCACCGCGACCGATCTGGCCGACTGGCTGGTGCGGGTGGCGAAGAAGCCGTTCCGCGAGGCACATCATGCCGCTGGTGCCATCGTCAAGCGTGCCGAAGAGCTGAAACTCGATCTCGACAAACTGCCGCTCGGCGAAATGCAGAAGATCAAGCCTTCCATCACCCAAGAGGTGTTCGCGGTCCTCGGCCCGGAGGCCAGCATGGCCTCGCGCATCAGCCTGGGCGGCACCGCACCGTCGCGGGTGCGCGAACAAATTGCTTTCTGGCGGGAGAAGCTGAAATGAAGATCGCTCTCAGGCTGGCGCTTGCCTTCGCATACCTGCTCACGGTTTCGGGCTGCGGCGTGAAAGATGAACTGGTCAAGCCGGACGGAAAGCCCACACAAAAAGGCGACAAGGACCCTTCCCAGCCGCCTCAGCCGATGGGCCGATGAACCATTTCTCCTACAGGAACGGCCGGCTTCATGGCGAAGACGTCGACCTTGCCGACCTGGCGGCGAGCATCGGCACGCCGTTCTATTGCTATTCGACGGCGACGCTCGAGCGCCATTACCGCGTCTTCGCCGACGCCCTGCCCAAGGGTTCGCTGATCGCCTTTTCGGTCAAGGCCAATGGCAACCTCGCGGTGCTGAAGACGCTGGAGCGGCTGGGCGCCGGGGCCGACGTGGTCTCGAGCGGCGAGTTGAAAAAGGCGCTGGCCGCCGGCATTCCCGGCGAGCGGATCGTTTTCTCGGGCGTCGGCAAGACAAAGGCCGAGATGGCGGCGGCGCTGGCGGCCGGAATTTTTCAGTTCAACGTCGAAAGCGAACCGGAACTGAAGGCGCTGGACGAGGTGGCGGGCTCGATGGGCAAGCGCGCGCCCATCGCGCTGCGCATCAATCCGGACGTCGACGCCAAGACGCACGCGAAAATCTCGACCGGCCACGCCGACACCAAATTCGGTATTCCCTGGAGCCGCGCGCGCGAGGCTTATGCTCTGGCGCGCACGCTCGGCCATGTCGAGATCGTCGGCGTCGACGTTCATATCGGCAGCCAGATCACGGAACTCGCACCTTTCGAGGCGGCGTTCACGCGCGTCGTCGAATTCGTCGGCGAGCTGCGCCGCGACGGGCACACCAT
>Ga0265340_10000355_pt1 | contig 24409 bp, 22 predicted proteins | sample 4CB225metaG_FD_202082 | JGI IMG/M metagenome (GOLD analysis project Ga0265340, IMG submission 202082) | Rhizosphere microbial communities from Carex aquatilis grown in University of Washington, Seatle, WA, United States - 4-CB2-25 metaG | ecosystem: Host-associated > Plants > Roots >...
CTCGCTCGTCGGATCGGGATAACACATATCGAGCGAGGCGGTTGCCCCCGTCTGTTTGACCCGTTTGAATAGATCCACAAGTCCCTGGCCTTTATGGATGTACATCTTATGCATAAGCGGCGGATAACCGAAGTGAAACAGGGCGGCCTGGCGGACCAGCTGATAATCAACATCATCGGCGCTGAAGGTGTGGTTGGCCGCCGGGTTGTTCAGGACAATGCGGTCTACATCCGGTGGGCTGACAATTATCGAGTAGGAGGTAGTTGTCTTTGTATCTACCAGGATGCCCTCTGACAAGGTAGGTCCATAAGAGTCGATCAGCTCCCGCAGGATCCGCCCAAAGGCGTCAGCACCGACCTTGCAGATTAACCGGGTGGGAATCCCAAGGCGGTGCAGTGCCAATCCGGTGTTGGAAACCGGCCCACCGGTACTTAACGCCGCCGCTCCGACCTCGATCAAGCGTCCCGGTTGGAAGGCATCCTGGAATCCGTCTTTAGGAACCGCCTGCATGCCAGGGATAATATCCAGGCAGATGTGACCGGCGACGACAACATCCCGCACCTTTTCCATCCTGCCTCTACTTTCCCTGATAGGTTCGCGCATAGTTGTTGAGCTGCAAAGATTCCCCGCTGAAAGCTACAGCCGAATTATTATCAACGATCATAAAAGAAGTATAACATTGGGAAGCTGAAATTTATTGCAAGACAAAGTATAAACACAAGTCTCTCAGCGATAAATTATTAAGGTATGGCCAAAGTTCACACTTCTCTTCCAAATGGTAATAGTCCTGCACAGGGACCCGCAGGATATGGTTTTGCGTCCTACGGGCATCATTGATCTCTCCCCCAAGTGGCGGACAATTGAACACCCCAAACGATGGATGCGGCAAGGGAGATTTTATTGTAGGATAAGTTCATGAACCGCGTTTATGGCCGCGGTCCAACCCAGAGAATGCACTGCGTCGCATAAAACCTTGGTGTCCCGGACGCAGGTTAAGATCCGGACAACTACCCTAAATAACCTAAGGAGAAATCTATGAACAAAGATATTTTGGAAGGCCAGTGGAAACAAATGCGGGGCGAGGCCAAATCATGGTGGGGCAAACTAACCGACGACGATCTCACACGAGTCGCTGGTAAGTATGACTCCTTAACCGGTGTCCTTCAGGAAAAATATGGCTACACGCGCCAGCAAGCCGAAACCGAGATCGATAAACGCGTGACGGCCTTTGAAGCCAATCTGAAGAAGGCGAAAACTACCCTCACCAAATAACTACCGGAAGAACGCTTGATAAGAATCGGTGACCCAGCTTAAAGACGCGCACACTCGACTGACTCACCTGATATCCCCCAAGTGGACGAGAGAAACACTCCCTAATCGGTGGATGCGGTTGGGGAGGTTTCATTTTAAAATAAAATGTTGATGCATTTATTCGCGCGTACATAACGCCTCTCTAATTAAATCAAGTAATAAGTCCGGCGGATTATGAAGAGCATAACCACAATATGGCGGAAGTGGGAAATTGGTATTCGTGGACGAGTCATAAGTGCTTAAGCAATTATGGCTTTGGAAGAAAATCGGTAACTACGCATATTTCTTTGACAACAAACCATCAATAATAATAATTCATGCGGTTTTACCCGGTGTCAAAGAATGGAAAGGATTAACCATGTTCGATCCTATTCTCGTACCATTGGATGGTTCCCCGTATGCCGAAAGCGCCGTACCACAAGCAGCTGCAATCAGCCAGGCTTTCAATGCAAAAATCATGCTGTTGCACATCCTGGAAAGGGATCGAGTGGATCCTTCAACGCAAGTCTTTGACCTATTGAACTGGCAAATCAAGAAAATGGAAGCTAAGCTGTATCTCGAAAGAATGAGTGATCGCCTTCAAAAATCGAGCTTGCAGACAGAGACAATTGTTCTGGAAGGACCGGTGGCTGAATCGATTACAAAATTTGCTCAAAGTCAGGATATGAAATTGGTCGTCCTGAGCAGTCATGGTCAGAACGGGTTGAGAAAATGGGGAACCAGCAGTATCACGAATAAAATCATACTCAGCGCACCTACCTCCGTGCTCATCGTGCGTGCCCCTCGAATTGAAGAAAAACCATACAGGCGGATTTTGGTGCCGCTGGATTGTTCCTGGCGGGCAGAAAATGTGTTACCCATAATCGCACTCCTGGCCCGTTTTCACAAATCACAAATTCAAATTGCACATGTGGTGAAAACTACAGAATTGTCCCGCCATTTACCTCCCGATCAGGAGGATATCGATTTATCCAATAGAATTGTAACGCGCAATCGAGATGAAGCACTTCATTACCTCAATCAAGTGCAATTGCATTCATCCCTGGCTGACATCGATATAAATACCCACCTGATCATCAGTGACAATGTAACCTTGGCTCTTCATGAACTCGTGGAAAGGGAACAAATTGACATGGTGGCATTCAGCGCACATGGTTATTCGGGAAATAACCAGTGGCCATATGGCAGTGTGGTCAATAATTTTATCCTGTACGGCAAAGTGCCGCTGTTAATTGTCCAGGATATGCCTTTAAAAGAAGAACCAAGTCAGGTATATATGCCTGTAAGGGACGAACCCCGACAGGAATATTTGCCCGTGAGACAACAATTATTACATTAACTTATGCAACCGCCCTTCATCGGCACTCCGCCATTTTGCATCCATTCCGCCGACATAGGGTCCACGCCATCATTGCCAGCTCTCATGCACGTCGACACTCGGGTGATGACAATGGATAAAATCGAAACTCAAAGAATAAATGGATTACTTCCATGCCAAACGAAGCCAAAGCACTATAGAGTTATAAATATAAAACAGAAAAGGAGTTTAGAATGACAATTTCCGCTTTTTTGACACTGGCTTTAGGTATCGTCCTCTTGCTATTTGGGAGGCGTGCTTTCTGGATTTTTGTGGCCGTAGCTGGGTTTATTGCCGGGCTAACATTCGCCACGATGTTTATGCACAACCAGCCTGAATTGGTGATCCTGTTGATCGCCATCCTCGCAGGGATCATCGGCGCCTTCCTGGCGATTGTGTTGGAGGGCTTGGCCATCCTGATCGCCGGTTTCCTGGCTGGCGGATATCTGGCGACTTCATTGGCAGTTTCCCTGGGTATGACCGTCGGTTCCGGGAATTGGGTCATCTACATCATCGGCGCCATTATCGGGCTGATTCTGGTGGCTGCCCTTTTCGATTGGGCCATCATCATCCTGTCGGTGCTGTTGGGAACCGAAATCATCATGACCTTCCTGAGTAAACCTGTCTCTGCATATTACTGGCTGGTCTTTGTGATTCTGGTTGTAATTGGCATTGTCGTCCAGGCCGGTGTTTGGCATCGCCGATATCCCGTTAAGCGGCAGTGGAGGCGAAGCCAGGCTTCATAATTTCGATAACAACTTTGAACACATGCCAGAACTAAAACCTGAACCTGAGCAAATAGCCGAAAGAAGATAAACGCGCCAAAGCCCGGACCGAACCATAGGTTCGGTCCGGGGTAGCTTCACTGCCCATGATAATCACAACAGGAGAACACCATGCAAATCCAAATCAATACCGACCATAACATCGAAGGTCACCAGGCGCTGACTGCTCAAATCAGTGGAGTGGTAGAGAATGCTTTGAGCCGATTCAGCGATCACATCACTTTGGTGGACGTACACTTGAGCGATGAGAACAGCGATAAAAAGGGCGGCAATGACGACATGCGCTGCATGATGGATGTCCGCCTCGAAGGTCGTCAGCCCATCGCGGTGACTTATCTAGCAACCACTTTAGACCAGGCCGTTGACGGCGCTGCAGAAAAAATGGTCCATCTTATCGAGAAAACTCTCGGGCGGGAGCATGACCAGGAGAGTCACAGGACGGACCCAGCTGTGACTGAGTCAAAATTCACTGAGAAGCCATGAGTGACAATTCACAAAATATCCGCCACTCTCTGGGGCATCCTGCGGTTTTAACAATTCGCATTCGTGCGGTTTAGTATAAGAGTTACCTATAGCAAAACTACCGAAGTAGCCTCTCACTCAACTTCGCAGTTTTCATCTTTTCTTTCTCTACCTGTTCCGTGAAATCAAAATGCCAAATATGATCGGCTTCGAGCGATCCATTCTTACAAACTTTCCCCATCAGGGCCGGCCAGGATGCTCCAAACGTGAATGACGGTCAATTTATGACCGTCATTCACGTTTTACGTATAAACTCGCAAGATATTTAATCTGCCGGTTATTGACTTTTTCATCAAACCCGGATAAATTGCCCAATCCATCCGAACTATCACGACCAGTGTCTTTGCACTGGGAAGGTCGGCAAAGATTCAATCTCGTGCTTATCTAGCTTCAGGAACACAGTATCATCGTGAGTATCGCCCATCGCCGAAAGAGGGATGATGACATCTTTCTTTCCCCACAAATGTCCTTCTCGCAACACTAAATGCGTAATATTGCCGTTCTTCGGGTTAACCACGAATTCGTCAACGTGACCCACATCGCCATCCGTCGCCTTAACGCGTGTACCGCGGCGAACAGCTAACTCCCCAGGCGGTATCTGCTTATTTTTGACGGACTCATACACTGGTATTTCAGAATTAACATAGGGTAAATAATAGTATGATCCCAAACCATATGTTCCGCCAAACCCAAAATTCGCATTGGGCAGGGTATCTTCGATAACAGTTGTTGTGATAAATGGGTCCAACTTCTCCAGTTCTGACTTGCTGCAACTCAATCGAATCGTATCGGCTGTTGTTTTGGTCACTAAATCAACCGGTACAATGAATTCCGTGTTGGGAGACGAATCCTCTTTCACTACCAGATGGGTCACCTTGTTCATAACCGGGTTTATAAGCACATAAACTGAGCGGCCACACACACCGTCTGAACACTCGACTTGGGCTTTTAAAGCAATATCCATAGTACACCTCCATAAAAAATTATCCGGTTTTCAACATTCCACAACCGGTTGGTCTGGGCTAGATTACAAGCCATGAATTCATCATATTACGAACTCCAATCGGCAGGAACCGCCGACCGGGGAGTGTTTACCTCCCCCACTCGGGGGGAAATTTTGAGAGATTAGTTAATTTCTATATGAAAACTTGACTGTGTTTTGTCTACCGGGCGGCAAATACCTCTGCTGGCTGAGCAACCCCCCGTTTGTATTCGCCTGCCCTGAGCGAAGGGTGGGGTCACAGCCACCACCAAGCCCAAATGATCAGTCAACAAGTACTTCATGCTTTTATCGCTAAACATCGCGACCGTCAACCCCGCAATGGAATAATACTTCGTCACCTTATTATCGGTCACTTCATAAAGTCCACACTCAGGTGCCACCCTCTCCAAATCCGAATGAATAACAATTGTTGACAACCAAATTTTTAATTGAGGATTTGGGGAGGGTAGGGTGGGGCATCCGGGTCCTGCGTCTATACCACCTGCTTCACGCGGCTTCCGTCACCATTATACGCAAAATACCATTGCGTATCTACCTTGACGATGAAATCACCCAACAAAGACCTCCTAGGTGCTGAGGACCTCAGAGGTCTTAAGTTGCTTCCAGGATGAAAATCTCAAGGATTTTTAGAACTAGTTGCAGTTAGCTTCCATTGCCGGAAAACGGCCATCTGGAGTGGCGGGGAAACCATAGTTAACGCACCGGTCGGAATTGATATTCTGTACAAGGATTCCTTCCACTAGCTGTCCAGCGGTGACAGTCATAGAGTCGATCCCGGACCTGGCGGTATAGGCTGCCGCAGAGCGATTGGCCAGGTTCTCACTTCCAATCGGGAATGCCATCAATGTGTATGTACCCGGAGCCACCTGCATTCTAAAAGTTGAAGACGGACTTCCACCTGGCACTTCCATGGAATACCAGTGCTCGGGGCTGACGAAATATAGTACGGAGGCAGGTGTGGGCGGCGATTGGTAAGTGATCGTTCCGGCGATAGTTGCCGGTGTTGCATCGGGTGTAACTTTGCTGCAGTTCTCTTCTATCGGCGCGAAGCGACCATCAGGCGTACCGGGGAAAGCATAGTTAACACACCGGTCGGAATTAATATTCTGCACGCGGATTCCTTCCGCCACTTGTCCGGCAGTAACTGTCAAAGCACCGAGACCGGACCCGGTCGTATAAGCGGCCGCGGGGCGGTTGGCCTGGTTCTCGCTGCCGGCTGGGAAAGCGATCACCTGATAGGCGCCGGGTGCCACATGCATTTCGAAGCTCGAAACCGGGTTTCCACCTGGCACTTCCTGGACATACCAATGCTCTCCGCTGATGAAATACAGCACGGAGGCGGGAGTGGGCGGAGCCTGGAAACTGATGGTCCCGCGCACGGTAACTGGCGCTGTATCGGACGTGAGCTTACTGCAGTTCTCTTCTATCGGTGGGAAACGGCCATCCGGCGAAGCGGGGAAAGCATAGTTTACGCACCGGTCTGAATTGATATTCTGCACGCGGATGCCTTCCACCACTTGTCCGGCTGCAACGGTTAGAGCCCCAATCCCAGCCCCAGTGGTATAGGCGGCCGCGGGACGATTGGCTAGGTTCTCACTTCCGATCGGGAATGCCATCAACTGGTAAGTGCCGGGAGTCACTTGCAGTTCGAAAATCGCCATCGGGCTTCCGCCAGGCACCTCCAGCGGATACATGTGGTCACTGCTGATGAAATACAGCATGGAAGCGGGAGTAGGCGGGGCCTGATAGCTGATAGTCCCGCGTATGGTGGCCGGAGGGATTTCCGTCGGGAGTTTGCTGCAATTTTCTTCCAAACCAGGGAAACGCCCATCCGGCGAGGCGGGAAAAGTAAACGTAACGCAATTATCGGAATTGATGTTTTTTACATGTACGCCTTCCACCACCTGGCCGGCTGCAACGGTTAGAACGCCGATCCCAGCTCCGGTGCTAAAAGCGGCCGCGGGACGAAATTGTGCTGTTTCACTCCCAACGGGGAATGACACCAGCTGGTAGCCTCCCGGAGCCACTTGTATTTCAAAGGATGAAGATGGGCTGGCGCTTGGTACTTCTAGCGAATACCAGCGTACTGGACTAATAAGATACAGCATGGAGGTTGGAGTTGGCATTCCCTGGTACGTGATGCTTCCTCGGATGGTAGCTGGCGTTTGGGCAGAGGGGGTATTCTGTATCGGCGCTGTAATTGAGACCGGCGTCGTGATGGTTATGTCACACCCTGTTAGCGTAAAGATAAGGCTCATGGCGAGGATCAGCCAGAAGACCGAAGAAAGATGTTTTAAGTGTTTCATTTAGTGCTCCTTTTCGTAAGTAAAACCTGGATAAGTTGAATACGTACATTTCCATATTAGCCTTTGTGCAGAAAAAAATCCCCTCCCAAAGGGAGAGGATTAACCTGGTCAAGTGGATAGGTTTTGGAACAGGGGCTGTTAGACCGAATGAAGACGCTGAGAAGTGCTCGGAGGATAGCGGCTTCTTCCCCTTTTGCCGCTTATTCGAATAGTTGCGTCCGACGATCTCTTCAACTATGTTCTGGATGGAAAGTTGTTTTTCTCGGCAATCCTTCGCACATAACGGAAGAACTCAACCAGGACAATACTTGTGTATCCCCCATATTGATTACCCTGGTTACATGTGGATTCGATCAACAAGACGCCAGCATTTCACTGCATGGCAGCTTTCAATACCCATGGGTGCGCAAAACAAATTGAAGGTAAACCTTTTGCCTCCCCACGCTTTTGAGCACTGATGATTTTATAAAGGCACATACTTCATTGCTTCGTCCAGGGTTGGCTGGCCATCGGTTCCTCCAGCTCGTTGCGTGGATAGGGCGCCACACACGCAAGCCAGTCGCAGAGACCTTTCCAACGGCCATTTATTTAGGTAGCCAAATATGAACCCCGCATCGAAAGAGTCGCCTGCCCCGACAGCATCCACTACATTTACCTCAAGGGATTTTGTATGGATGATTTTATCTTGCTTGCAAGCCAATGCCCCCTCAGAGCCAAGTTTGATAGTGACGAGTTCGCTTTTTTCCGCAAGCTGTTTAGCAGCAGATTCCACATCTTCGATCTGGGTGATCGAAAGCGCTTCCGTCTTATTCGGGAGAAAAATATCTGTGGCTGAAAGCAACTCATCAAATCCGGACCATTTTTCAGACGGGTCGTAATTTGCGTCAAGTGAAGTTGTCAGCCCGAGCGAATGGGCGTGTTGAAATAAAGCAGGCAGCCCGGGATGAAGGTTTGTTTGTAAAAAATAAGAAGCTACATGCAGGTGACGGGATTGCAGGAGTAATCCATCGGGGATGTCTGAAGATCGTAGATCGGGGATCGATCCCAGATGGGTCAGGATCGCCCTGTCCGAACCCTGATTTAGAATTACACAGATCCCTGTCGGTCGGTCTGCTCGCACGATAATATTGTCCACATTCACGCCCCTCTTTTGTATTTCGTCAAGCATGAAACGCCCAAAGACATCCTCCCCACATATGCCTATAAAAGCGACATTAAGCCCCAGCCGCGCTGCGCCGCAGGCAAAGATGGCAGACGACGAACCGATGGTAAACACGGCAGAATCGACAATCTTTTCGACCTGCCCGAATTCAAGTATGACATTCCCCGAGAGAATCAGATCAGGGTTGATCTCACCCGCTACCAGGATATCGAACATTAGTATGTTTTATGCCAGCCGAATGGTGCGTCGGCAGTATAGAAATCGGTGTAAGGTCTGCCAAGCGCATAACATAAAGAGCTGAGGCGCGACATTCTTTCGCGTGCCGTATTGGACAGGAAATTGATCCGGTCATTGGCATTCAGCATGACTGCTTCCTGCCACACGGCGCGCCCCACGGCAATCCCGCTTGCACCTGCCGAGCATGCAACGCCTACCTGACGCACAAAGGTTTCGTATTCCACGGCAGCTGATAGGAGAATCCACGGAGTGATGGATGCTTTGGAGATTTCTTCACACGCTTTCATCCATTTGGATTCATCCTTGTCGTTCACGTCGAGGGGGAATTCCGCCTTGAGGATATCAATGTTGAGCGAGGTGAGGCGCTTCGCCGTTTCAATAACGACATAATGTTTTTCTTCAGATGTTAACTTCAGGTTCTCATCAAGCGAATAGGAAAGTGGCTCGAGCATTAGCACAAGGTCGGATCTTCTGCACTCCTCGGCAACTTTTAATATAAAGTCTTCGATTTCCTTGGCAGTGGACGAATCGGGGTGGTAATAGACCAGCAGCTTGACGGCACTTGCGCCCATTCGTTTGGCTTTCTCAACCGACCAGCCAGGGATGATCTGGGCCTGGCGTGAGGTCGCGTTGCCTGTATAACCTGTTGACTCAAGCGCCACAACCAGTCCCGAATTGTTGGGGATAGCATGTTGAGCAATGGCTTGCGCGGCGGAAACTTCCGGGTCAAGCAGAACGGCTGTTGCTTCGGCCGCCAGTGTGGAAATCACATCCAGTTTGAAACGTGAGAGTTCTTCATCGTTCACGAACCCCGGATTGGCTTTACGCAAATTTTGGCGATGGTCAAGCGCCAGAGCGGTGAAGGTACCTCGTGTAGAGGAGATTTGTTGAAGTCCGCGGAGTTTGCCGATGGAAATAGATTTCATAATTTAGGTTTCGAATTTCAGGGTTTGCCCTCACTGGAAGTAAGAGGGGTTCTATGGACAATTTCGTATCCAGGCGTCCAGGCCTCTGTTTTTGAGGATGGTGCTGAATTTAAGTTCCTTTGATTTGCGACAAAAGGATTCAAAATCGCCGCCTAGGTCGGTATATTCTGCAGCGAATACAGGTTTGCCGGAAGTGATGAAAGGCAGCATGTCTTCAGGCCAAATATAGTAGAAGGCATCTTCGGTAATGGCGAAGTCGAAATGTTCGACCAGATCCTTTACCTGGTCAGGTGCGTTCTTTTCACCGATGGCAAGTCCGCGTTTGTGAGCTTCGTCCGCCAGCCAGAGAGCATATTTTAATTGGTCTTGATATGTAAGCGGGAAGCCGGTATCGTTGCCATGGACTTCCATGTTGTCTGGTTCAACGGCATCGAAGCCTTTGGACTTGCATAAGTCAAGGCGGCCAAGCATGATGGGCGCGAGTTTATCGATCTGGCGAACGTCCAGCCACCTTTCACCCGGCCATCCTTCGTAATCCTTGCCCAGCACCTCGGGTGGAAATTTATCTTTATCCGGTCGCCAATTTTCCCAGGATCCCACGCTGATGTAACAAATGACCTTGCGACCCTTGGCATGTAGTTCGTCGATAATGGATTGGTCCACATATAAATCCACATCATAGACATCGGCTTCGACGGATGTATCAATATCGTTATTCCCGATTTGCCACTGCCAGCTTAGTCCAATCGTGGGATGCCACCAGTTCTTAGTAAGGGAAACAGGCGTTGTCATGAGGTTTGTTAAAGCACCTTTTGGCGGCATTTCAAGGCGGGGGGAGGAAGGGGTCCGACCTTCATCCTGATTTATGCCACAGGCAGGGAGAATTAGGAACAGAATTAGACATAATGGCAGAAAATCCTTAAACCGCATGATGTTTAAATTGAGGCAGATACTCCTTGTGTTTCGCGAAGAGTTCATTGGTCATCTGCCGGATTTCCGCCAGCGATAGCACGGCCGCCGTCAATGGATCGTGAGCGATGGCGCGATACACCATCGTCGGGTCGCCCGATATGGATGCGGTGATTGCCATCTCTTCGATTCCACTGGAAAGTTGCGTGAGCAGCGCACATTCAGCGGGGAGCGCGCCGACGTGGATTGCATGGAAACCGGCCTTGTCAACCAGGACCGGCACTTCGACGCACGCACCTTCGGGCAGGTTGGTGATGAGTTTTGTGTTTTGAACGTTGCCATTGAATTTGAACATCTCGCCGCCTTTGAGTGCGTTAATGATATAGGCGGCATATTCATATTCCCGCTGCAAGTCACCTGGCGTGAGGGTTTGAGCGAGCCTCTCCTTGACCTGCACTTTCCATGTAGCTTCGTTGTGCTGGTATTCCTTCAGGATATAAGCGTATTCACCTGGGTTCCAGCCGGTGCCGTGTGTGCAATATTTTTCGATCAGGTCGGGGCGTTTACGGAACCACGGATTGTATTCAGAGTTGTGTCCACTCGACTCAGTGACATACTTTCCAAGTGCGAGATATATCTCGTTCCGGACGATCTCTTCATTGTAGACTTCCGGTCTCTCGGTGATAGCCTTGTGGATCAAGGGATAGGCATCCGCCCCATTCCATTTGTATTCCAGATACCATGCCTGGTGGTTTATCCCTGCACACAAATAATCGATCTCTTCGAATGGCGCACCGATCCATTCAGCCAGCCTCATGGCCGTACCCTGCACAGAGTGGCATAAACCGGTGACGGGAATAAACGTCTGCCGTTGCAGAGCAGCACACAACATCGCCATCGGGTTGGTGTAATTCAACAACACAGCATTCGGACAATATTTTTCCATGTCACGCACGATATCCAGCATGGGGTTTATCGTACGCAGAAAGCGGAATATGCCGCTGGGCCCGCGCGTATCGCCCACGTTGATGTCCACCCCGTATTTCTTTGGGATCTCAATATCATGTCGCCAGATTTCCGTACTGCCCGCGAGAATGGTGGTTAGGACAACATCTGCGCCTTTGAGTGCCTCGGCTCTGTCGAGTGTCGCTTCCACTTTTGCCGGACGGTTGCCTGCCGCGATCAATTTTTCGACACCCTTCTTCGCCCATTCGAGCCGTTCCGCGTTGATATCCATCAACGAGATGAGGGAATCTTCCAATAGCGGAAAAGTTAGAACATCGCGCACGAGTTCGCTTGTAAAACCCAAACTGCCTGCCCCGATAAATACAATCTTGGTCATAAAATTCCCTTTCAGCGTTTCATGCCGCTTAGAGCAATACCTTCTACAAACAGCTTTTGGGCGAAGAAGAACACGATGATGAGCGGCAGGATACTGAGCAATGCACCGGCCATCAGCACCGTATATCGGCCGCCCTGGGTGAGTTGGGTCTGGAAAAAAGCCAGCCCGACAGTTAGAGTGGTGTTTGGTACATTTGGCATATAGACCAGTGGATGCAGCAAGTCATTCCACGCTCCCTGAAATGTGAAAATGCTCAGTGCTGCCAGAGCCGGTTTTCCAAGTGGCAGGTAAATGCGCCAAAAGATATCCCAGAGAGAAGCACCATCTACACGGGCAGCATCCACCAGTTCGCGCGGCAAAGTCAGGAAATATTGGCGCAATAAAAAGGTCCCGAAGGCCCCTCCCCAGAATGCAGGCAGCCAGAGAGGCACACTGGTTCCCACCAGGTGCAGCCATCTGAAAATGATAAAGTTGGGGATCAGCGTGACCTGGTCCGGGACCATAAGTGTGACGAGCAGCAGGGTGAAGAGCAAATTGCGACCACGGAATTTGACCACTGCAAAGCAGAAGGCTGCCATGGCGCATGTGAACAACTGACCAACTACTGACATCAACGCGATACCGGTGCTGATCAGGAATAGGCGTGGGAAGTTCAGGTCGAACGAAAACAGGTTGCGGAAATTCTCCAGCGTCGCCGGATTGGGGATGAGGGTATGTGTGAACTGGTCGGCCGGCAGTTTGAATGATGTCGCAACCATCCACAGGAACGGCCCAACCATGATCACCGCACCGGCGATCAGGATGGTGTAGCTAATTACATCGAGAATAAGTTTTTGCGCCGATTTACCCATTCTATGTTCCTATTCGTATATGACGTAGCGCCGTTCGAGCCAGAAGTAAAAAGCCATCAGAGTGATCACCAGCACGGCCAGTTCGATGGCTTGGGCGCTGGCACCGCCATAATTAAAGAAGTTCCAGGCATTGCGGTAGATCGAAAAGACGACTACCGGGATGGAGCTGTCTCCCCCTCCCTGGCGGGTCATCATGTAGATATAATCATACGCTTGGAAGGCATTAATGGTGGAGATGAGCGTTTGAAAGAAAATACTGGGGGTGACGAGTGGCAGGGTTATGGAGAAAAAACGCTGCATTTCACCGGCACCATCAATGGTGGCGGCCTCATAGTATTCGCGCGGGATCGCGGTCAGCCCTGCCAGGAAGATGATCATGCCCTCGCCAATTGCGCCCCATATGTTCACTACCACTACCGACATCATGGCGTTTTTTGTACAAAGCCAACAAACCGCTGGCAAGCCGAGACGTGACAGGAAGAAATTCAGGATGCCGGTGTCCCTCCCGTAGATAAGATTCCAGATCAGGGCAGTCGCAACCGCTGAAGTCACCGCGGGGAGAAAGTAAATAGTCCGAAAGGCGGAAACGCCGTGGATCTTGCGGTTCATCAAAACCGCGACGAACAGCGAGGCAATCACCACACCAGGGACATACATGGCGCTGAACGTGAAAGTATTCGTCAGTGCCTTGAAGTAGGCTGCGTTGGTAAACAGGTTTATATAATTGTCTGCACCGGCCCAGGTAGGCGGCGTTAGAAGGTCCCAGTGCGTGAAGCTCAGGGCGACCGTGGCCAGGACGGAGCCCAATGCGCCAAACACCAGCCCCACCAGCGTAGGGGCCAGCATGATCCATAACCAGAGCCTTTCACGTCCCAGAGGTTTTAACCCAAAATCCATACCTGACTCCTGCTATTCCCTCACTCCTCCCGGATTGAGAGGAGTGAGGGCGAAGAGAAATATCTTTTTTGGTAATTACCTTATTTGTTTTTAGCCAGGACCTCGTCGGCACTGGTCACAATCGAATCGAGAGTCGGGTTTAACTCCACATCCCCGTTCCACATGGGCGTCAGACCGTCGCCAACGGTGGAGGACCATTCATCATATCCCCTGAAAACCGGTTTCATATGAGCGAAGGCCAGGGAATCGGTAAAGATCTTTTGGTTGATTGGAGTACTTTGCTTTAGGAATGCATCGCTCTCTGCAACGGACTTTAATACCGGACAGGCAAAGCCCATTTGAGCCAGGCGGGTCTGGCCTGCTGCGCTTTCCACGAACTTGATGAACTCAAAAGCTTCCTCGGGATGCTTGGAATCCTTGCCCACCACGAAGCCCGCGCTGTTGACACTGGTCGCCTGACCGGCGGGGCCTTTTGGCATCTGGACCACATCCCACTTGAATTTCGCCTCGGAATAACCTGGGACAGCCCAGTGACCCATGGCGATCATGGCCGCATTGCCCGATAGGAACAGGTCGGTTCCATATTGTTGTGATGTATTTGGATCTGGGATGGACTTATCGACAAACATCATGTCATGTAGGAATTGGAAAGCCTGGCGCGACTTCGGATCTCCGATCAGTGTCTTGGTATGGTCGGCATTGATAAGGTCGCCTCCATAGGCCCAGATGATCTCACTCATTCCCGGTTCAAAATCCCATGGATCGATCACATATCCGAATTGGTCGATCTTCCCATCGCCGTTGGTATCCTTGGTCAGGGCCTTGGCTGTAGCGCGCAAGTCATCATAGGTCCAGTCGGACTTTGGATAGGCAACGCCGGCCTTGTCGAACATATCCTTGTTATAGAAAACCACGATGGTCTGGAAATCGCGCGGTAGGCCGAAATAACCGTCTGGCGACTGATAAGCTGTCAGAGTATTCGGGTAGAGGCCGTCCAACATACCCGGATTTTTGTCTATATAGGGTTGCAGGTTAAGCAAAACGCCTCGCGTTTTGTAGTCCAGGAACAGTGGAGCATCCATGGCAAAGACGTCCGGCGGTGTGTTGGCAGCCAGCAGGGTCTTGAGCTTGGTCCAGTATGAGTCCCAATCGGATACCTGGACATCCACCTTGATGTTGGGGTTGGCTTTCTCGAAGTCGGCGACGATCGCATTCCAGACATCCAGCTCGGCCGGGTCGCCCCATTCCATATAAGTGATTTGCACAGGAGCACCACTTGCAGACGGCTGAGTTGAGGCGGATGCCTGCGTTGCAACCGGCGCGGCCCCTCCTCCACAGGAGGCCAATAATAAACTGGCTACTACGACAAGTACGGACAAACAATATTTCATGGTCTCATCTCCTTTTATAAGCTTAGTTGAACCACTGCCGTCAGATTCTTCGGACGGTCAGGGTTAAGTCCCTTTGCCAAAGAACGATAGAAAGCCATCAACTGAAGGACCGGAAGATATAAGACTCCGCGCACATTTTCAGGCATTCCACTTTCGAACGAAACATCTGCATTGGCCTCACACAACGAAACGATTTTCCCGCCCAGCGCCTGCATATCGTTCAATACAGCCTGTTCATAGCTAAAATTTTTCTCCGATAACATCCCGATCACCACAGCATTCTCATTGACCATACTCATCGGTCCGTGACGGAATTCCATGGAGTGGAATGGTTCACTGTGTGTAAGTGTCATCTCCTTCATTTTGAGATTCACTTCACAGGCCAATCCATATCGGATCCCTGAGCCGAGTACATAAAACCGGTCGTATGCCAGGTTTTCGCCGATCTCCTTTGCATACGCCTCATATTTTTCCATTAACCTGTCGCCGATCTTTGGCAGGCCGGTCATCGCCGAAAGCAAATCCTCCCGCCCGGCCATCCGGGCACACAAGGCTGTTATTGCGACATACATCGAAGCGAAAGAACGCGTCTGCGCCACAGATTCTTCCTGGCCTTTGGAAATCACGATATTCACATGCGCCAAACGCGATAGGACCTCATCATAATTACTGATGACAACCACTTCTCCATGCTTCCCTGCTTTGAACTCCTTAACCGCCCTGACAGTCTCTGTCGTGGTCCCTGAACGGCTGAGTGCTACAAGCAACGTCCTTTGATTCGTTAGGTATACCGAGGGATTCAGGAACAACTCCCCGCCTGGTATAGCCCGCGCCGTACAACCCGTCAACTCCTGGTACAACGCGGCCGAGGCCAGCGAAAGATAATAAGTAGAGCCGCAGCCTGTGAAAACCACCTGGTCGTAGTCTGCAACTTTTGGCAAATTGGAACGGGATGTCACATCCAACGCCTGTGACCAGGCCGTGGTCTGTGACTTGATCTCATTGTAAGTGTGATAGGTTTTCATGTTTTATTCCCGGGCATCATGCGTTTTGTTCGATCTTCAAGACCTTCATTGCATTTGTACGATATATTTTTTTCAATACATCGTCTGGCAGATACATTCCATCTACATACCACCTCCCCTGGTTGGGGATTTCACCGGTGTTGTAATTGAAATACTCGTCGTCCGTTTCAAGGAAGCGATAGTTCAATCGATAGGCTTCCAGGTCGGGGCCCATGTCCGAACCGAATAAAATGCGGTCCTGGTATTTAATAAGGAATTTCCGTGCACTATACGGCTGCCTTCCAAGTTCCCCCAGGCGCGCCGAAATATCTATGGCATAGTTCGGGCAGTCGTCAAGCATCTGACCAACCCATCCGAGGTTTTCCCCGTAGCACCCCACGTGTGCGCCGATGAACGTTGTGTTCTTGTGCCTCATGACAAGATTCTTGAAACCATTCATAATTTCCATAAATGGTGGGAACGGCGGACTCGTAAATGCCCAATCCGGGTGATTTCCTAATTCTTCCCAGCGTTCGTTTGTTTCATCGATCGGGTCGAAGAACGCCACCGGGTCGGCAACATGGATCATTATGGGCAGATCCAGCTCACCGGCTGTCTCCCATATCGGACCAAGTCGCGCGTCGTCCACCTTCACCAACTTATTGGAATGGTCCCTTACGTTCAAACCAAATGGCTTCCAGATTTTTAACCCCTGCGCACCCCGTTCCTTCTGCACCTGCAATCTTTTCGCCGCCCATTCGGGGAATGCATCGCCTTTGTCCTTCCATTGACTCCAATCCACTCCTCCGAAGATTTGGAAGCGCTCAGGCGCGGCCTCCTTGAAATAGTCAAGATGTTTGTTGAGAAGTTTCTCCCCCCACCCGCCGTCCAGGTCTACATACTGGACCACACCGGCTTCATCCAGCAAGTCTATTAATTCGTTGACTGGCTTATTGTCCCAACCGCCACCGAACGGTTCGGCTAAGTGGTTGTGCGCATCGATCACAGGGAACTTTGGTTTATCAACCAAAGTCCTCCGGGTCACCAATTTTGATTGCGGACGAAAGTTTTCAAGCAGCATAATGATCGATCAAGCGACAACGACCTTGATGCCTTGTTTCTTTAATGCTTGGAGGAATTTTTTGTCGGAATTCGAGTCGGTCACGAAGGTGTTCACGCTTTCCAATGGAGCCAGCAGGGCCGTTGACACGCGGTTCACCTTCGTGTGGTCGGCCACAATTATGACCTCACGTCCAATTTTCAGGATCGCCCGGTCCGTCAGCGTTTCCTCCAGATAGTCATTTGTCAGTCCGTGTTCAAGACTCACTCCGCGCGTCCCCAATATCACTTTATCCGCTCTAACTTCCGTCAACGCCTGTTCGGTGATATGACCAATGTATGAAAGTTCGCTGTTTCTCAGCATGCCCCCCAGGGATATAACAGTAATATCCTTGATCCCCGTCAAGACGTTCAACACCGGCAGGGAATTCGTGATCACCGTCAGGTCCTTGTGATTCCGGATATTACGCGCAACCTCGAGTACGGTCGTACCGGATCCAAGAAATACCGTTTCCTTATCCGATATTAGACCCGCCGTTGCCAGACCGATAAGGACCTTTTCATCAGTTTGTTCATTTTCACGTTCCAGGATTGGCAGTTCAGGCGGCGCTTGCTCCAGGATAACGAGCCCGCCATGGACACGCTGGGCCCTCCCTTGCGAAGCCAGCGCCTCTACGTCACGCCGCGCCGTCGCTTCACTGACCGAAAACTGCTCAACGATCTCGGTCACCCGCAGGCGGCCTTGCCGTGCGAGCAGGGAAAGGATTTGCTTTTGTCGTTCGGGGGTGGGATTAAAATCGCTCATAATCGCTCATAAATCAATCACAAACAATCATACTGCTTTTTCAAAAAAATTCAAGAGGTATTTTTCGCGAATCAAAAAAGGCGCCTATCGGGTGTGCAGGCATCAAGCTTGCGTTCACGAAGCATCACGGTGTTATTCCTGAACGCCTCACACCCGGAGATCCTGATAATTATGCGCCGCAGGATTCTGCAGAAAATCATACTGAATACCCGTCATTTTTCACTGACTCAATTCTTTCTGAAATGATATATTTTCAAACGGAAATATTGATGAACGAAAATATCCCTTCTGGCAACACAGAAACGCGAAAAGACATCACTGACATCCTCCTGCGCCTGTTTTACCTGCGGCGCCGCCTCCTGCGGGGAAAACTGCCCGAGCAGATACTGAATCTAAAATCCAGCATTCAGGAACATAACCTGCGAGAGAAGATTGGTCAGATCAATGACCGGGATGTCCTTTTTAGCATTGGCTTTGTATTTTCTCGCCAATCAGAGCCGATCACGATGGGCGACCTGAGCCGCATCCTGGGAGTGCCTTTCAGCACCTCCACGCGCACGGCGGACTGGCTGGTGAACAATGGCTATGTCCAGCGGCTGGCCGACCCGGGGGACCGGCGCGTGGTGCGTGTGGAGTTGACCAAAGTCGGAAAAGAGCTGTACCGAGCCATGGATGATCTTTTGCTGGAAAGCGCGGAGCAGTTCCTGCACAATTTCTCGCTGGCGGAGCGCAAAGAGCTGGGCCGCCTGCTGGGCAAACTGGTCGACAACCTGGAACAGGATCCGGCGTAATACGAATGCCCTGGTGCAAACAAGTTTTAGACCCCGTGTTGTACCGGATGAAATCTCACTGATAGACGTACAGACAAGCGTGCACAGATCTCTTGTTTACGAGCATTGAATAGGCTCAACTTGTATCAAAGGACGAAACATTAATGATCATGGTTTTGGAATACATGTCCGAATATATGGGCATGTTCTTGGCAGCCTTGGCGCTTTTGGTGGTACAGGCGATTTGCGACCTTTCGTTGCCGGATTATATGGGGGATATTGTGGACAAGGGTGTGATCAACGGGAATGTCAACTTTATCGTCCAAACCGGCGTCAAGATGATTCTGATCACTTTACTCAGCGCCGTATGCATGATCGTTACCGGCTATCTTGCCGCCCGCATCGCCGCCAGTACCGCCCGGGATATGCGTGCCGATGTGTTCAAGCGCGTGCAGACTTTTTCAAACCCTGAGCTCGACAAATTTTCGCCCGCATCCCTGATCACCCGCACCACCAACGATATCACCCAGATTCAGATGCTAATTGTCATGATGGTGCGCATGCTGTTTTATTCGGCCATTTTAGGCGTCGGCGGTGCGATCAAGGCCGTCTCTGAAAGCCGCACGTTATCCTGGACGATCGTCGGTGCGGTGCTGGCGTTGGTGGTCCTCATCATCGTTCTCTTCTACATGGTGATGCCAAGAATGCGGATCATGCAAACCCTGGTGGACAAAGTGAACCTCATCAGCCGCGAAAACCTGGAGGGCATGCTTGTTATCCGCGCATTCAATACCCAGAGATTTGAGGAGTCCAGGTTCGACGCTGCCAACACGACACTCACGGATACCGGTCTTTTTATCAACCGCGCCATGATGATGATGATGCCGACCATGATGTTAATCATGAACGTTACAACCGTGCTGATCGTGTGGGTCGGCGCCCATCAAATCGCGGCCCTGCAGATTGATGTCGGGAAAATGATGGCGTTCATGCAGTATGCCATGCAGATTATTATGTCGTTTCTGCTGCTTTCCGTGATGTTCATCTTGATTCCGCGTGCAATGGTCAGCGCAGCCCGCGTCAAAGAAGTCATTGAAACCAAAACGGTAATAAAAGACAAGAAAAATACGATCCCGCCCCGGGTCGATTTTGTTCCGGATATTGAATATGAAAACGTGACCTTCTGCTATCCCGGCAGCGACGAGCCGGTGCTGAAAAATATTAGCTTTAAAGCGAAACACGGGCGCACGACCGCATTTATCGGCGTGACGGGTAGTGGCAAATCGACCCTGGTGAACCTGTTGATCCGCTTTTACGACGTAACCTCGGGACGCATCCTGGTCGATGGAGTCGACGTCCGCGATATGAAACGCAGCGATCTGCGCAGTAAGGTTGGCTATGTTCCGCAAAAAAACGTGCTGTTCTCGGGCACGATCAAATCCAACCTGCAGTATGCCGACCGCGCCGCACCTTTTGACACCCTCCAGCGTGCGGTGCGCATCGCTCAGGCGGAAGAATTCATTTCAACAATGCCGGATGGATACGACGCGCACGTCGCCCAGGGCGGTTCAAATTTATCAGGCGGACAGAAACAGCGGATGTCGATCGCCCGCGCTCTGGTGAAAAACGCCCCCATTTACATATTCGACGATAGTTTCTCAGCGCTCGACATGAAGACCGACGCTGTCCTGCGCGAGGCGCTGCATCGCGAGACCGGTGACAGTACCCTGCTCATCGTGGCGCAGCGCGTGGGCACCATTCTTTCTGCCGACCAGATTATCGTGCTCGAAAATGGCGAAATGGTCGGGCATGGCACACACCGCGAGCTTCTGCGCAGTTGTGAGGTCTACCGTGAAATTGCCTTATCACAGCTTTCGGAGGATGAGCTTGATCGGGCGTAGGATGAATCTTGGTGCTCAGGGCGAAAAAGCCAAGGATGCGCGGAAAACGCTGCGGACCCTCGTGCGCTACCTGGAGCCCTACCGCGTCAAGATCATCATTGTGATGGTTTTTGCCGCATTATCGTCCATCTTTTCCATTGTCGGCCCCAAGCTGCTTGGTAATGTAACCACCAAGCTCGCCGAAGGACTGATCTCCTACTATTTAGGGACCGGGCTGTACATGGATTTTACCTATATGGGCAGGCTGATTGTTCTCCTTATCAGCCTGTACCTGATCTCCACGATATTTGCCTACATACAGGCCTATATGATGACCGGCGTTTCCATGCAGGTCACCTACAATCTGCGCAAGGAGATCGATCAGAAGATCAGCCGCCTGCCGCTCAAGTACTACGATACCACGACCCACGGCGAGGTCCTTTCGCGCATTACGAATGATGTCGACCTGATCAGCCAGTCGCTGAACCAAAGCATTTCTCAGCTCATTACCTCCGTTGCCACCATACTCGGGGTGCTGGCAATGATGCTGAGCATCAACCTGCTGATGACCTTGGCGGCCCTTTTGACGGTATCGATGTCGTTCGGACTCATCGGCGCCATCGTCAGCACCTCGCAAAAGCTTTTCCGGGCGCAGCAAACCTCCCTCGGCCATATGAACGGGCATGTCGAAGAGATGTATGGCGGCCATGCCATTGTCCAGGCCTTTAACCGGCAGGACGATTCCATCGAGCGCTTCTACCGGATCAATGACACACTGTGGGATAGCGCCTGGAAATCGCAGTTCTTTACCAGCATCATGATGCCGATGATGCAGTTTGTCGGCAACCTCGGTTACGTCATCGTTTGCATTCTGGGAGGTTATCTGGCGGTGAAAAAGGTGATTGAGATCGGCGATATTCAATCATTCATCCAGTATACGAGAAATTTCACCCAACCGATCACGCAGCTTGCGTCCATTTCCAACACCCTCCAGCAGACCATCGCTGCATCGGAGCGCGTGTTCGAATTTCTCGATGAGCCGGAAGAGATCCCGGAGCACAGCCGTGCGTCTGCCGCTGCGGCTACCGGCGCCGTATCTTTTGAGCATATCGTGTTCGGTTATGATGCTGCCCAGCCCGTTATCCATGATTTTTCTGCCTCCGTGCAGCAAGGCGAAAAGGTGGCCATTGTCGGTCCAACCGGCGCGGGAAAAACGACCATCGTCAAACTCTTGATGCGCTTCTATGACATTAATGGCGGCGATATCAAGGTCGATGGGCGTAGTATTTACGATTACACCAGGAACGATTTGCGGTCCATATTCGGCATGGTTTTGCAGGATACCTGGCTGTATAACGCTTCCATTCTCGAGAATATCCGTTACGGGACGTTCAGCGCGACCCGCGAGCAGGTGGTCGCCGCCGCCAGGGCTGCCCACTGCGACGAATTCATCCGCACCCTGCCCCATGGATACGATACCATCCTGAACGAAGAGTCGGACAATATCTCACAAGGGCAAAAGCAGTTATTGACCATTGCCCGCGTGATCCTGGCAGATCCAAGAATATTGATTCTGGACGAGGCCACCAGCTCGATCGACACCCGCACGGAAATCCTGATTCAGAAAGCCATGGATGCGCTGATGAAAGGCAGGACGAGTTTCATCATCGCGCACAGGCTTTCAACGATTAAGAATGCCGATCTCATCCTCGTATTGAACAATGGGGATATTATCGAACAGGGCAATCACGTGGACCTGCTTGCGGCGGGGGGTTTTTACGCCGAAATGTACAACAGTCAATTCGAAAGAAAGGCAATGGAACATGTCAATTAATCAGGATAAGGGCGAATACGAAGAGGACTTCACGCCCAAAACGGCAAACCGCAGGATCAGTAAACGGATGCTCGTCATTGCTGCAATTGTGATCGTGTTGGCCGGTTTGGGGATCGCGGGGTACTTTATTTACGAAGGCAATTTCTATTACCAGACGGACAATGCCAAGGTGGACACGATGATTTACCAGCTGACCGCAAGCGCAAGCGGGAAACTGGAAAAAGTGTATGTCAATGAAAATGAATGGGTAAAGGCGGGACAGGTGCTTGCGCGGGTGGAGAACGGTTCTCTCATAAAATCACCCATCGACGGCGCCGTGATTGATGTCAAAATGGATGAGGGAGACTATGTTACCGCAACGGATGTGGTATTGGTTGTGGCAAAGACCTCGGACATTTACATCACGGCGAATGTGGAGGAAACGAATATCCTGAAAATACATCCGGGGCAGACCGTGACCGTTTCACTGGATGCCTATGGCCAGAGTTATAAAGGTTATGTCCAGGAAGTCGATACGGTAACCTCAACCCGGCTCACCGGTTCACAAACCAGCTTTACTACCTCCGGTACATATACCAAGGTAACGCAGTTGATCCCTGTCAAGATCCGGCTGCTCGATGACATCGATCTTGCAGATGTCATTGGCACGAACGCAACCGTCAAAATTCGAATTAGGTAAACGCAAATCAAGACCTGGTGAAGAAAGACCCATTGCGTCTCTACCTTGACTTTGGAATCACTAAGCAAATACCTCCGAGGCCTTGAAGGCCTCGGAGGTATTATCTCATCGCGATCGTCATGCATGTCACCCTGTCCAAATCCGATTGCATGACGATTGTTGATCACCAAATTATTAATTGAGGATTTGGGGAGGGCAGGGTGGGGCACTTCAATTCCACCTGCTTCACTCAGCTCCCATCCCCATCATACGCAAAGTCCCATAAGTCAACACCACCCTAATCTATGCCCTCGTCCACGACCAGACGGTGGCGGATGATTATTTCGCTGCGATACAACGCATCGAACAAAGATTGGAGATCGGGCCGGAAAAAGAGAAGGAAGAGAAGGATGAAGTTGTTAAGGTTCAGGATCGTGCTCAAATGCTAGTCATTGCATATCAGCTTGCTCAACCGGAATTATGTTTCGAAGACCGACTGGGTATTGCTGCAAAGCCTCGAGAGTTGTGCGGCCAAATGGATAAGACTCTATCATCTGGGAATCTCGCTGCTCTAGCAACCACCTTCCAAGATCCCGCAATCAATAACCTCTTCCCCGGAAGGTAGATATCTGAAGTTCCAGATACTTCTCACTTGCCAACTTGTAATCATCAGCAATGCGTTGGAATTCATTGCCCATATATGGGATAATCTGATCTATATATTCCTCCAACAGCTTTGAAGCTTGTTCCAATTGCTTTCTCGTTCCCCAAACGAAATTACCTTCGTAGTTGCCAATAAATGTCTGGCCTTGGCTCAAATAGAAGATTATGGATTTTAATCCGATCACGATTTTTCTATCGGCCTTAATAGGATAAATCCGTATGGTTACTTCGTCCCGGTCGCTTAATACCGTAAGAAAGCACTTGGAAGATTCAAATTTAACAAACCAATTGCCAAAAGAATCAAAGAGATCACTGGCATTACTGACGCTAAATCCTTTGTCAAACAGGAACTTGAAGTGTCGTACAACATTTCTGGTAATAAAGTTTAAGCGTACTTCATTGGTATTCATCTTATCTTCGATTCCTTATGGTTGAACAGCGGGAGGCTGGAAGACACTCCTAAAGCCTGTCCAAGCAGAACTAATCTGCGAATATGCATTGTCTAGGAGCATTTGCCTTTCCATTATATATCCAGAGCCCGGATCACCAAGAACTGTGCTAACAAAATCTTTGCCTTGAGAAATCTGATTGGCCATAAAACCCTCATTTATTGGCTCAGCAAGGCCAACGGCATCCAGGATCTTGTTTATGATTGGATGCATTGAATAATATGTAAACTGGTTCCCAGCTTTGTTGGCAGTCTCAATGTAGCCATTTACTTCTTCCGGATCAAATGA
>Ga0265340_10000356_pt1 | contig 24392 bp, 26 predicted proteins | sample 4CB225metaG_FD_202082 | JGI IMG/M metagenome (GOLD analysis project Ga0265340, IMG submission 202082) | Rhizosphere microbial communities from Carex aquatilis grown in University of Washington, Seatle, WA, United States - 4-CB2-25 metaG | ecosystem: Host-associated > Plants > Roots >...
CAGCGCGAGAACCGCCAGCGCGACGGGGCAAACCACCCCGTACCGGATGATCCACAGCACTTCGACGGACTTGGCGCCCACAAGGGAATCCAAAACGCCGAACGTGACGTACAATGCAATCCCGGCGACCAAATAGGCTTGAATAAAGCCCATCGCCTTCGCCATCGCTTCGTGGACGAACGTCTTTTCCTGCTCGTCGTCGACGAAGCGCAGGCGAAGACGGTCGAGCTCGTATTCCGGCCCTCCGGATCCTGGCAGCGGTGAAGAAAGCGAGGTCATCAGCCCAGTCGGCACCTAAATTGGGATCACGCACTTTGGGGCCCGGTGAGTAAAAATCTGAATAATCATGCGGAATCGACACCCCAATTTCCGCGTCGCGTAAATGCATTCTTAACGGGTGTCTTTCTACGTTTACGCTGTTTCGACCATGCCAACGCCGCAAACCGAAGACCGGGGGTTAATCATGCGCCATTTGTGTGCCGCGACGACTGCGTTCGTCCTTTGCTCCGGTCAGGCGTTAGCCGCCGGCTACGCGATCAAGGAACATAGCGCCGACGCAATGGCTGCGGCTTATGCCGGCGCCGCGGCGAGCGGGACAGACGCCAGCTACCTCGCCTACAACCCCGCCTCGCTGGCCGATGTCGAGCGTTCCGATTTCTCGCTGAGTGCGATTGCAATCTTGCCGACCTCGAATGCCAATTATTCCGTGGCGCTCTCTTCGGCGGGGACGCCGCTCTCAGGCTCGAAGACGCCCAAGGGATTCATCGCCGACGCCATCGTTCCCGATATCGGCGTGCGCTACCGGCTTTCGGACCGCTGGGCCCTGGGTTTCTCGCTATCCGCACCGTGGGGGCTCAAGACCCAATATCCCGATGGCTGGGCCGGCCGCTACTATGCCGAGCGCACACAGCTTGTCGCGATCGATGCCTCGCCGACAATTTCCTATCAGGTCTCGCCTTCCGTCGCGCTGGCCGCTTCGGTCAATGTCGAATACGTCAAAGGTACTCTGACGGCCGGGATCGATATGGGCACGTTGGGTGCGCTCTATGCCATCCCTGGAAGCATTCCCGGCGCCCAGGACGGTCAGGCGACCCTGCATGCGCAATCCTGGGGTGTCGGGTTCACCGTGGGCACGATCGTGCGGCTCGACGACGGGTTCAGGGTCGGGCTGTCCTACCGCTCGCCGGTTCACCATTCGCTGAGGGGGCCAATTGCCTACACGCTCGACGGGGCAGGCATCGGGGCGACCCTGCATGCCGCGGCGGGGCTTTTCACCGACACGACAGCAAAGGCCGCGTTGACGATGCCCGACGTGATCGCGTTGGGAGCAACCAAGGAATTGTCCGATCGCTGGACGGCGCTGGGCGAACTCGACTGGACGAATTGGAGCCACTTTCACGAGCTTCGCATCGTCGCCGCGAACCCCGCGCAGCCCGACGACGTGACCGATGCGCAGTGGTCGCAGGGCTGGTTCGGCTCTCTCGGCGTCCAATACCGTGCGGACGACCGTTGGCGGCTGCGCGCGGGGCTTGCCTATGACACCTCGCCCGCACCCTCCTTAACGCTCGGCCCACGCATTCCAGACGCCAACCGCTTCTGGGTGTCCGCCGGTGGACGCTACCAGATTGACGATGCCACGGACGTCAATCTGACGCTCGGCGAATTGTTTAATTCCGGCGAAACCATAAGCCGGTCGCCGCTCGAATCCGGGAACGCTGTTCGAGGGGCGCTGACGGGAACCACCAATTCGGGCGTTACCGTCGTCGGACTGGAGCTGAGCTACCGCCAATAGCGGCCCCGCGCAGCCATTCAACCGGCGAAAATTGAAATCGAATTTGTCCCGCATTCTCGCATTAGAATTGCATTAAGCATCGGCTTCTACGCTCGACTCATCGCGGCCCAAGAAGCGCGTCTATTGATGCGCGTGACATCTGTTCGATGTCCGACTGTGGAGGCCCCGGATGGACGATCGTTTAAGGCGCTTTACGCACGACTGCTCCGGCAATACGGCCGTCGAGTATGTGATCATCCTTGCCTTTATCGCCGTCGTCGTGCTGGGCACCCTGCACGCCATCGGAATCAATCTCGACACGGCGTTCGACATGGTGGCGTCGGGCCTGACAGATCTTCTCTAACGCTGCCGGCGGCTCCTGATCCGGCTGCCGCACGAATCACGCTTGCGGCCTAAGGCCTTGATTTTATTGGCGCACCGGGCAAGATTCGAACTCGCGACCCCCAGATTCGTAGTCTGGTGCTCTATCCAGCTGAGCTACCGGTGCTTTGGGGCGGCAGAACCTATGCACCACGCTCGGCAAAGGCAAGCGAGCCGCACACGTGGCCGGTTCCTCGTCCGCCCCTGCACGGCCGCGCCGCGACCCGGCGCCAAGCCCCTGCAGCGAACGGAAAACTCCCCAAGAAGCGTTCTCGATCACCCTTGTCCCCGCGCGATTGCGTAGTTAAGACTGCATCCGGGCACTCGCGACCGAAATGGGCGAGTAGGCTGGATTCTCGCCGGGCACTGATTCGGTCGCCCCTGGCGGAAGCGGAGAGCGGCAAATGGCAATATGGATGACTGGACGGCCAGAGGGTTCAAGCGTTTCGTCGCGAGTATTCAGCGCGGTGGTTGTCGTCTTGGGGCTCGGCCTTGCCGGTTGCTCCGACGTCGACACCATGCTGTTCGGCGACAACAACGCCAGCGAGCAAGCCCCCCCGAACCAGGCAACCACGACCTCCGAGCAAGCGCCTCCCGCGCCGGTGCAACAAGCCGCCGTGCCGGCGCAACAACAGGCCCCCGCGCCGGAGTACGGCGGCGGCAACAGCATGGCTCCGGTGGCGTCCATCACGCCGATCTCCATCGAACAGGGCAGCGACACGGGAACGGCCGTCAGCAAGACCGTCGCAACGCTGCGTTCCCAGCTTTCCACTTTGGAAGGCTCCTTGGGACAGAACGCCGACCGGCTCGCGCATTTGCGCAATGCGGGCGCAGACGCTGCCAGCGCCTATCATGAAGCCAAAGCCCGCATCACCACGAAGCTCCAAGTCGGCACCACGCGGGGTAACCCCGAACTGGTCAGCCAGTGGAACACGGCGCAAATCGCCCTCGACCAGCTTGCCGGCAACATCAACGGGCTGAACGGGCTCGGCTCAACGGTGGCGACCGATGCGTCCTCGACCCACTATCTGCTGGACCAGATCAACGCGACCTTCAACGTTTCCGGCGCGGTCGACGAGGATCATCGCCAATTGTCCGTTCTGCAGGACGAGACCAACCAGACGATCGTGCTGATCGACCGGCTGCTAGGCGAAGTCTCCGACAACGTGCAGCGGCAGACTGCCTATGTCGCCAATGAACGGGCCAACCTGACGGTGCTGGCGAGCGCCGTTAAAAATGGCGAACTTTACGGCGCCGACCTGGGTTCGCTTCCGATGGGTTCAGCCGCGCCGAACATCCCCGGCTCGCTGAGCTATTCCGGCACGCCGCTCGTCGTCATCCGTTTCGACCACCCGGATGTGGATTATCAGCAAATTCTCTATGCCGCGCTGAACCAAGCGCTGCAAAGCCGCCCCGGCGCGGCCTTCGCGATTGTGGCCGTGTCGCCGACGCGCGGATCGGTCGCAGCCGTGCAAATGGCGCAGACCGCCGCCCATCGCCATGCCCAGGAAGTCGTGCGCACCATGACCGACATGGGCGTACCCGCGACGCGGCTGGCCGTCGCCTCGGCGACCGACCCCACGGCGACCTCCAGTGAAGTGCGGGTATTCGTGCGCTAAGCAGCGCTCGCATTACGCAAACGTGTCGCGGTAACTCTTGAAGCTGCCCAGCGTCTCAGCGGCATAGACCCCGCGCGCGATGGCACGCGCCAGGCAGTCGGCCGCCATATGGCCCAGTCGCATCACTTCGAACGGACGCGCCGCCGATAGGGACCGCCGCGCGGTCGAGACGGCCATCACCAGGTCGCCGTCATAGGGTGTGTGAACCGGGCGCAGCGCCCGGGCAAAGCCGTCGGCCGCCATGATCGCGACCCTCTGCAGCTCGACACGCGTCAAGTCCGCGTCGATGGCCACAATGGCGATGGTCGTATGGGCACCCGGCCGCGGCGCGCCCTTCATATCTGCCGGGAAATCGAGATCGAACGGCATGGGTGTGGCCGCGCGTCCGCCGAACTCGCCGTCCTGTTCGAACGGGAAGGCCCAAAAGAGGTTGCTGCCCGGAATGACGGGGGAACCCACCGAATTCACCGCGACCAGTACCCCGACCGTCGAGCCGTCGTCGCCGACCGAGGACGCACTGCCGATGCCGCCCTTATAGAGCCCGGCGACCGCACCGAGCCCCGCCCCCGCATTACCGAGTGCAAATTCCTTAGCCGCGTGCTCCGCCGCTTTCCTGCCGAGCGCGCGATAAGGCGGCATCTCGCCCCATTCCTTGTTCCCGCCGTTGGCGAGATCGAAAAGGATGGCGCCGGGAACGATGGGGACCCGCGGCGCGCCGGGCGCGATCTGAAAGCCGCGGCCTTGATCCTTCAACCAAGCTTGCACGCCCGATGGCGCGTCGAGCCCGAACACAGAGCCGCCCGACAACGCGATGGCATCGATCTCGCCGACCAGCGATGTTGGATCGAGCACAACATCGCGCATTCCCGGCGCCCCGCCGCGCACATCGGCCGCGGCCGTGGCGGGCTTGTCGCAGACCAGCACCGTGACACCGGTGCGGGTGGCCACATCCTCCGCCTGGCCGACGCGAAGGCCGGCGACGTCGGTGATGAGGTTTCGGGGACCCTTGCGTATCATGCGCGCAACGCTAGCCTTTGCCGGGCCTTGCAGAAAGAGAGATGCGATGAGGTTCCCGCGACTGTCTGCCATGCTCATTCTGCTGGCGGCGGCCCTAAGCCCGGCAATGCAGGCGGAAACCGTCGCCAGGCATCGCATGGTGGCAGCCGCCAATCCCTATGCCGCCAAGGCCGCACTCGAGATGCTGCGCCAGGGTGGATCGGCGGTGGACGCCGCCATCGCCGCCCAGATGGTCTTGACGCTGGTCGAGCCGGAGTCCTCTGGGCTGGGCGGCGGCGCCTTCATGCTGCTGTGGGATCCCGCGAGCAAAAAAATCACCAGCTTCGACGGGCGCGAAACGGCGCCGGCCTCCGCGTCGCCCGGCATGTTTCTGGACATCAACGGCAATCCGCGCGCCCACTTGGATGCCATCCCTGGCGGGCTTTCGGTGGGCGTTCCGGGCGTCGTTGCCATGCTGGAACTGGCGCACAAGAAATACGGAAAACTGCCCTGGGCGAAATTGTTCGCGCCCGCGATTGCGTTGGCCGAAAACGGCGTTCCAGTCGGGCACAAGCTGGCGACGACATTGCGCGCCTATCCCGCGATCGTTGCCATGCCGGACGTCAAGAGGTACTTCACCAAGCCGGACGGCACGCTCTACAACGAAGGCGATCTCCTCAGGAACTCGGACCTCGCCGCAGCGCTCAAGGCCATCGCCAACGGTGGCGCCAGAGCATTCTATTCCGGCCCGATCGCGCGCGACATCGTGGATAAGGTGCAGCACGCACCCATCAATCCGGGCGGCATGACGCTTTCCGATCTTGCCCATTACCGCGCCAGGGAACGGCCGCCTGTGTGCGGTAGCTATCGCGGCGAACGCATCTGTTCGATGGGGCCGCCGAGTTCGGGCGGCGTTGCGGTGCTGCAGATCCTGGAGATGCTGGAACGCTTTCCGCCCAACAAGTTAGCGCCCAATTCGCTCGGAGAAGTCCATCTTGTCTCGCAGGCGAGCCGGCTGGCTTTCGCCGACCGCGGGGCATATCTCGGCGATCCGGCTTTTGTGCGCGTGCCGCTGCGTGGATTGCTGGACCAAAAATATATTCGCGCGCGCGCCACGCTAATCGATCCTGCGCGCGACATGGGCGAGGCCGCGCCCGGCTCGCCGCCCGGCGTCCGCTTCGCGCCGCAGCCATCCCATGAACTTCACGGCACCAGCCATATGTCCATCGTCGATGATTCGGGCGAGGTCGTGTCGATGACGACGACCGTCGAATATGTCCTCGGCTCCGAAATGATGGCCGACGGATTCTTCCTCAACAACGAGCTGACTGATTTCTCCTTCGTCCCCGCGCAGGGCGGCAAGCCGGTGGCCAATGTGCCCGCGCCCGGCAAGCGGCCGATGAGCTCCATGGCGCCGGTCATTATGTTCGATAAGCAGGGCCGCTTCGCCGCAACCTTGGGCTCACCGGGCGGACCCGCGATCATCTCCTATGTCGCCGAGACGCTGGTGGCGATGATCGACGGCCATCTCGCGCCGCAAGCTGCCGCCGCCCTGCCCCATCATGTGGACATGAACGGACCGCTCTCTTTGGAGAAGGCCCCTTCGCTCGACGCGCTGGCGTCCGCGCTCACCAAGATGGGCTACGGCGTGCGCACGGGCGGGGAGGAAAAAAGCGGACTGCAGATCATCGAACGGGTGAAGGGCGGCTACGTCGGCGCCGCCGACCCAAGGCGCGACGGTGTGGCAATCGGCGATTAGCCGGGCAACGTGATGCGGAAGCTGCTGCCGCCTGGACCGCTCGAGAGCAGAACTAAATCGCCGCCATGGCCGCGCACCAGATCGCGCGCAATCACCAGTCCCAAACCCGTGCCGCCGGGGCCGGAGGCGAAAGGCTCGAACAGCTTTCCCCTCACCGCTTCGGGCACGCCCGGGCCGCTGTCGGCGATGTCGATCTGCAGCGCGCGGCTTGCTCGCGTGGCCGAGACGGAGATCACCCCGCCCGTCTCGCGTAGCGCCTCAGCGGCATTGCGAACCAGGTTCAGAATTATGCGGAACAATTGCTCGCGGTCGGCATCCGCCACAACGCCGGTATCAACGCGGTTGTCCAAGCCGATCCGCGGCGAGGCTCCCCAGGCGGCCTGTGCGACTTCGTCGACCAAAGTGCGCAACGCGACGGGCGCTTTCTCGGGCAGGCGTTCCTCGGCTTTGCCGAATTTGAGCGTGCTGGTTGCCAGCGCGACGGCGCGGTCGATCGAGGCGACCAGTCCCGGCGCAAGGCGCTTGACGATGGGATCCTCGCTCGCCGCTAGCCGGTCGGAGGCGAGCTGCGCCGTGGCGAGGATGTTGCGCAGTTCGTGCTGGATGCGCGCCATCGCGGCACCCAGCGCCGCCAACCGCGCCTTCTGCCGCAAGAAGCCGTAAAGATCGCGCTGCATCCCGGAGAGTTCGCGCTCAGCAAGGCCGATTTCGCCCGTGCTCATGGAGGGCACGAGAATGCGACTCGGGTCTTCGGGGTTCTCGTGAAAGGCCGCCATCGCGCGCGTGACGCGCCTGAGTGGCCGTACCAGGAAGTAGAAAAGACTGGCGAACACCAGCGAAGCCGTCGCGGCGGAAATGAACAAGGCCGCGGCGACGGCGCGCCTTGCATAAGTCAACAGCGCAGCGCGGAGCGGGGCTTCGCCCAGCACAATGCCGATCGACTGTGCCCCTTCGATTTGGGTCGGTGCAACGACGTGCAGCACGCGGTCGCCGCCGCGCAGCAGGCAGTCGAGGCCATTGACCATATCGGCCGGAAGCGAGTCTTTGGTCAGATCGATGGTGAGATCGATCTGTGCCGGCATGGCGTCGACCAGGAACAACTCGCGCTGCTCGGCGCGCTTAAGCAGGACGGCGTCGGCATTGGCGTGTTTGAGGAGCTGGTCCCTCAGGCTCTCCGAGAGCCGCTGCCCGCCCGGCTCGGTGAAGGGCAGAATCGCCAGTTCGGCGGATAGGATGTGGTCGTCCAGCAGCTCACGATAATAAAGCCCGATCGCCGGCACGAAGATCAGCACTTCGCTTGCCAGCGCATAGAGGATGGTCAGGAAAAGCAATCGTCCCGACAGGCTATGGGCCGCCAGGCCCCAGCCCCTTTCCCACAACGCTCGATATGGGACCCGCATGGCGCCATAAGGCCCCATCCGGACAGCAAAAAACAAGGTATTCCGGCCTCGGATTGACAGCCCCGGGCCTAATGCTTAGAACGCCGCCTCTTTCGCAGAACGCCGCCGGAGACCCGCCATGAAGCGCCCCTTTCAGCCGAGCAAGATCGTGCGCAGCCGCCGGCATGGCTTTCGCAGCCGCATGGCGACGAAGAACGGGCGCAAAATCCTATCGCGCAGGCGCGCCCACGGCCGTCAGAAGCTCTCGGCCTGAACGGTTGGCGGTCGCCGAGCCGAAAGCGCGGTTGAACGCCGTCCGCCTCAAAACCAGGGCAGACTTCCTGCGTGCCCAGCGCGGTGTGCGCAAGACGGTGGCCGCTCTCGTGCTGGAAGCATGCCCCACCCCTTTGGATCAGGCCGAAGACGGCCGCTTGCGAGTCGGTTTCACCGCCAGCCGCAAGATCGGCGGTGCGGTGGAGCGCAATCGGGCGAAACGGCGGTTGCGCGCGGCAGCGGCGGCGGTGCTGCCCCTTTCGGGACGCGAACGTACCGACTATGTTCTAGTCGCCAGACCGGCGACGCTGAAGCGGCCTTTCGCCGGCCTCCTCGAAGACCTTGCCGCCGCGCTTGCCGCGGCCCATCTAAAGCTGAGCGAGACCAAAAGTTGAGGCCGTCCGTGTTCGACCCCGCACAGCGCTTACGGCAGGTGGCGGGCATCGCGTTGATTGCACCGATCCGCTTCTACCGCGCCTTTATCTCGCCCCTGCTGCCGCCGTCCTGCCGTTTCACGCCGAGCTGTTCGCAATACGCAATCGAAGCTATCCAAACTCACGGTCCGGTGAGGGGCTTCGCCTTGGCGCTGCGCCGGCTGGCGCGCTGTCATCCGATCACGTGGCTCGGCGGTTCGCACGGCTACGATCCCGTTCCACCGCGATAGGAATTCGATGAACAACAATCGCAATCTAGTCTTAGCCGTTCTGCTGTCGGTGATGGTGCTATTCGGCTGGCAATATTTCGTCGCCGCGCCGCAGTTGAGGGCCGAACAGGCGCGCCAGGCCTTGCTGGCTAAAGAGCAGAAAAAGCCGCAACAAGCCGCGAGTGTCACGGCGCCGCCCGAGACGGCCGGCAATGCACCCGCCCAACTGTCGCGCGCCGAAGCTTTGAAGCGGGGCGGAACGCGCATCGCCATCCGCACCCCGACGGTGGACGGCTCGTTGCTACTCACGGGCGCGCGTTTTGACGATCTGAAACTCAGAAACTATCACGACACCATCGATTCCAAGAGCCCGGAATTCGATCTGTTGGCGCCGTCGGGCTCGGCCTATCCCTATTTCGCCGAATTCGGCTGGACTTCCGCCAACCGCCAGCTCGCCCTGCCTAATGACCGCACTCCTTGGAAGCTCGAGAGCGGAAGCACTCTCGCTCCCGGCAAGCCCGTGACGCTCAGTTGGGATAACGGCCAGGGGCTGATCTTTACGCGGACGATCGCGGTCGACAACCAGTATATGTTCACCGTGAACGACAGCGTGGCCAATAAGACCGGCACCAAGACTGTGCTGTTTCCCTATGCGCTGGTGGTGCGCGACGGCGTGCCAAAACACCAGACCTATTGGGTGCTTCACGAAGGCTTCGTGGGCGTCGCCGACGCCTCCGCGAAGTATGTGACCTACAAGCATTTCGACGACGAAGGCACCAAGCCGGAAAGTTTCGCCTCGACTGGCGGCTGGCTCGGCATCACCGACAAATATTGGTTGGCCGCCGTGATCCCGCCCCAAGGAGACAAGTACAGCGGCACTTTTCGCGCCATGTCCTATGGCGGGACCAAATCCTATCAGGCCGATTATAACCTGCCGGCGCGCACGATCGAGCCCGGCCAAAGCGTTACCGTCACCGAGCATCTGTTCGCCGGCGCCAAGGTGGTCGACACGCTGCGCGCCTATGAGCACACTCTCGGAATCGAGCGCTTCGATCTGGCCGTCGATTGGGGCTGGTTCATCTTCCTGACCCAGCCGCTGTTCTGGCTGCTGGACAAGCTGTACCGCTATTTCGGCAATTTCGGCGTGGCGATCATCGCGGTGACGGTGGTGATCCGCGTGCTCCTCTTCCCTCTAGCCAATCATCAGTTCAAGTCGATGGGCAAGATGAAGAAGGTCCAGCCCGAGATGGAGCGCATCAAGAAACTGCACCCCGACGACCAGCAGCGGCAGCAGCAGGAGATCATGGAACTATATAAGCGGGAAAAGGTGAACCCGCTGACCGGCTGTCTGCCGATGCTGATCCAGCTCCCGATCCTGTTCTCGCTCTACAAGGTGCAGATCGTCACGATCGAAATGTACCACGCGCCGTTCTTCGGCTGGATCAAGGACCTTTCGGCGCCGGATCCGACCTCGTTCATCAACCTGTTCGGCCTCTTGCCCTTCACGGTGCCCCAAACTCTGCCCGGAATTTTGGGGGTCGCAACGATTTTGCTTCATGTCGGCGTTTGGCCGATCCTGATGGGCATCACCCAATGGGTTCAGATGAAGATGAATCCGGCGCCCGGCGATCCCGTACAGGCGAAGATGTTTGCATTGATGCCCGTGGTCTTCACCTTCATGTTCGCGGCGTTTCCTGCCGGCCTGGTGATCTATTACACCTGGAACAACCTGCTCTCGCTCGCCCAGCAGGGTTACATGATGAAGCGGGAGGGCGTGCCCATCCACCTGTTCGAGAACCTCAAGCCGCCGGCCTTCATTCTCAAACTGTTCGCCGGCAAATCTCAGGCGGGCGAGTGAGCGACGACGCCGAAGCGCTTGGGGCGGCGAAGAAACTGTTCGCCGGCCCGTGCGATTTCGTCTGGGGCTCGGCCGCGATCGACGGACTGCCGCCGCAATCCCTGCCGGAGGTGGCGTTCGTCGGCCGCTCGAACGCCGGCAAATCGAGCCTCCTCAACGCGCTTGTCGGACGCAAGGCGCTGGCGCGCGTATCGCAAACGCCCGGGCGCACGCGCGAGATCAATTTCTTCAAGCTGGGCGAACGGCTCATGCTGGTGGATTTGCCCGGCTACGGCTACGCCAAGGCGTCGAAGAGCCTCGCCGCGGAGTGGCAACGGCTGATCTTCGCCTATTTGCGCGGCCGGGCGAATCTGAGGCGGGTGGTGCTGCTGATCGACGCCAGGCGCGGGACGATGGACGTAGACCGCGCCGTGATGGAGCTTCTGGACGGCTCGGCCGTCTCCTATTGTCTCACCCTCACCAAGCTCGACGAGCTTTCGCCGAGCGAACACGCCGATGCTCTGGCGCGGGCGCAGATGGAGGCCCGCTTGCATACGGCGGCCTATCCGGAGGTGTTCGCAACTTCCGCACTCAAGGCGCTGGGCCTCGACGCGCTCAAACTGCACCTCGCGGCGTTGGCGGAACCGCATAGCTAGGCTATAAGGCCCCGGTTTTCCAAAGGCGCGCCAATGGCCCTTCAGGACGATACAAGCCAGGACCGGAACCTCCGGGTGATGGCGCGCTGGCGTTCGACGGCGCGCATCCTGGTCGAGGCGCTGCCTTACATCCTGCAATATGACGGCAAGATCATCATCGTGAAATTCGGCGGCAACGCCATGACCGGCACCGTCGCCGAGGATTTCGCGCAAGACATCGTGCTGATGAAACAAACCGGCATGGAGCCGATCGTGGTGCACGGCGGCGGGCCGCAGATCGGCGCCATGCTTAAAAAGCTCGCCATTCCTTCCACGTTCATCGACGGGCTCAGGGTCACCGACGAAGCGGCCATGGAAGTGGTCGAAATGGTACTGACCGGCACCATCAACAAGCAGATCGTGACCGGCATCAACGCGGCGGGCGGGCACGCGGTGGGCCTCTCCGGCAAGGACGGAAACCTAGTCATCGCCAAGAAGATCGAGCGGCTGAAGATCGACCCCGTCACGCACGAGAGCAAACCCATCGATCTGGGATTTGTCGGCGAACCGGAAAAGATCAATCCGGAAGTCCTGCGCACCTTCATCAAGTCGGACCTCATTCCCGTTATCGCGCCGGTGGGCGTGGGACGGCACGGCGAGACCTTCAACATCAACGCCGACACCGTGGCTGGGTCGGTCGCGGGCGCAATGCAGGCGGAGCGCCTCGTACTGCTCACCGACGTGGAAGGCGTGCTCGACCAGGAAGGCAAACTGATGCCGCGCCTGTCGCTGCGCGAAGCGCGCACACTGATCGCCGACGGCACGATCTCCGGCGGCATGATCCCCAAGATAGAAACGGCGATCGACGCGGTCGAAAACGGGGTCGGCGCCGCCGTCATCCTAGACGGACGCATCCCGCACGTGCTGCTGCTCGAACTCTTCACCCAGCACGGCGCCGGAACGCTGATCACCGCCGAATGAGACGGCTGCTCGCGGGCGCGGCGCTGGTTGTCGCCTTCGCGACGCCGGCCGCGCACGCGTCGCTCAAGCTCTGCAATCGCACCAGTTACGTGCTCTACGCGGCGACAGTCTCCGCGTCGGCCAGCGACGCCTTGGTGCAGGGCTGGACGCGCATCGTTCCGGGAGAATGCAGCATCGGGCTCAAGGGAGACCTCGCGGCCCCGGCCTATTATCTTTACGCCCGTGGCTCGCCGGCCCATTCTGGTCCGCCGCGCGCCTGGGGCGGGGGCTCGGAATTCTGCGTCAAAGACACCGACTTTTCGCTGCGCCAGCCGCTGCTCTCGACTATTTGCCCATCGCCCGACATGTTCAAGCTGTCGTTCGCCGCGCTCACGACCCATCATATGCGGTCGTGGACGGCGACGTTTCGCGAAACACCCGATTACGATTCCATGCAAAGCGCCGGGCGCGCCGGATTGAAGCGATTGCTGGCGGACACCGGCGCCAAGCTGGGCGGTTCCGCCTGGGACAAGGTCGCCGATGCCGCGCTCCTCGCCTTTCGCAAGCGGATGCGTTTGTCGGACAAGGCGAGCATGGACGATCTGTTTGACGCCCTCGAGACCGAGGCGATGAAAAGCGCGGCCCCCGCCGGCTACAGCATCTGCAACGACACCGACAAGCCGGTATGGGCGGCGCTGGCCCAGAGGAAGGGCGCCGTGTTCGTCTCGCGCGGCTGGTGGACGGTGGCGCCGGGCGGCTGCGCCAGAACGATCACCGAGTCGGTGGCACAGCAGAAGATTTATCTGAGGGTTGAGAAGGCGAAAGGCGTCGCGCTGGTCTCCGGGCCGGAGAATTTCTGCGTCACGAACATCGAATTCGAGATCCAGGGCCGCGAACGCTGTGCGGCGCGCGGCCTGACCGACGCGGGCTTTGCGGTGACCAACGAAAAAGGGGCGCCGGGCTTTGCCGCTCACGTCTCCGCGGACGGCCTGGCGGCAACCCTGTCCGCGCCGATGCCGAAATAGCCAAGCTGCCAGCGCAGTTCATCTTCCGAGAGCGGAAAATCCTTGCCGCCCCGCGCCGCCAGGCATTCGTTTGGCGGAAGGCGCATCACGAAGGCCTGGATCTTGAACGCGACGCGCATGCTGAGGCGCGCCCGCCAGACCAGCGCGATGACGGCCTTGGCCGTGCGCGTATCGATGATGCGCCGCACGACCTCGGGCGGCAATTGCGCCAGCGTTGCGAGGGCGACAATCACGGCGTCCTTGTTGCCGGCTTCCGCCAATTCCTCCACGAACTCGCCATTCAAACTGCCGTTGCTGATGGCAAGCGCGACCGCATCGATGGCCTCGGCGAGCGCTGGGTCGCCGCTGTCGTCCTTTTGCAGACGCTTGCGCAGTCTGTCATGAAGGTGGAAGCGCGTACCCTCGTCGAGATCGCCGCGCAAGCTGAGCCCTTCGAGAAGGGCGGTGCCGACGAACGACGCCAGCCGGCGGATCGTGCGCAGCGACAGATCGGCCCTCAGCGTTAGGGGGGCATGCAATTCCTCGATGCTCTCGGCGCTTTCGACCAGCTTCTCGAGTGTCTGTTCTCGGATCTCTGCGTGCGGATTGGCGAGCAGTGCCGCCACCGCGGGAATGTCCAGCGAGCCGACGATGGCGTCGCTGACCTCGCCGCTTACCGGCCGGCGCCGGGCAACGGCGTCGAGTGCGCACTTGGCCTTTGCGCCTGCGATGATTTCGAGCAGATCGGCATCCGACAGCAGTGGCGAATATTCCAGAACCGGCGCGGCGACGACGGTTTCGACGTCGCGCGCCAGCCGGTCGACCACCGACTTCGGCACGCAGCGAAGGTGTTTTATTTCGTCAGCTAGGATGGCGCGCACGCGCGGCGCCTGGTCGGACGCCAGTTTTTCGAGCATCTCGACGGCGATGTCGCGCACATGTACGGCCTCTTCGCGCGACAGGTCGGGCATCAGGCGCACGATCTTGCGGGCGAGTTCGGCCCGCACCTCGTCGTCTTCGTCGTCGCTGAGCAGACGGTTGGCGTTTTCGGGCGCCGCGAAATTGGCCGCCACCGCGCGCCGCGTGGTCGGCCCGCCATGCATCGCAAGATAGCCCAGAACGTCGGCGCCTGCGTCGGTCTGGCAGGCGAGCTCGTGCTGCGCCGCCTGAGTGCGCTCCTCCAAGATGTTGAGGATTTCATCGCGGGACAGTTGTGCCTCTGCCGCCGCAGCGAGTCTCTGCTTCAGGTCCCGCATTCTTGGGCAATCCGCGCCATGCAAGCACCAATTGTAGGGGGTCGCCCTTAACGGGGGGTCAAGGGATTTGCTCAAATATGCGCGGTTTCGGGGTTGCGCGCCTTCGAGAGCATATTCACGGTCGGATTCATGCGGCAAAAAACACAGCAAGATCGGGCCGGACAAACCCCGGATTTCCGGCACATCGAGACCTGGATCTTCGATCTGGACAACACGCTTTACCGCGCCGACAGCAATCTGTTCGCCCAGATCGACGAACGCATGACGCGCTACATCGTCGAACGGCTGGGGTTGTCGGCCGAAGAGGCCAGGCGCCTGCAGCATGTCTATTATCGCGACTACGGCTCGACCCTGTGCGGTCTGATCGAATTCAACGGCGTCGATCCGGAGGCCTTTCTCGCCTATGTGCACGACATCGATCTTTCGGTCATCGCGCCCAATCCCGCGCTCAACGACGCCTTTGCGCGGCTGAAGGGGCGGCGCTTCGTCTTCACCAATGGCTGCCGCCGCCACGCGGACCGCGTGTTGGAGCACCTCGGCCTCGCCCACGCCATTGACGACATTTGGGACATCCGCACCCTCGGCTTCACGCCCAAGCCGCAGGCCGAAGCCTATCGGCGGATCGTCGCGGCGGGCGCCTTCGCGCCCGAAACCGCGGCGATGTTCGAGGACATGGCGCGCAACCTGATGCCGGCCCATGCGCTTGGCATGACGACGGTGTGGATCAACAATGGCTCGCACTGGTCGCAGCAGGATCCCCAATTTCCCCTGGTGGCGCGCCGGCATATCCACCACGAGATTGACGACCTCGCCGAATTCCTTCATGCCATCCGGGTCTGATAAAGCCCCGAATCCAACATGACGAACGAACTCGCCCGTATCATCGATGCCGCCTGGGAGGCGCGAGAGACGCTCGACGGCGCGACCAAAGGCGACGTGCGGGAGGCGGTGGAGGACGCCCTCGAAGGGCTCGACGCCGGACGTTTGCGCGTCGCCGAGAAGGACGCCGGCGGCTGGCAGGTGAACCAGTGGCTCAAGAAGGCCGTGCTGTTGTCCTTCCGACTGACCGACATGAAACGGATCGAGGGCGCAGCGGGCGGCGCGTTCTGGTGGGACAAGGTCGATTCCAAATTCGCCGGTTGGGACGAGGCGCGCTTCCGCGCCGCCGGTTTCCGCGCCGTGCCCGGCGCCGTCGTGCGCAAGAGCGCCTTTATCGCCAAGGGCGTGGTGCTGATGCCGTGCTTCGTCAATCTCGGCGCCTATGTCGATGAAGCCACGATGGTCGATACCTGGGCGACCATCGGCTCCTGCGCCCAGATCGGGAAGAACTGCCACATCTCGGGCGGCGCGGGGATCGGCGGCGTGTTGGAGCCGATGCAGGCGGCGCCCACCATCATCGAGGACAACTGCTTCATCGGCGCGCGCGCCGAAGTGGCCGAGGGCGTGATCGTGGGCGAAGGCTCGGTGCTTTCGATGGGCGTCTATCTCGGCCAGTCGACAAAGATCGTCGACCGCGCGACGGGCGAAGTGCTGTACGGCCGCGTACCGCCCTACTCCGTCGTCGTTTCGGGCAGCATGGGGGGCGGCGAGGGCAAGCCTTCGCTCTATTGCGCCGTCATCGTCAAGCGGGTCGACGCCAAGACGCGGGCCAAGACCTCGATCAACGAATTGCTGCGCGACTAGGCGTCCGCTTCCTTGTAGAGCCATGCTCCCGCGACGGTCGCGACGATGATCTCGATCAAGCCGACGCCGACCATCATCTCCACCAACGAGAGCGGAAACATGCCCGTAAGCAGGGGCGACACGTCCATCAGGACATAAAGTGTGACCCACATCAGTAGCGCGGCATAGACGGCCGTCTTCACGCCGGCCCCGAAGCGCGGCCGTATCGCGGCGTAGGTCCACACCGCGACGATACCCATGGCGATTCCCATGAGATTGTATGCGATGATCTCGTTCTGGCCCCACATCGGGATGTTGTGTGCGGCATTCACCGCCTCCCACTGAGTACGCAGCACGATGCCGTTTAAAAAGAACTCGAAGATGTCGATGATGATGCCCGCGACAACGCCGCCCAGGATGACTCGCCCAAGATTGATCTTGCCCAAGGATTCCTCCCCCGATTGACCGCGGCCATTGTGCCAGAATTGCGGGACAGGGGCGAGAAGCGTCGCCGGTTTTATTGACCGCCGAACGGACCCGGCCTAAACCCTGGCCATGGCGATACTCGATCCCGTGGCGTTGGCCCAGGCGCTGATCCGCTGCCCCTCCGTCACGCCGAAAGATGCAGGCGTGCTCCGCGTGCTGGAGGACGCTTTGAAACCGCTGGGGTTTTCCTGCCATCGCTTGCCCTTCGGCGACGTGGAGAATCTTTACGCGCGGATCGGGGACGGCGCGCCGCTGTTCTGCTTCGCCGGCCACACCGACGTTGTGCCGCCCGGCGGGCAATGGAAAAGCGATCCGTTCGCCGCCGAGATTCGCGGCGGTCTGCTCTACGGCCGAGGCGCCGCGGACATGAAGTCCGGCATCGCGGCCTTTGCGGCGGCCGCGGCGCGGCATTTGGAAAAGCGTGCAAGCGGTTCGATCGCGCTTCTCATCACCGGCGACGAGGAAGGCGATGCGGTCAACGGCACCGTAAAGGTTCTTGACTGGTTGAAGGAGAGGGGCGAACACCTCGATCATTGCATTGTCGGCGAGCCGAGCTCGGTAGCGGCGGTCGGCGACACGATCAAGATCGGCCGGCGCGGCTCGATAAACGTGCGCGTTACGGTCACGGGCGTGCAGGGCCATGCCGCCTATCCTTCGCGAGCGGTTAATCCTATTCCTGCTCTTGCCGAGATGGTGACGAGGCTCGCAGGCCTCAAGCTTGACGACGGCACGGCGCATTTCGAATCTTCGACGCTCGCTTTCACCGGCTTCGACGTCGGCAATCCGGCGACCAATGTCATTCCCGGTGAGGCGCGCGCGGCGTTCAATATTCGCTTCAACGACTTGCATACGCCCGAGACGCTGACGGCCTTGATCGAACGCGAGACCGCCACGGTCGCCGCACGAAGCGGCTGTGGGGTGGCGCTGGAGCAAAGCGTCAGCGGCACAGCGTTCCAGACCAAGCCCGACCAGTTCACCGCACTCGTTACCAAAGTGGTCGAAAGCGTGACCGGGCGGCGACCCGAATTCTCCACCGGCGGCGGCACCTCGGACGCGCGCTTCATCGTCCGGCATTGCCCGGTGCTGGAGCTTGGCCTTGTCGGCGCAACGATGCACAAGGTGGACGAGTGCGTTCCCGTTGCCGACATTGAAAAGTTGACCGATATCTACGAAGCGCTGCTGGACGCCTATTTCGCGAATCCTCCCAAATGAACGACGCGCCCATCGGCATCTTCGATTCCGGCATGGGCGGGCTGACCGTCATGCACGCGCTTGCCCGGCGGCTGCCGAACGAGCGCTTTCTCTATCTCGGCGACACGGCGCGGCTGCCCTACGGCACCAAGAGCGGCGAGACGGTGAAACGCTACGCCCTGCAGGCAGCCCACGCGCTGATGGAGCGCGGCGTGAAGCTGCTGGTCGTGGCCTGCAACACCGCCTCGGTTTCGCTGCCGGCTCTGATCGAGGCTCTCGCGCCCTTGCCGGTGACCGGCGTGATCGAACCCGGCGCGCGCGCGGCGCTCAAGGTTGCGCCTGAAGGCCCCATCGCAGTGATCGCCACCGAAGGCACGGTCAAGGGCGGCGCCTATGTGCGCGCCATCCACGCGCACGGCCAAGCGCCGGTGGTGCAGCAGGCGTGCCCGCTGTTCGTGCCGATGGCCGAAGAAGGCTTGACCGACGGCCCGATTGCCGAGGCGGTGGCGCACCGTTATCTCGATCCGCTGATGGCGACGATGCCGCGACCGCGCGCGCTGGTTCTCGGCTGCACGCATTTTCCGGTATTGAAGGGTGTCATCGCGCGCGCGGTGGGCGACATCGCGCTGGTCGACAGCGCCGAGACCACGGCAGACGCCGTCGCGCTGCTGCTCGCCGAACGAGGATTGGCGCGACAGGGGAAGAACGCCGAGCCGAACCGCTTTCTCGCCACCGACGCGCCGGACCGTTTCGCGCGGGTGGGTGAGATTTTTTTCGGTTCGCCGATCGATCCGGGCAGTGTCGAGCTGATCGACCTTCAATAATCCACCCGCACCAGATAAAGCCCGTCGGGCGGCGCCACCGGACCGCAGCGGCTGCGATCCTTCGCCGCCAGCGCTTGGCCAACCTCGCGCGGAAGCCATTTGCCTTCGCCCACCAGCTTCAGCGAACCCACCATCGAGCGCACCTGATTGTGCAGGAACGAGCGCGCCGATGCGGCGATCTCGATTTCGCCGGCGGCGCGGCTGACCGCGAGCTTGTCGAGCGTCTTGAGCGGCGATTTCGCCTGGCACTCCGAGGAGCGGAAGGTGGTGAAGTCGTGCTGGCCGATCAGCGACTGCGCGGCGAAATGCATCGCCTCGGCATCGAGTTCGTGCACCACATGCCACACCCGGCCCTTGTCGAGGGCCGGTGGGGCGCGGCGGATTAGGATGCGATAGAGATAATGGCGCGCCGTCGCGGAAAAGCGGGCGTGGAATTCCGGCGCAGCGAGCGCGGCTTCCAAGACAACGACCGGCGCGGGGCGCACGAAATGGTTCAGCGCGTCGCGGACCTTGTCCGGAACGAATTCCTTGGTCAGATCGAAATGCGCCACTTGGCCGAAGGCGTGGACGCCCGCATCCGTCCGCCCCGCGCCGGTGACGGTGACGGTTTCGCCCGAGAGATTGAAGATCGCTTCCTCCAGCGCGCCCTGCACCGAGGGGCCGTTGTCCTGGCGCTGCCAGCCGACGAACGGGGCGCCGTCATATTCGATGATGAGGCGATAGCGGGGCATGACCCCCTCCTAACCTCCCCCTTGCAGGGGGAGGAAATCAAAGCGCGTGCCTCTTGGCAGCGGGAAGCCGCGCAGCAATTCGTCGGCGCTGACCACAGCGCGGCCGGCGCGTTGCAGCCGGATCAAGCGCACGGCGCCGGAGCCGCAAGCGACGGTCAGCGCATCATCGAGTATCTCGCCGGGCGCGCCCGCGCCGTCCGCCGGTTCGGCATACAGAATCTTCAACCGTTCGCCCTTCGCTTCCGTCCAGGCGGCCGGCGAGAGCGCGCGGATCAAGCCATCGACTTCGTGTGCGCTCTTCGTCCAATCGATGCGGGATTCTTCTTTCAATATCTTCTTGGCATAGGTCGCGCCGGCTTCGGGTTGCGCCCGCTCCTCGATGCTGCCGCGTTCGAGCGCCGCCAGCGCGCGGCCCATCAGCGAGGCACCGATCCGCGCCAGTTCGTTGGTGAGTTCACCAACGGTGCGCCGCCCGATCTTGATGCGCTCTTCCATCAGCACCGCGCCGGTATCCAACCCCTCGTCCATGTGCATCACGCAGACGCCGGTTTCCTCGTCGCCCGCCATGATGGCGCGCTGGATCGGCGCGGCGCCCCGCCAGCGCGGCAGCAGCGAGGCATGTAGATTGAAACAACCGAGCCTGGGCGCCTCCAGAATCGGCTTCGGCAGGATCAACCCATAGGCTGCGACTATCGCCGCATCGAGATCGAGCGCGGCGAATTCCTCTTGCGCCTCGGCGGTCTTGAGCGTCGCAGGTGTGCGGACGGCAAGGCCATGCGCGGCGGCGAATTGGGCAACCGGCGACGGCTCCTCGGCGAGTCCGCGTCCCTTGGGTCGCGCGGGTTGTGTATAGACGGCGGCGACCTCGTGGTTGGCGGTCAATTCGGCAAGCAAAGGCACCGAGAATTCCGGCGTGCCCATGAATGCAAGCCGCAAGGTCACGTGCCCGCCTCTTGCAGCCGTTTCGCCTTGGCGAGCTTGCGCAGTGCGATGGAGCGCTTGAGCCGCGACAGGTGATCGATGAACAGCACGCCGTCGAGATGATCCATCTCGTGCTGCAGGCAATCGGCCAGCAGCCCGTCGGCCTCCAGCGTCTGTTTCTTGCCGTCGCGGTCGAGATACTCGGCGCGGATGGAAGCGGGGCGGGCGACATCCTCCCAGATGTCGGGCACCGAGAGACACCCTTCCTCGAAGGTCGCGAGTTCCTCCGACACCCAAAGCAGCTTGGGGTTGACGTAAACGCGTGGGGCGCCCGGGCCCTCCTTCTGGTCGAGGTCCATGACGAGGACGCGCTTGTCGACGCCGATCTGCACCGCGGCCAGCCCGATGCCCTTGGCGTCGTACATCGTCTCCAGCATGTCGTCGATCAGGCGGCGGATTTCGCCGTCGACCTTGGCAACGTCGTGCGCCACCCGCTTGAGGCGGGGATCGGGCGCGACCAGGATGGGGCGAAGGGCCATGGGCCTGAGATAAGCTGCGCAATGAGACCGGTCAAGATTTCCGCCTGCATGGGTTAAAGTGCCATCGTCATCAGGGTGATTCCATGGACACGGCCTTCATCATCTTCGCCGCCGCCTTGCTTGCTGCCGCCGCGCTGGTGGCGTTCGCTCTGCTGCGCAAGCCGCGAGAGAGCGGTGAGGCGGCCGGCCGTCTGTTGCAGGCGGTGGAGACGCTGAACGGGCGCGTCGAGGCGCTGAACTCGCAGGTCAACTCGAGCCTCGCGAATTCGGCCACCTCAACCGCCGCAACGCTCGGCGGAATCCAGGAGCGGCTGACGGTCATCGACCGGGCACAGAAGAACATCACTGAGCTGTCCGACCGCGTCGTTTCGCTGCAGGACATCCTTTCCGACAAGCAGGCGCGCGGGGCCTGGGGCCAGGACCGCATGGAAGACATCGTGCGCGACCAGCTGCCGCCCGATCTTTTCGCGTTCCAGGCGACGCTGTCGAACGGCATGTCGCCCGATTGCCTGATCCGCATTCCGGGCATGGCCGCCATCGTCATCGACGCCAAATTCCCGCTGGAAGCTTTCGAGGCTCTGAAAGCGGCGGCGAACGATGCCGAGCGCAAGCCGGCGGCGGCGCAGCTGCGCTCGGACGTGCAGAAACATATCGCCGATATCGCGAAGAAATACCTGATCCCCGGCGAAGTGCAGACCCCGGCTCTGATGTTCGTGCCGTCGGAATCGATCTATGCGGAACTGCACACCGCCTTTCCCGATGTGATGCGACGCGCGCGCCAGGCGCAGGTGGTGATCGTGTCGCCGCATATCCTTTGGCTGGCGGTGAACACGATGCGCACGCTGATGCGCGACGCCAAGATGCGCGAGCGGGCCAGCGAGATCCAGAAAGAGGTTGGTTTGCTCCTGAAGGATGTGAAGCTGCTGGCCGAGCGGGTGGGCGATCTGCGCACCCATTTCGAGCGGACAGCCAAGGATATCGGCGAGATCGAAAAACCGATGGGCCGTGTTGCAACGCGCGCCGGGCGCATCGAGGCGGTCGAACTGCCCGCGCCGGACGCGGAGAAGCCGGTGCTGCCTCCACCGCCGTAATTTCGCATTCCGTCCACGCCAGCGCCTCGGCGATGGCAAAGCGGCAGACCAAAATGCGCTCGCGGACAGCGTGGCGCCGCGCGGCATATTCCTTCGAATACAGCCCGTGCTTCAGCCGGTTCTTGTTGCCGGGCGGCGCGCCGCGCCGTCTGGGCCGGACGAATTGAACCTCATTTTGGGTAGCGACCCCCCCGGGGGGAGGGGGGAGCGTTGCCGGCAAAACCGGGCATTTGCTTGGCAGCAGATCGAGGCGCCGTCCGAAGGCATGGTTGAGCGCGGCGATGGCGTGGCCGATTTCGGCACTCGCCCGCATCAGCCTCCCCGCATCGCGCAGGATGCCGAAGAGCTGCGTGCGGTGCGCCGGCGCGTTCCGCAGATAGCACCGCGCATCGTCACGGCGGACGACGATCATCCTCAGGTTTTCGGCGATCATCGACTGCAAATGAACGATCAATTGTCGCGCGTCCTGCTCCAAGGCTCATGCTCCTTTCGACAGCCGAACAGGATAAGCGCGATCGCGCGCCGTTGGATAAGTTTGCGCGAAATCGCCGAAGCGATTGAACCCGCACGGCAATCGGCGCCGCGCCGTGTTGGATAACTATTTTGCTAAAGCGACCGCCGCGCCTTGAATGCAGCGCTTAACGCTGTTGCGCGCCGTGGACGATCGACAGGACTATGACGGCGTCGCGTTCGGACTCGACCTTGTACACAACGATGTAGGGCAGCCCGGCAACCGTCAACTCCCTCGTTCCGGGAATGCGGCCGGATCGGCCGATCATGGGGAAGATGAGAATGTACTTCAGGATCACATTGTGAATGCGCGTTACGACAAGTCGTGCATTCGCAGAGCTGTCTTGCGCGATGAAGTCATGAATTTTCTCAAGATCGCGGGTCGCCGAATCGCGGACGACCGGCTTCATGAGATCAAGTGCCGAACCCGCGCGGTGAATTCTTCTTCGCTAAGCTCAATCGGGTTCTTCTCGGCCACGCGCCGCCGGACTTCCTCGGCCTGCTCGTCGGTCAGCACATAGCGCTGTGTGCCCGAGGCATAATCGAGGATTGCCTCCGCAAGATGTTCCTGCTCCGCCTGAGGCAGCTTCTTCAATTCGGCAATGGCCAGTTCGATTTTTGTCATATGTCGGAATATACCACAGCGGCGTTCGCCCCGCTACATCCCGCGTCTCGCCTTGAAGGCGGCCGACAGCGTGCCTTCATCGAGATAATCGAGTTCGCCGCCCACCGGCACGCCATGCGCCAGCCGCGTCACCTTCACGCCCGACGCCGCCAGCGCGTCCAAAAGGTAATGCGCCGTGGTCTGGCCCTCGACCGTGGCGTTGACGGCGAGGATCACTTCGTCGGCGTCCTTGGCGCGCGCCAGAAGCGCAGCGACGTTGAGCCGCTCTGGCGTGATGCCGTCGAGCGCCGACAGCGCTCCGCCCAAGACGTGATAGCGCCCGCGAAATACGCCGGCGCGCTCCAGCGCCCACAAATCCGCCACTTCCTCCACCACGCAAAGCAGGCGCGCGTCGCGGCGCGGGTCGCGGCACAAGGAGCAAGGCGATTGAGTATCGAGGTTTCCGCAAACTTCGCAGATCTTGATCGCGGCAGCGGCTTCGGCCAGCGCCGCCGACAAGGGCTCCAGCAGCGCCTCACGCTTCTTCAGCAGCTCGAGTGTGGCGCGGCGCGCCGAACGCGGCCCCAGCCCCGGCAGTTTGGCGAGGAGTTGGATCAAGCGTTCGATTTCGGGGCCGATGGTGGACATTTCAACCTCTTGTCATTCCCGGCCGAGCAAAGCGCGAGCTTTGCGAGGGGAAGGGAACCCAGGTTGCGAGACCGGGCCCGATCCATCTCCCTGGGTCCCCTTCCCTCGCCTCGCTACGCGAGGCTCGCCGGGGATGACAGTCTTTGATTTGTTATTCATCGGTTTCCGGCGTGGGCGCCGCGACCTCATCGGCCGCGATGTCGCGCACCGCGACGATCTCCGCGCCGGGAAAGCGGTCCATCACGGCACGGACCAAAGGCTCCTGCAGCACGCGCTCGTGGCGCGCGGCCTTGGCGGCGCGCTTTTGTTCGGCAAGCGTCAGCGCCCCGCCCTCGCTCGCCAGCGTCACCACCCAGCGCACGCCGCTCCATTCCTTGAGCTTTTGCGCCAGATCGGCGGCGAGTGTCCTGGGCGCGCGCGGACCGGGGCGGAATTCCAGCCGGCCGGGCTCCAGACTCACCAGATGTACGTCGTTTTCGATGTGCACTTTCAAGACCGGCGCGCCGTTCGACTGCGCCAGAGCGGCGATGTCTTCGAGAGTTCGCAAAGTGGGGGCGGGCGTCGTTTGATTTGGCGCGGCCTGCAACGCGGTCTCCCTCTCCCCCGTTCTGGGGGAGAGGGTCGGGGTGAGGGGGATCGAAGCGCGTGGCCTTGCCCCCTCACCCATGCCCT
>Ga0265340_10000359_pt1 | contig 24222 bp, 32 predicted proteins | sample 4CB225metaG_FD_202082 | JGI IMG/M metagenome (GOLD analysis project Ga0265340, IMG submission 202082) | Rhizosphere microbial communities from Carex aquatilis grown in University of Washington, Seatle, WA, United States - 4-CB2-25 metaG | ecosystem: Host-associated > Plants > Roots >...
AATCAAGCTCTACTGCGGTATCCCGGCCGAAGATTGGCACCAGCACCTTGATGCTGCCCTTCTCTTCGTTCACTTCGGAGATCTTGCCGTCGTATTCCTTGAACGGACCGTCGGTTATTTTTACCAGATCGCCCACCCTTAAGTCAATGATCATCTTCTTGTCGCCCTCGCCCGTACGCGCGAGGAGGAAGTCCACCTCATCCTTGGAAAGCGGCGTCGGCGTCGTGTTATCGGGGCCGACAAATCCGGTCACGCGCGGCGTGTTGCGCACCACATACCACGAATCCTCGGTGAGGATCATCTCCACGAGCACGTAGCCCGGATAGATCTTCTCTTCAACCGTCGTACGCTTGCCCGCCTTCACTTTTATCTTCTTCTCCTTCGGTACGAGAATGTTGAATATCTTGTCGCCCATCGCGAGGGATTCCACGCGTTGCTTCAGATAGCGCGAGACCGCCTCTTCGTAGCCCGAATATGTCTGTACGGCGTACCATTGCCGTACCGCCGGTTTTTCGTTTTGCGTGCTTGAGTTCGGATGATTGAGTGCCATAGGTCTCTCTATATATTACGCTAAAATAAAATTCTTTATCAAGAACGAAAAGAGATAGTCGAACGCGCCCAAAAATATCGCGAGCCCAACGGCGATCCCGATGACGATGAGGGTGAGGCGGGTCGCCTCCTGACGGGTCGGCCAATTGACGTGGCGAATCTCCGTCTTTGCCTCACTGAAGAATTTTGTTATCCGGGCGAACATGATTTGCTGTTAGGCTGTTTTTTCCAATTAAAATACCGCTATACTCGCGGTTGGAGGTAATAAGAGTGTAGCACTGGCGGGGCTTGGCGTCAACTATACGTCCAGATTCTGCACCGTCGCGGCGTGTGACTGGATGAAGTTCTTGCGGGGCTCTACCGCATCGCCCATGAGCGTGTCAAAAAGCTTGTCCGCTTTTTCGGCATCCTCTACCATCACCTGCTTCATTAAACGGACCTCCGGATTCATCGTGGTCTCCCAGAGCTGTTCGGCGTTCATTTCGCCGAGACCTTTGTAGCGCTGGATATTCGGCTGACGCTTTCCATCGCCCTGGCCTTCGGTGACGCCCTCCGGCGACTCTTCAGAATTTTCCTCTTCCTCGTTTTCCTTTTTCTTCGCACTCGCCTTCTTCGCGGCAGCGGCGGCTGGCGCGAGCTTTTGCATCTCCACTATCACCTTATCTTTTTCTTCGTCCGAGAACGCGTACTTGATATTTTTTCCAAGCTGAATGCGATAGAGCGGTGGCTGGGCGATATACACATATCCGCCGTCCACTACTTCGCGGAAGTAGCGATAGAACAACGTAAGAAGAAGCGTGCGAATGTGGGCGCCGTCAACGTCGGCATCCGTCATGATGATGATCTTGTGATAGCGCAGCTTATCAATACTGAATTCTTCGCCGATGGCAGTACCGATCGCGATGACGAGCGAGCGGACTTCCGCGTTTGCGAGCATCTTATCAAGCCGTGCGCGCTCCACGTTGAGCGGCTTACCGCGCAACGGAAGGATCGCCTGGGTGTGCCTATTGCGGCCTTGCTTGGCCGTGCCTCCTGCGGAATCTCCCTCTACTATGAATAACTCGGACTCTGCCGCGATCTTGGATGTACAGTCAGCAAGCTTGCCTGGAAGGGTGAGCCCCTCGAACGCGCCCTTGCGCAACACCGTCTCGCGCGCCGCCTTTGCCGCGAGCCGCGCCTTTGCGGTCAGAATAACTTTCTGAATGATCGCCTTGCCCTCCTGCGGATGCTTCTCTAGGAATTCTTTCAACGCTTCGTTGATGACTGCTTCCGTAGCGGTGCGCGCTTCCGGGTTGCCAAGCTTCGCCTTCGTCTGCCCTTCGAACTGCGGATCGCGAAGCTTTACCGAGATGACGGCAATCAAGCCCTCGCGCACATCATCGGCCGTCAAGTTCTCCTCTTTCTCTTTTAAATATCCTTCGGTTCGCGCGAAGTTGTTCAGCGTGCGAGTGAGCGCGGAGCGGAATCCGGTGAGGTGCATGCCTCCTTCCGGCGTGAAGATATTGTTGGCGAAGCTCATCTCGGTCACGCGCACATCGTCCACGTACAGAAATGCGGCTTCGATATCCAACTTCTCCGCTTCCTTCTCTACGTAGAAAATATCTTCGTTCAAGCGATTTTTTTTCTGCGAAAGGAACTTTACGTACGAGAGCACGCCGCCTTCAAAGTAGAAGCCGTAGAAATACGGCACCGGCAGACGGCGATCGTAAAAGTTGATCCGAATGCCTTTCGTTAAGTATGCCTGCTGGCGCAAACGTTCCAATATCACCTTGTCATTGAATTCCACCTCGGAAAAGATCTCCGGATCGGGCGAGAAGGTGGTCCTTGTGCCATGACGCTTGGACGCACCAAGCTTCTTTACTTTATACTCCGGAACGCCGCGCTTGTATTCCTGCACGTACAGTCCCCCGTCACGTTCCACTTCAACCTTGACCCACGATGAAAGCGCATTAACAACGGAAGCGCCGACGCCGTGCAAACCTCCCGAAACTTTATATCCTTCGCCACCGAACTTTCCTCCGGCGTGGAGCACGGTCATGACCGTTTCAAGCGTAGACTTCTTTGTTTGGGGGTGAATGTCCACCGGAATGCCGCGGCCGTCGTCCGAAACGCGGACTTTGTTATCGGGCAAAAGTTCCACGGTGATGTTCTTCGCGAATCCCGCCATCGCCTCGTCGATGCCGTTATCTACGATTTCCCAGATCAAGTGATGCAAACCGGTTGCACTCGTGGAACCAATGTACATGCCCGGACGAAGCCTGACCGGCTCGAGCCCTTCAAGAACGGTAATATCCTTCGCGCCGTATGTCGCGCTTCCTTTGTTATTGTCTTTAACTGGGGCTTTTGACGCCTTTTTTACTTCCTTTTTTGGTTCTTTTTCAGCCATTGTTATCGGGATTTATGCTTACTTTTCGTTAAAAAATGCCCCTACGGCAATACAGATATTTTAGCATGTTTTAGAGAAGAAATCCAAGTGCCGAAGATTTAAAATAATTGACAAACTCCTCAAAAAGGTGTTAATTTATACACCGAGGTTCGCACATGAAAGGCAAGAGCTGGAAGACAGCAGCGATCGTCGGATTTGGCGTCGTCATGGCGTCAGGAATCCTGAACTTTTTGGCAGCAGCGCATATCATCCCCATGAGCGTGGCGATGATAAACGTTGTGAGCGCGGTGCTCGTCACCGCAATGGCATTTATGGCGTTCAGCTTTTTGAAAATCATCGAAACGCATCGCGCCGTCTAACCCCTCAACGAAGCCCACACCAAAAATGCGGGCTTTTTATCTATATCGAGGTCAAAATTTTGTCGTCTGCGGACTTCCCAGGCCTGTCACGTAGTCGTACCGCTTCCTCGCATCACAGTAATATGCGCACGCGCCATTGGAACCGCTCGTGATATCCCTGAAATATTTAAGCGTGCTCGTGGAAGCCTTATCGCTATAAAACCTGGCAAGCACTGCGGAGCCGCCGAGCGCCTGGATGGCGGCCCACTGCGGCGCACCAGCGCTCGTACCGCCGACCGTATCCCACGCGCCTTTTGCTTTGGCGCCGGTGCCCGTCGTTATGTAGATGGAATATCCGGATGCCGGATCGGCGTCGTATGAGACATCCGGGATCGCGCGCATGCCACCCGCCTTTGATATCTTATATGCCGTCTGCCATACCGGCTCTTTCTCATATGCGCTTACGCCACCGCCGCTCCCCGACCATGCGCTCTCGGCGATCAGCGCGCCGCTCGATGCGAGCGCGAGCGACGTGCCGCCAACACCGATCACATTCGGCGAGGAAGCGGGCCAGCTCGCTCCCGCGCCATCATCGCCGGATGACGCGAAGAACGCGGCGGCGGGATTCGCCTTATCCACGAAATGCGTATCATATGAAAGTTCGTCGGAGAACTCCGCGCCGCCCCAGCTCATGGAAATCGCGATCACATCCTTGCGCGATGTTGCGTAGTCGATCGCGCTTAGAAGATTCGCGCCGGAGGGCGTCTTCGCCTCAACGAGCAATATCTTCGCGGTGGGCGCGATTGCGTGCGCCCATTCCACATCAAGCGACGTCTCCATCGCCCAGCCGCTGTCGGATGCCGTCGAGCTCGCCATTTTATGTTTTTCAAAACATCCGTTTGCGGCAGTGCATGCAGGTAAATTGTACTGCTTATCGAATACCGCGAGATCGCTCTCCATGTTCGGATCATCGTACGCGTCAATGATGGCGATCGTCCCCTTCCCGCCGGTTGCGGGAAGGTTATAGACCTTTTTTATCTCCGCCGGTGACACGCCGGAAGGCTTCAGTTGCGCCGACTTGTACACGTGCACCGGCGGCCTTCCTTGGAAATCCGAAAAACGATATGCCGCATCGGCCGTACCTAATGGAACAAACGCGGAAGCGGTCGCGAGGAGCGCGACAAGCACCGCAGATAGTTTTTTATGGTTCATACCCCGGATCGTACTCTGATAGGCATTAAAACTATCTTAACTTTGCGCTTGCGGGGGCTAACCGTTTATACTTTACCCATGGAAAACAATAATCTGGGGACGGAGCAGGTGCGGTGGGATCTCAACGCGTTCTATTCGGGCGTTGACGATCCGCAGATAAACAAGGACCTCGCCGAGCTCGTAGCTCGGGAAAAGCAATTTTGCGAGGACTATAAAGGAAAGCTGGCGGAGAAATTGGGCGGGGCGATCGCAGAGCTCGCGGAGATATCCATGCGCGCGGAGAAAATATTCGTCTACCTTTATCTCAAGCAAAGCCTGGACGTGACCGAAAGCACCGTAAAGGCCAAGATGGCGGAAGCGGAACGGATATCGAGCGAGGCGGGCGGGAACTATCTCACCTTCTTTGATATCGAGCTCGTGGCACTCGACGATCCGACGCTCGAAAAGTCCTATGCGTCCGATGCGGTAGTGGCGCGACACCGACCGTGGATCGAACACGCGCGCGTCTTCAAGCCGCACCTTTTGAGCGAGCCGGTGGAAGCGGCGCTCGCGAAGCGCTCCCCGTTCGGCCCCGGCTCGTGGAGTGAATTTTTTGATGAGGTAGAGGCGGACATACGGCTTTCGTTTCGCGGGACGGAAAAGACACTCACCGAACTTCTTGACGTTCTCACTAATTCAAAAGATGCCGAAGAGCGTGCCGAGGCTTTGAAAGTGATCAACGAGGGATTGGGGGGATATTTTGCAAAATACTCGGCGCAATCGCTCTATGTTGTTACCGGCGAAATGGCCGTCGAGCGGCGCGAGCGCGGATATAAGAATCCGATGGATGGACGCAACAAATCAAACCGCATCCCGGACGAGGTGGTGGATGCGTTGCATGAAGCGGTCACGACGACAGCGGGTACGCTCGCACGGCGCTATTACGCTCTGAAGGCAAAATTATTGGGGGTGGAAAAATTGAAATGGAGCGACCGGAACGCGCCGATGCCGTTTGCGGATACGACGATCGTGCCATTCGATAAAGCCATGGAAACAGTCCTCGCGGCGTACGCGAGCTTCAGCCCGACGCTCGCGGGACTCGTAAAGGATTTTTCCATAACGCACCGCATCGATGCTCCGGTCACGAAAGGCCGGCGCGGCGGGGCCTATAACTACTCCATCGTGCTCCCCGGAGATCATCCGACCTCATACGTGTTCCTCAACTATCTCGGCTCCAACAACGACGTGATGACGCTCGCCCACGAGCTCGGACACGGCGTGCACGGCATGCTTGCCGGCGCGGCGCAGGGAACGCTCATGGCGCAGGCACCGATCGCGTACGCGGAAACCGCGTCGGTGTTCGGCGAGATGACGACGTTCAATTTTCTCAAGAAGCAGCTGCAGGAAAAGAACGATGACAAAGCGCTGCTTGCGCTCATCGCGGACAAAATAGAGGGAAACCTCAATACGGTGGTACGGCAAATCGGTTTCTCCAACTTCGAACGGCAGTTGCATGGCATGGATGCGGGATATAAAACATGGGCTGAGCCGAAAAAACTTTCCGCGGAAGAGCTGGACACGATCTGGTTGAAAACGCTCAAAGAACTTTACGGGAACGACGGGGAGATATTCACTTACGAGAACAGCGAACACCTCTGGACATACGTATCGCATTTCCACCGGCCGTTCTATGTCTATGGCTACGCATTCGGCGAACTCCTCACCCAAAGCCTTTATGCCCAACAGCCGTCCCTCGGGGATCGGTTCGAACCGCTTTATCTTGATCTGCTCCGATCCGGAAGCACAAAGAACGTCGTGGAGCTGCTTGCTCCGTTCGGGCTTGATCCCACCAAAAAGGATTTCTGGGAGAACGGTATCAACGTGAGCCTTGCCGCGATGATACAGGAAACCGAAGATCTCGCGAAGAAACTCTAAGCCACAGTATCGGCACCAAAGTACCTAGCCAAGTCGTATCGGACAGGGTATACTTTTCCTATAAAAAATCACCCGTCCATGAAGAAATACATCATCGCAGGAGTTCTTGTGCTCGCATTCGTTGCCTATGTTATATTCGCCAATAAAAATCAGCCGTCCGTAGCGGTCGCTCCGTCGGGAACGACATCGGGCACGCCCGCCACCACCGAACCGACCTCAACCCCGACGGCAACAAGCACCGGGACAACGATAGGGTCAACCGGCCAATATAAAAATGGTACTTATACCGGAAGCGTTGCCGACGCTTTTTACGGAAACCTTCAGGTGAGGGCGGTCATCCAGGGCGGCGTCCTCGTTGACGTGCAATTCCCGCAGGCTCCGAGCGGCGGCCACTCGAGCGACGTGAGTGCCATCGCACTTCCCCAATTGAGGCAGGAGGCTATCGCCGCGCAAAGCGCCAACGTCAACATTGTTTCCGGCGCCACGCAGGATTCCTAGGCATTCCAGCAATCGCTCACCTCGGCGCTTGCGCAAGCAAAGAGCTGACACGCATAGCTGCCATTGCGCAGCCCACAATTCCCATGAAGCAGACACGAGTCATGATGGGCATGCCCATCACCCTGGAGATCATCGACGCGAAAGCGGCGGACGATATTTTTAACGAGGTCTTCAATTATTTCGCCCACATCGATGAGAAGTTCAGCACGTACAAGGGCACGAGTGAGATAGAGGCCATCAATCGCGGTATGCTCGCGCTAAAGGATGCAAGCGAGGAAATGCAACTTGTCTTCGCGATGTGCGAAGAGACAAAACAACAGACGAACGGTTACTTTGATATAAAAACATCCGCCGGAACGTACGATCCGTCCGGACTCGTGAAAGGATGGGCTATCTGGAACGCCGCGAAACTGCTCGAGAAAAGAGGATTTGAAAATTTTTACGTTGATGCCGGCGGCGATATCCAGCCGCATGGATACAACGCGGACGGCAAAAAGTGGGTGGTCGGAATAAAAAATCCGTTCAACAAATTTGAAAACGTAAAGGTGGTGTATGTGAGCGACGAAGGCGTCGCCACTTCCGGCACCTATATCCGCGGTTTGCATATCTACAATCCGCGCGGCGGCAATCAGCCCGTGAGCGACATCATAAGCCTCACCGTGATCGGTCCGAACATCCACGACGCCGACCGGTTCGCCACCGCCGCTTTTGCGATGGGCCCCGCCGGCATTCGTTTCATAGAAGGTCTCCCTGGCTACGAAGGATACGTAATAAACAAGAACAAAGTCGCCACCATGACGACCGGATTTGAAAAATATACCGCCGCATAACCCTCGCTCAATAATATGCTCAATTTTGTAGACCGGTTTTTGAATAACATCACAATGTACCGCCTCGTGATGTATTACCTGATGATCCTCCTTGCGATCGCGGCGGTCTTCGGCGCGTTCGGCATCCTCCCCTACAGCCCCATCGCCATCATTTTCTCTACGCTCTTTTTGATCATTGTCGCATGGGCTGCGAACGGCATCTTCGCGCGCATCATGAAGGCACAACCGAACAGCGAATCGGCGTACATCACCGCGCTCATCCTGGCGCTCATTATCACCCCGGGCATGCCGACCGATGCCTCCACCGTGATATTCCTCACATGGGCTGCGGTGCTTGCGATGGCATCCAAATATGTCTTTGCCATCGACAAGAAGCATATCTTCAACCCCGCGGCATTCGCCGTGGCGATGACCGCACTCGCATTCGGCCAGACGGCAAGTTGGTGGATCGGCGGCAACCTACCGATGATGGCGTTCGTGATCGTTGGCGGCCTGCTCGTATTGCGCAAGATCCAACGCTTCGATCTCGCGCTTACGTTCTTCACATTCGCGCTTGCAAGCGACGTCCTGACGCACGCCGCGTTCGATCCGGTCTCTACGGTCCAAAAGGCGCTGCTCCACACCCCGCTCTTCTTCTTCGCATCCATCATGTTGACCGAACCGATGACAACGCCGCCGACGCGAAAGTGGCGCATGATATACGGTGCGCTCGTCGGCGCTCTCTTCTCACCGTTCATCGCTGTCGGCGGGATCAGCTCCTCACCGGAACTTGCGCTCCTCGTTGGCAACGTCTTCTCATATGTCGTAAGTCCGAAGGGCAAGCGCGTGCTCGCGCTTTCAAAAAAAGAGAAGGTCAGCAACGATATTTATCATTTCACCTTCGTGCCCGACAAAAAACTTTTGTTCCGGCCGGGGCAATATCTTGAATGGACGCTCGGCCATGACAAAGTGGACGGCCGCGGCAATCGCCGCTATTTTACGATCGCGTCATCGCCCACGGAAGACACACTCCAGCTCGGCATAAAATTCTACGACCCGCCGAGCAGCTTCAAGAAAAAATTGCTATCGCTCGCGCCGGGCGACACCATCGTTGCCGGACAACTCGCCGGTGAATTCACACTACCGAAAGACCCTGCACAAAAACTGGTGTTCATCGCCGGCGGTATCGGGATCACGCCGTTCCGCAGCATGGTGAAATATCTCGTCGACCGGGACGAGAAGCGCGACGTGGTACTCTTCTATTCCAACCGCACCGCCGAAGAGGTCGCCTATCGCCCGCTCTTTGACAAAGCGGCGCAAAAAATCGGAATGAAAACAAATTATATTATCACCGACGGCCCGAACGGCGAACGGCTCACCGCCGACGTCATCAGAAAAGATGTTCCCGATTATGCGGATCGCATGTTCTATATCTCCGGCACGCACGCGATGACAAACGCATTCAAAGACACGCTCCGCGGGATGGGCGTTCCGCGTTCGCACATCAAAACGGATTTCTTCCCGGGGTTCGCCTAGCGTCCCTCAAAAAATTTATCTATACTATCTGCATATGGCGGATACTCATGCAAATACGCGCGACTATTGTCCGGATTGCGGTCCGGAGGGCGTTTCCCATGCCGTTGAACGGTGGTCGGTCCGCGCCGGCGCGGTGATCGGGATCATGGAAGCACCGCCCGCGGCCGTCTGGCGCGGGATAAAGCCACTGCTTGCGAAGGCGCGGCCGGGACGGATTGCGCCCGCGACGGCGCGGCTCTTCGCGACACTCGGCCTGGGAGAGATCGTCACGCGCGCGGACGATAAGAATAACTGGCGCGCCCGGGTGCTCTGGGAAGAGGCAGAGCGCCGCGGCATCGTCATGCGTGAATTCCGGCCCTTCGGACTGGCGCGCGAGATCTTCTATGCCACCTATGGAACGGACACGCGCGGCTTTGACGGACTCCCCCGCCCGCGTACCGCGCACGAAGCGGCGCTCGATTGGATGGACGATAAGGGCGTCATTTTGAAAAAGTTCCGCGCGGCAGGCGTTCCTGTTCCGCGCGGCGCAAGTGTAAGCAACGTAAAAGACGCGGAAAAAATATTCCATTCGATCGTCGTCAGCGAAGATACCGCCGTCATCGTAAAACCGTCCATCGGTTCGCGAAGCCGCCACACCTACATACACATCACGGACGTTGAGGCCCTTCGCGTGGCGTTCAAAAAAGCAAAAGAACTTTCCCCGCGCGTCGTCGTGGAGGAAGAGCTTGTGGGCTTCGTGTTCCGCATCACGTTCGTGGGCGGAAAGATCGCCGGCATCATGCGCCGCGAACCGGCACACGTGATCGGTGACGGCACGCACACCGTGCACCAACTCATCGTGGAAGAAAATAATAATCCTCTCCGGCACGGCGCACATTTCCACGAACTTCCGCTCGGCGAGGAAACGATCCAAATAGTAAAAGAGCAAAAACTTTCGCTCGAGGACATTCCCGCCACAGGGCGCATGGTCATCGTTCATCCGAAAGTGAGCCGCTCGTATGGAGCATCAAACACGGAAATCACGGACGTGCACCCCGACAACGAGAAATTATTTTTGCACATCGCGAAAGTGCTCGATGATCCGCTGGTCGGCGTGGATTTTATGATCGACGATATGGCGCGATCCTGGAAGGAACAAAAATGTGGCGTGATCGAATGCAACAGCCTGCCGTTCATCGACCTGCATCACTTTCCATTAAAAGGCCCGACGCGGAACACGGCGGGTATCGTATGGGATCTAATCTTCAGCGAAAGCGGCAACGCCGGCAGTGACCGGGGAACCGATGGAAGCGCCAAAAAAGACTGACGCGGGAGTGGCGGGAACGATCCAATCACCCAACTCTTTTAAGAACTCCTTATGACGAGCCTCCATCCCGATCTCTTTCAAGTGCCATCGCGGATGGCATTCCGGGGTATATTCATAATGTCCGCGGATCTCTCCATTCTTGAAAACACGGATATGATACTGCCGTTCGAAGCTCTCGAGCTTCCTTATGCCGATTACCTCATCCTCATCTTTCCAGGCAATGAAATGATTGCCCCAATCCTTGCCTTCCAGGTACTTCAAAAGATCCTCGAGCTTCCTTCCGGGCGCAAGCGTTCCAAGGGTATAGTGCTGGCGGCCCTCATGCTTAAGAATGCCCAAAGATAGCAAAAGGTCGCGCCAATAGTTGTGGAAAGGCGTGATAACCCGCCAAAACAGGTATTTCGACCGATTATAAGCTCCTTTTGGGTACGGCAGAACGGAATCCGGAATGCTCTGCCTTAGGGCTATTGAGTCCATATCTACTATTGTAGCATATTGAGGTTACCGGCTCCCTCCCATTCACCTTTATTGCTATTAACCCAGGAAAAGGCTACTCTTCGGGGATGAACAAATTCAAAAAACCGTATAGTAGCCGCACAAGCGCAAGCACCAGCCGCCCCAGTTATGGTCCCGCACGACCCCGGACGACCAGCCCCCGCGATGCCCGAAACTATCGCGGCGCGCGCAGCGGCGGTGAGACATTCCAAAAATTCGACGCGATCTGCAGTAATTGCGGCAAGAAATGCCAGGTCCCCTTCCGCCCGGACGGCGAGAAGCCGGTTTACTGCAAGGACTGCTTCGGCGCGCCGCGCGAGGCGATGGCGGGCAAGAAGAAATTCTCTTCGGGCCCCGTGACAAACTTCAGTGCTCCGGCGGCTGGCGGCAAGAGCATCGCCGACCTCACGCGCCAGATCGCCGCAATGAACACCAAGATCGACGCCATGTTGAAGATATTGACCGACGGCGGCGCGGAAGAGTAGAAAAGTTTTGCCAAAATATCATCACGACGACGACAATGCAGATCACTTCGTCAAAATTCATGCGGGGCGTGAACGGCACCGACGAGCTTTTGGATGACGGCACGCCGCAGGTGGCGTTGATCGGCCGGTCCAACGTCGGCAAGTCGAGCATCATCAATTCGCTCACCCGGCAGAAGGCGCTCGCGCGCACGAGCGACACACCCGGGCTCACGCAGGAGATCAACCTTTATTCCATCAATAATAAATTCTACCTGCTGGACCTGCCGGGATACGGGTTCGCAAAAGTTCCGGAGCGTATCCGCGAGAGTCTGCAGAAATTGAACTGGTGGTATCTTTTTGATTCTGGCCACGAACAGCACCGCGCGGTACTCGTGCTCGATGCGAATGTCGGCCCGTCAAAAAATGACATCGAGATGCTGGCGCTTCTGCGCGAACATCAAAAAAATATCGTCATCGTTGCCAACAAGATAGACAAGATAAAAAAATCTGATTACGAGGCGCACATGCAAACGATCACGGATCTCGCGCACGGACTTCCCGTCATCCCCTATTCTTCAAAGACCGGCGTCGGCGTGGAAGAACTCGTGAATCAACTTTTTGGAAAATAGGCTGAATTGCGGCGCACGGAGAGCGGCTATCGCGTTAATCGCATTTTCTTTTCCCGCGGCCACGATTTGATCTCCGCTTCGCGCTTTAACGCGGCGCTCCGCGTCGCGACCTCCTCTTCGTAGAGGATCTTTTTGGGTTTGTGCGAGCGCGTGTAGTGCCCGCCCGTTCCCGCGCGATGCTCTTTGAACCGCCGGGTAACATCTGTCGTAATCCCGGTATACAGGCTTTTGTCCTCGCAGAGAAGGATGTAGACGTGGTACATGGCCGGATAAATATCGATTCTTTATACAGTTAAAAGCAGGTCTTTTAAAAATGCCCAGCGCAAATCCAGCGCTTTGATTTCGTCTTTCGTACACCATCGTGCGTCCAGCTCTTCAATACCATGGCCGGCAGTTTCATCAACGGGGGCAGCGGCGAATATATTGACCTCGATCTTTCGGTCATTATCCGAAATATCACCACGGTATGACAGGCCGTCAACGATCATGCTCGTTATGCTCTTATTGATGGCGACATCCAGACCCGCCTCCTCTTTGACTTCCCGTATCGCTGCATGTTCCACGGTCTCCCCTTTATCAACATGGCCGCCTGGCAAGCACCATAATCCCCTTGCCTGCTGGCCGCCCTCCTGAATCAACGCGATTCGTCCATTCAAATTCTTCACCACCACGAAGGCGGTTTTTACCGGTTCATCCATTTATTTTAATGATATCCCAAGATTTTTCAGATCGATCACTAACTGTTCATTTCCCTTGAAAAGCACGGGGATGTATCCTATCTCGGCCGCCGTTTCCAGACTCTTTGGCGAATCATCGATGAACACTACTTGCGCGGGGCGAAGTCCGAGTCTTTGGAATAAGATTTCAAATGCTTCCTTGCTGGGTTTCTGGTATCCTATCTCGCCGGAAACAACGATCTCATCGACGAGCGGCGCAACACCTTTTTCCTGTAAGTGCTCCCGCAATTGCGATGTGGCGTTGCTGAAAATACCGACCTTCATGCCAAGACCATGTATCTCCGGAAATAATTTAAGGATGTCCGCGTTGATCGCCTTCGACGCGTTATAGTCACGGACAAACTGTCTTACTTTTTCTGTTTTTGCGCCGTCCTTATCGAAGACCTCCACCACCCGGACGATCATATCCTCCCACGCCATATTCTCCACGTTGGAAAGATGATTATGTTTCCAATATTCCTTTTTTAACTCGTCGGATGGGATACCGGTCATTTCGGCGATCTGGTCCAGGATATTTTTGCCCTCGCTTAATTCGATGACGCCGCCCACGTCGAACACGACCGCTTTGATATTGGAATTGTTATTTTCCATTCTTATCCGTTAAAAAACTCTCCGAACATCGCATCCAGATCGCCGGGATCTTTATAAAGTTTGACGGTTATCTTGGGATTGCCGCCGATCATCGCCGAAAGCTTTTTTCCTTCCCGCTCGCGATAGATGCAGAGAATTTTCTTGTTCAATTTCTCCGCCAAGCCAAGCTCGTAACCCACGCCCAGGCTTGGAGTGGTCACTTCCGCGACGACGACATCCGCGCTCATCAGCCACTCCACGTCCCGTGCATAAATATCCCGCTCCGAGATGTGAACCTCTCCGGCGCTCGTCAGATCCTTATTGGCGACATGCTCGGTCAATACCGTGCCGAACGGGCCGAGCTTTTTGACGATCTCCGCATACAATTCCTTATCATCACGCCCGCCCCGGATCGATCCGGCAAAATATATCTTCATACGCATCAGTATAACAGCCCCTTCTCTCTTTTCAAAAGCTGTTTGATACAATAGATATATAACATGATTGCTCCCTCACTGGACAAAGCCTTGAAGTTTGCCAAGGACCACGGCATTCCGCGGGTCATTGAGATCCGATGCCCGCAATGCAAAGAGACGATCTACGCATTTACGGACGACGAGAAGCATGAACATACGCAATGGTATGAAAAGCTAAAAAAGGACCGGAACGAGCGCTATGTTTGCTGTAAAAAATGCGGCTATGGCATGCTTGCCGCAAATCAAGGCGATTTTATCTTCAAGACCCACGAGGTTGGCAAACAATAGTGCAGCAGGACGAAGTTCTAACAAAGTTGATCAGAAAAATCTAACGAGATTGATGATCGCCGCAAGAGCGATGACCGCCCAGATGAGATTGAGCCAAAACGGCTGATAATCTTTCCGATAATAGGTTTCTATCGTAACCCCAAGCGCACCGGTCAGGTTGAGCAATTGATACCACAGACTTGTCGGCGGTACGATCAAAAAACTCACCAAGACATATGCCGCGATAGTCGCAACAACACCATACCATCCCAACCATCCGGATACTTTCTTCATGGCTTTATTATACCTCCGGCAATCGCAAAACGGATATATTTCTGTTGTGGAACTCGCGCAAGTGCCGCAAGGGATAATTTGGGATGATCCTTGGCATACCGGCGAATGATGCCGAACCCAAGACGATACAACATCTCACGATATGCTTCATTGCTCCAGATCATCCTGCGATTCGAGGGTTTGTCGAAAAGCGCGGCACGGATCTTGTCCGCGCACACACGCACCATTCCTTCGTTCAGGGTTTTGATATCAAGATATTCCGGCGCCTCGAAAAGTTGCGTTTCGATATATGTCGCAACGCCTTCTTCAACAGCCGCCGCAAGGACGGTCTTTGCGGCTTTCGGATCGCGCAGCTGGTGAACATATTCGTGTGCCGCGGACGCGGAAAGTCGATGTAAATATGTGCGGCTTTTAAGGACGCGCGGAGAAATACCGACGAGCATTTTGCCCTTGTGCCATAGACGCCCATCGGTCAATTTCTTTTTACTTTGCGAAAGATAAAAATAGGCCTTGATCGGAACGCCGGTCTTCAGGGCCACCCGCGCCCGGTCAATACCATCCCCAAAACGATCCTCTATTATTTCAATTTTGCGGCGCGGAATACTTGGATAGAAATAGAAGCGGTCCTTCATTGTATTTTAAGAATTTTTTTCCTCCCTGGGCCGGCGCGAAGCTATCCGTTAGATATAAATCGGGCGTGCTCAAGGAAGATCCTCTCGCACGCCCACTTGACCGGCCACACTAGTGGCCTATCCACCACGCGGCAAGCAGGCAAAGGCAGATACCGACAAGTGGCCACGGGATGTCCTTAACGACATTGAATCGTGGCATGTCACTACCCTTCCTGCGCCCTTGAGCTTTGCGGGTATCACCGTCAAAAACAATGCTCGGCATAAGCAATGCCCTCCTCTATGATTTGTATATCAATAAAATAGGAACATGTAAAGCGAGAAATAAAAAAGGCAGCCTTCGCCGGTTGCCCTCGGTGAAAATGCACTACGCCGCCATGAGATTCGTCAATCCATTCTGGGCGACCACTCAACTTTCGTGCCGTCCGGCTGGACGAACGTCGTCAGATCCGAACCCGCTGAGCAAGCCGCAAGCTCAAAGTCGAATCCATGGTCGAGAAGATTGGCACGCATTTGCGGACCGCAGCCGCCTTCGACGGAAAGGCCGTTATCTTCTTGATATTTGGCTATGAGCTTCATGCCAAGCTCACCCAACTCGTCGTCGGCCTTGAATCCATCAGGGACTTCGCACCACCCGAATCCCCAACCGACCAGAAAAGCCAGCAGAGGAACCACTGCGGGGCCTTTCGACCCCTTCTCAAGGTACTTCGGAATCGGCATACACACCTCGTTTTTTGGGATGAACTACCAGCGATTTATATATCAAAATCTATCATTCGTCAATTAACAAGCTTGATAACCAGCCTCCGCCTATAAATAATATTTACTTTTCGCTACTCATGTTGTTTAATGACCGGCAGGAGGACACACGGACATGGCACACTCAAAAGATCTGAACAGTGGTCAAAAGAGGGCCACCCTTCGCAAAGCGCTCAATCGAACCCGGCGCATTGCGGATGAACAAGCCGAAGCGGCTTCTCTGGGAATCACCCCCGTCCAGCTTGGCGTACGAAAATGGCGGCAATGGAAAGTTATCTATGCGGCATGGCTGCATGAGCAGCGATCTCATCCGGTGGCATCCCACCGCTATGGTTACTCCTCGCACTATTAGGGAGTGCTATGACAAGCGTATTCGTCTCAATCCTCGGGCAGGCATCATCCGGTGCTTGCCCGATATTTTTTATAAAAATCCCGCTTTGCGGGCAACGTGGGACGAGGTTCGAACTATGCCTTGATTCGACCCAAAATAGTCGCGAGTATTCTTTCTATGGCGCTCAGTGCTAGAAACAAGGCAACCAAGAAAGTTGGCTCGGGATAAAAAATATAAAAATAAACGAGAGCCGCAGCAAGCCACACTCCCGTACACGAGGGACAATAGATCAAATTTCCCATTGCCCCGAGAAACCCAGATTTTTTTGGCTCTTCGACGATCTTCCCATCCTTTTGCGCTTCGTCTATAAAAGGAGCTCTCAGCGGTTTAGCAATGGATTCGTTGGAAAGTATATTGGCTGCTCGATATGCCGCCAAACCCAAAACGAGAAGCTTAAAATATCCGATATCATCCAAGATCGACAATCTATCTCCGAAATATGAAATAAGAAGAATATTCGTGACCAGAAAAATGATCATATCAAGCGTCAACCATTTGAAAATTCTTTTTTGCTTCATAAAAAACTATTAATTTAAGTAAAACTTCGTCAACTATTGCGGAGAGGGAGGGATTCGAACCCTCGGTACCTTTCGGTACACAGTCTTTCCAGGACTGCTGTTTAGACCGCTCGCACACCTCTCCAGTGCTTTCTACGCTCCGATGATAGTACCCTTAAATTCCTTTCCGTTCAAGAGCGCGGCGAAGTTTTTCATGTTGCGGCCGTCGACGATGATGGCCTTCACGTCCTCGCGCGCGCCGAGCGCCGCGCCGACGGGGTCAACGGGCGCGTGAAGACCGGGCTTCCACTTGGCGGGGATCAACGTGCGATACTCGCGCCAGGTGAGCTCGTTGAACGGCACGGCGTCGGCATGTTTGGTAAAGTCTTTACTATATACATGTGCCGGCTTGCCGGCGATGATCGCCTCGTGGGCGCCAAAGTCAGCGGCGATCCGCATAGCAACGTAATCCGTGGACCAACCCGGACGCCAGCCGGATGCGATCGTCACTGGGTGCTTAAGTTTTTTTATCCTCCCGCGGATGTCGATGACCACCGGGTCGGCAACATCGCGAAAGATAGTTCGCAAAAGATGCGCGTTGAGGCGCGTGGCGTGGATGCCGATCCAGTCCTTATCTTCGTCCGTCACGCGACTCACCTGCTCCGCCGCTTCCTGAAAGTTGCGTGACAACTTTCCGCCGCCGATCACGAGAACAAACTTGGTACCGCGCCTTAAAAACGGCGCAAGAAATTTTTTAAAATCTTTTAAGAACTTCACGTCGATCCCGTCGGGATGGACAATAGAACCGCCGAGGGCAACTACGACGGTTTTGGAAAATTTGTATTTCATAAATGTGGAATTATACCGAGATCTGCTGTAACGCCTTGATGCGTTGTTCGATCGGCGGATGGGTCGCAAAAAGCGTGTGCCACCATGAAGCGCCCTTGCCCTTGAACGGCGTGTCGAGCCACATGTGCGCGGTGGAGTCTTTGGCCGATGCCATCGGCGTCGTGTCGAGCTGGATCTTCTGCAGCGCAGAGATGAGACCCTCCGGATAACGCGTGAGAAGAACCCCCGAGGCGTCGGCGAGTGACTCGCGCCGGCGCGAAATGGCAAGCTGGATCAGCATCGTGCCGATCGGCGCAAGAATGGAAAGCACGATGGCGGCAACAAAGAAGATCTCCTGCGCCTCGCCGTTGCCGCTATTGCGTCCGCGGCCACCGAACCCACCGAAAAAGAGCGAGCGCAAGAAGATATCCGCGATGAGCGAGATGATACCCGCGAGCATCGCGGCCACCGTGGAGACGAGGATGTCTCGATTGCCAACGTGCGAAAGCTCGTGCGCGATGACGCCCTGCAATTCATCTTTATCAAGCCGCTGGAGCGCGCCCTGCGTGACCGCCACCGCGGCGTGCTGGGGATCCCGCCCCGTTGCGAACGCATTGATCTGCAACTCCGGCGTGATGTACAGCTTCGGCATCGGAAGTCCGGCGGTGATGCAAAGATTTTCAACGATGTTCCACAGCATCGGATTGTCCGCTTTCTGGACCTCCTTCGCGCGGGCGAGTCCGAGCGCGATGGACGCGGAAGAATAATAGCTGATGAACGAGTAGACGATGCTAAAAATGACCGCGCCGATCAAAAATGTCGGATCGCCGTAATACATGGAAATCGCGTACCCGAGCGCGCCGACCACGAGAAAAAATGCTATGAAGAGCAACCATGTCCTGCGTACATTTGAAGATTGAAGCGTGTATAAATTAGCAGCCATTTTCTTTCTTCCTATTATTTAACATACAGGGAAACAACCCGTCGCTGACAGATAAAACATTGGGCCATGTGTTTTGGAGCAATTAATCTTCCTTGCTTCAAAACACATGGCCCAATGTTTTTAGAATTTAACAGCGACGGGTTGTTTCTCTGCGTCACTAAGGTCATTGCCGAAGAAATCCATTTTGGTGAAGCCCATCATGTCGGCGAAGACATTCGTCGGAAAGACCTGGGTCTTCGTATTGAAGTCGCGAACCATGCCGTTATAGAACCGGCGGGCGGCCTGGATCTTGTCTTCCGTATCGGTCAATTCGTTCTGAAGTTGAAGGAAATTTTGATTCGCTTTGAGATCCGGATAATTTTCCGCGACGGCGAAGAGTGACTTGAGCGTTCCCGAAAGCTGATTCTCCGCGTCCGCCTTTGCCGGTCCGGTCGCAGACATGGCCGCCGTGCGGGCCTTCGTCACATCCTCGAACACCGTCTTCTCGTGCGCAGCATAACCCTGCACGGTAGAAACGAGGTTTGGAATAAGGTCGTAGCGGCGCTTGAGCTGGACATCAATGTCCGAATACGCCTCCTGCGTCCTATTGCGCGAGGTAACGAGGCCGTTATATGCCAAAACGAGCCATAAAAGCACTAAAACGACTATTACTATCAAGATCCAGGTTATCATGCCTATATTATACCAAATGATACGAGCTGAAACAACAGTTGGGTGCTAAATCGGATGCCGTACAAATAAAAGCTCCGCTGACATGAGTCTGCGGAGCAAAAGCGGTTTAGATGAAGAGGAAGATCGTTACGGCGACGAGAAAAAGAACGTGTCTAATATGGCTGCCCATGACGGCTCCTCATAAATCGAATGTTCTATGAAAATTTTAACACAGTCCATTAAAAAAAATGGAATCTGTGAATGATTTTAGTAATCTCCTCCCATGCCCGACATCCCGCCACCCATGCCGCCCGGCATGCCCGTCTCTTTCTTCTCGGGGATGTTCGTTATTGCGGCGCCGATTGTCAGATAGTTCGCCGCAACCGAGACCGCGTTCATGAATGCGCTGCGCGTTACCTTGAGCGGATCGATGATGCCTGCCTCACGAAGATCGCCCATTGTTTTGTTTGTAAGCGCGTTGAATCCCTTCCATGGCTCGTTGCCACGCTTGCCAAGCTCGTCGATCACGCGATCGGCGGATTCTCCGCTGTTCTCTACGATCGCGCGGACCGGCGCTTCAAGCGCTCTGCGCAAGATGGACGCCGCCGCGGCTTTCACCGTCTTCTCCGCGTCCGGTTTTCCAAACAATTCAAAGTTGACGTTCAAGAGCGCGATGCCGCCGCCCGGCACAATGCCTTCTTCCATGGCAGCGCGGGTCGCTGCAACCGCGTCATCAACGCGCTGCTTCAATTCCTTTTGCGCGGACTCCGTCGGCGCGCCTACCTTGATGACGGCGACGCCATTCGAAAGCTTGCCCAAACGCTCCTGCAATTTTTCCTTATCAAAATCGGAATCGCTCTTTTTGATCTGCGCCTTGATCTGCGCAACACGCGCTTCGATGTCCTTCTTGTCGCCCTTGCCGTCCACGATCGTCGTCACATCCTTCGTGGACACGACGCGCCGCGCGTGGCCGAGATCGGCGAGCTCGGTGTTTTCGAACTTCTTGCCAAGCTCTTCGGAAATGAATGACGCGCCGGTCACCGTCGCAATGTCCTGCAGCATCTCTTTCTTACGATCACCGAAGCCCGGAGCCTTCACTGCAAGCACATTGAAGATGCCGCGCAGCTTGTTCACGATCAACGTCGTGAGCGCCTCGCCGTCCACATCGTCGGCGATGATCAGCAATTCCTTCTTGCCGCTCTGCACGATCTTCTCAAGCAACGCCAAAATATCCTGGATGGAAGAAATCTTCTTGTCCGTTACAAGCACGTAGGGCTCCTCAAGCGCGGATTCCATCTTCTCCTGGTTCGTCACCATATATTGCGAAACGTAGCCGCGGTCAAACTGCATTCCCTCCACGATCTCATACGAACTGCCGATCGTGTTGGAATCATCAACCGTAACGATGCCCTCTTTGCCCACTTTTTCCATGACGGTCGCGATGAGTCCGCCGATCTCCTCATCCTTCGCGGAAAGCGTCGCCACCTCTTTTATCTTCTTGTTGTCATTGATAAGCTCGCGCTGGCCTTCGAGCGCCTTTACCACCGACGCGCTCGCCTTCTTGAGCTCTTCCGCAAGCTGGATCACATTGAAACCCTTCTCGCGGATCACTTTCTCTCCTTCGTCGATCATCGCGTGTGCGAGCACGGTCGCGGTCGTGGTACCATCACCGACGCCTTCGTTCGTCTTGTCCGCCGCCTGCTTGATGAACTCCGCGCCGAGGTTCTCCCACTTGTCCTCGAGTTCGATCTCCTTCGCGACAGTCACGCCGTCGAACGTCACTTGTGGCGCACCGTACCCTTTCTCTATCACCACCGCGCGGCCGCGAGGCCCGAGCGTCACCTTGACCGCATCCGCCAACTTATCGATTCCCTTCTTGATGGACGCCCGCGCCTCCTCGTTGAATTTTATTTGTTTTGCCATGGTTATAAATAAATTATTTTCTGTTCGGCGCTATTCAACTATCGCCAAAATGTCATCCTCGTCGCCGACCAGATATTTCTTTCCTTCCAGCTCCAATTCATCCGGCCCGTATTTTTTAAAAAGCACCACATCGCCGATCTTCACCGACATCGCCTGGAGCTCGCCCTTGTCGTTCTTCTTCCCCGGCCCGACCGCGATCACTTTTGCCTTCACCGGCTTCTCCTTCTCCGCCGTATCCGGCAGGACGATGCCGCTCGCCGTCGTCTTCTCTTCTTCTATCGGCTCAAGGAACAGGTGGTTTGTTAATGGCTTGAAATTCATCACACAATTATTAGTTTTAAAATGGTTTAGCACTCGGGACCAGTGAGTGCCAATAGGAATTATAGGGCAAAAAAAATGGGAGTCAAGAAGCCGCGGCGCCTGCGGACCTGGCGGTGTTTGAATCCGCTTCTCTGCTTGTTAATGGCATTGTTCTACCACATGAACTACAGGCCCATGTACGCAGGCCCCAAAAATTTAACCTATCCCCGATTAAAACTCTGTTAAATGAAAACAGCCACGGAATGTGGCTGTTTTCATAACAAGCAGAGATTTTGCCCGCAGTTCATGCGAACAATGCCTTCCCTAAGATACTATATCGTCTGGCAAAAAAGTCAAAAGCTTTTTTAACTTTTTTTAATCTTATCGTAAACGTTCAGCACCGCCTTGATGGAATCCCCTACCGAGATGTTGTTCTGGTCATAGAGCACATCACTCACATCCCCTGCCGCCCAAATGCCGGGGCACGATGTCTGTTGGGTTTTATGGTCCACGACCACCTTGCCAAACGGATCAAGCGTCACGAGTTCCTTCACAAAATCCGAGTTCGGCACAAGCCCGATCTCCACGAACACGCCGTCAAGCGGAATATCTTTCTCTTCGCCCGTCTTTACATTCTTATATTTGACGCCGTTCACGAATATCTCACCCTTGATCTCCTCGATAACCGAGTCCCATAGTATCTCTACGTTCGGATGGCTTTTCACCTTCTCCTGTGTGACGGGATCGCCGCGCAGTACTTCCGAGCGGACAAACAGATATATCTTTGACGCATACTGCAAAAGATCCTCCACCCCCTCAAGGGCGGAATTGCCACCGCCAACCACCGCAACCGCCTTGCCGCCGAAGAGCGGCGCGTCGCATGTGGTGCAGAACACCACGCCCTTGCCGTCGAACTTGTCCTCCCCCGGAACGCCAAGCCGCTTGCGACGGCTGCCGGAGGCAAGCAGGATGTTCTTCGTCTCGAGCGTTACGCCATTCTTCGTCGTTATTGAAAATGTGCCATCGTCTTTTTTGATTACCGCCGCCACAAGGTCGCCATCCATAATCTCAATGCCCTGCTGCGCGCGGAGATGTTCCTCCAAATTTTTCGCGAGATCGAAACCGGAAATGGATTTCGTACCGATCCAGTTCTCGATCCCTGCGGAAACCAAAGACTGCCCGCCGAAGCTGTCGGTGATCAATGCGGTCTTCATTTTTTTCCGCGCGGCATAGACGCCGGCGGCAACGCCGCCCGGCCCGCCGCCGATGATGATAAGATCGTACATTAAATTTAGGTTAAAACTTTTTAACGAGTACTACGCCTTCTTCAATCCGAGCAGCCCCTCGATCGTCTTCTGATCGAATCCGATGACGATGTTGTTGTCGATATCAATGACCGGCACGCCGAGCTGATGCGACTTATTGACCATGTCCTCGCGCGCTTTCATATCCGACGCAACATTGAACTCCTCGTACGAAACGTTGTTCTTCGCAAAAAACTCCTTTGCCATTTTGCAATAGACGCAGGTCGGAGTGCTGTAGATAGTTACTTTTGCCATGGTAGTTATTGTTATTATGAAAATTTACTTTTGTTCGACGATAGTGTTGTTTTTTATTTTTCGTTTTCCTTTTTGGGGTTCTTCCGTTGCGGGCGTCGGCGACGTCTGTTCTCCAAACATCATCCACGCGCCCATAAGCACCAATACGAGCCCTATCAGTACATTACACCATTTCGCGAGAGATATATCGGAAAACCCCAAAACCCACGGCGAGGCTATCATGATAATACCGACGACGACCTCCGTCCAATGCTCTGTCATGGCTTCATTTTAAAAGCCACCGGAAGGAAAGTCAAAAAAGTCTCTTTGTGCAACAAGTGCACTAGCCTTGCAACGCGCCATCCAACGCCTGTTGGAAAGTCGAGTATGGCTGGGCGCCGGAGATGATTGCCCCATTGATCAAGAACATCGGCGTGGAATCGATGCCGGCCGCGCTTGCGGCTGTTTTTTCCTGCGCAACGATGGCGGCATCAGTGTTGTTGTTCACGCAGCTCGTAAATGTGGACATAGTAAGGCCCACTTGCCGGCCAAGCTTTAAAAGCTCCGTCGCAGAGAAGAACCCATCATCTTCTCGGCCACCATTCGTCTGATCCGCCACTTTGGCGGAATAAAGAGCATCGTGATATGCCCACAGTTTGTTCTGATCCTCGGCACACTGGGCGGCATTCGCGGCGGCAGTCGATTCGGGACCAAGGAACGCAAAATCCCTGAACACGTACCGCACCTTGCCGGTGTTCACATAATTCTTGATGATCTGCGGTTCCGTCTGGCTGAAAAATTCACCGCAAAACGGGCATTGATAATCGCCGTATTCGATGATCGTCACGGCAGCGTTCGCATTGCCAAGAATCGCATCGCGCGAGCCGAGCGTCATCGCCTGGATCGCGGACGCCGTCGTGGTGGCTGCTGCTGCGACAGCGTTGTTGTTTCCGCCAGCCGGAGCGACAGGAGTGCTCCCGCCTTTATAAAGCGTCGCGAATACGATGGCACCGCCAACCACCACTGCGGCAACAAGGATGCTTATCGGCAAAAACATGTCGCGCTTACCTTTTTGGGGACCAACCGAAACATCGATCTCTCCGACGTTGACCTCGACTTCCTCTCCGATGGGGTATTTTTTTTCGTCCATAGTTTTATATTTTTTTAATGATACCGCGCGGCCGCGAGCGCATCAAGGGGCGAATAGCGCGTAATCGCGGGGAAAAAGCCTTGTAGTAACGACAAACATGCCATAGACGATGAACGGTGCGGCAAAAACGTCG
>Ga0265340_10000360_pt1 | contig 24194 bp, 21 predicted proteins | sample 4CB225metaG_FD_202082 | JGI IMG/M metagenome (GOLD analysis project Ga0265340, IMG submission 202082) | Rhizosphere microbial communities from Carex aquatilis grown in University of Washington, Seatle, WA, United States - 4-CB2-25 metaG | ecosystem: Host-associated > Plants > Roots >...
CTTCCGTCCGCCGCTTTCTTCTTGAGGCGCGTCCGGAAGTCCGTAAGGCCAAGGCGCAGGTGTCAACTCTTACCGAAGGGGTAGGTGCCCGAAATGGCTAGACTCCAACTTGTTACGGCGAACAAAGAAGCAAGGGCGTCACGCGTCCGGACTTCGGCGAGGACCGCCGCGATTGCCCCTCAACCGGTACTCGCGGACCACAAAGACCACTTTATCACTCGCAACGGACTGACCTACGCAGGCAGTCATCTGATCATCGACCTGTGGGACGCCGAGGGTCTCGACGACCGTGACAGGATCGAAACGGCGTTGATCGATGCAGTGAAGGCGGCAGGCGCAACCCTGCTGCACATTCATCTGCACACGTTCACCGACGGCGGCGGCATCTCAGGCGTTGCCGTTCTGGCGGAAAGCCACATCAGCGTGCATACCTGGCCCGAAAGGAAATACGCGGCGTTCGACGTGTTCATGTGCGGCGAAGCCGAGCCCCGCAAGGCCTTGTCGGTATTCAAGGCGGCCTTCAATCCAGGCCGTCTCGTCATCGGCGAACATAAGCGCGGCGTGCTGTAACCAGCCTCGAGATCGCGGATTAACCAAGGGCGGAAATGGTTGAGAAAACCGTTTCCGCCCTTTTTCTTCGCGCCTATCCTGCAACGCTTGGACCTCGGTTCTCGTTTAATGCGTTGCAAGCCCGTTTGAGCGATAATGCTGCGGGGGGCGGTGGCCGTTGCGATACGACGCATGCATCATCGGCGCGGGCGCGGACGGATTGGCCGCCGCGGCGACGCTCGCCGCACGCGGCCTCAAGGTCGCCGTCGTCGAGCGCGATTCCCATCCCGGCGGGCGCTGCGCAACGCGTGAGTTCCATCCCGGCTTTCGCGCCTCACCTTACACCGACGAACTGCCTCCCATCCCGGCGGAGATCTTCTGGTCGCTCGATCTGGCGCGCCGCGGAGTGGTACTGGCGCCCGCCAGCGCTTCGCTGGCGCTGTGGCCGGGCCGGCAAAGTCTGCTGCCAGCGCCCGCCGGCCGCGCCGAAGCATTCCGCCAGGCGATCCTCGCGCGGGTGCTGGCCGACTCCGCCGCGCCTGCGAACCGCGGCTGGTTCACGCCCCGCGCTCCCTACGCGCCCTGGCCGGGCGAGGAGCTTTCGACCCGCACGCTCAGCGAGGCTCTTGAGGAACTCACCGCCGATCCCGCCGAGCGCGCCAATCTGATGGCAACCTTCCTGACCGGAAGGGTATGCAACCCGGCGCTCGCCGGCAGCGCGCTCCAGTTGCTCGGTGGCGCGCGGGGAGGCATGGCAGCAGGCGGTCTCGGCCGGCTGGGGGAAGCGCTGCGGGTGGCGGCGCAAGAGGCCGGCGCGGAAATCACCTGCGGCCTCGAAGCCACCGATATCAGGCGCAAAGCAGGCCGCGTCACGGGTGTCGGCTTGGCCGACGGCAGCGACATCGCCGCGCGCGCCGTCATCTCGACGCTCGATCTCAAGCGGACGTTCCTCTCCCTGTTCTCCTGGAGCGAGCTGCCGCGCGCACTGGTCGATCGCGCCGGCGCCTTCCGCCCCGCGCCGGGCACGGCGCGGCTACTGCTGGCGCTGGACGCGCTGCCCGAGCCTCCGGTGGGAACCGAGGCCTGCGCGTTGCGCGGGCCGATCCATCTTGCTCCGAGTGCAGCGGCGCTCGACGAGGCTACGCATGCCTGGCGGCGGGGCGCGCTGCCCGCGCGTCCCCCGGCGATGCTGCGCTTGGTCTCGGCTGTCGATCCGTCGCTGGCGCCGTCCGGCGCCGCAACGCTCACCGTGACGCTCGGCGCCATCCCGCACACGCCCTTTGACGGCGCCTGGACGCATGAGAAGCGCGACCGGCTGAGCGCGACGGCGCTGGCTATCATCGAGGCCCTCTGGCCGGGGCTCGCCAAGCGGGTGATCGGCTCCGAACTCCTGCTGCCGCCCGACATGGAACAGATGCTCGGCGTCAGCGGCGGCGATCTTGCGGGCGGCGAGCTTGCCGCCGATCAGATGCTGGGTCTGCGCCCGTTTGCCGATCCGGACTGCCGCGGCGGCCGCACGCCGGTGCAAGGGCTTTATCTCGCCGGACCGTCCTCGGCTCTGGGGCCGCTGGCGACGTGTGCTTCCGGCGTGGAGGCGGCGCGCGCCGTGGCAGCGGATCTGGTGGCGAGGCGGCTATGAGCGAAGCCCTCGACGCATTGGTGATCGGCGGCGGTCCGCACGGGCTGACGGCGGCGGCGTATCTCGCGAAGGCGGGGATGCGCGTCGCGCTGCTGGAGGCCGCAGCCGAAATCGGCGGCACCTGCGCCAACGCTCTGGCGCTCGGCGATCTCACAGTGCCCGCAGGCGCGCAAACTTTATATGCGCTCGATCCGCGCGTCGTGAGTGAATTGAAGCTGGTTCGCTTCGGCCTCAAATTCGCGGCGCGCGATCTGATGCAGATCGGCCTGCGCACCGACGGCAAGCCGCTCCTGCTCGGCCGCGACGCCCGCGCCGCGGCGCGCAGCATCTCCGCCTATTCCCAGCGCGATGCGGCGCACCTGGTGGATTTCCGCCGAGAGTTGTTCGCCTTCGCCCGCGCCCAGCGCGCTCTGTGGTGGGAAGACGGCCCGCCGGCCGCCCTCCCGGACGAGCTGCGCCGCCAGGGCGCGACGGGAGCCGCCGCCATGCTCGACGCCGCCTTCGAATCCGAGGCGATGCGGGCGGTCTTCGCGTTCGACGCCATGGCGGGCGGCATGTCGCCCGCTGCCGCGGGGACGGCGCTGTTGTTCGCCTGGCGCGCGGCACAGGAGATGTGCGGCCTGCAGGGCGCGGTGGCGGTTCCGCGCGGCGGCATGGCGGCGCTGGCCGCTTGCCTGTCCGCTGCCGCGCAAGGCGCCGGCGTCGAGATCAGGACAGGCGCCCCGGTGGCGCGTCTGCTGCTATCGGGCGACGCGGTGTCGGGCGTCGTGCTCGCTTCGGGCGAGGAGGTTGCGGCCCGCATCGTCCTGTCCAGCCTGTCGCGGCGCGAAACGCTGCTGAACCTCGCGCCGTCAGGCGCGGCGGGCTTCGCCGCCGCTAAGCGCCTGACGCACGGCGCCGAGGTGGGCGAGGCGAAATTCGTGATGACGCTGAAGGCGGTTCCGGGCTTTGCGGCGCTTCAGCCCGCGGCCCGCTTCCTGATCGTCGAGCGGCTGGAAAACTGCATCGCGGCGCATGCCGAGGCGCGCGCCGGGCGTCTGCCCGCCGAGCTGGCGCTGGAAGCGGTGGTGCCGACGGCGTTCGACACCGCGCTGGCGCCGCCGGGCACGGACATCCTGTCGGTGCTGGTACGCCCGCTCCCGGTCGTGCCGGCGGAGGGTTGGTCCAAGCTGGCGCCGCGGCTGAGCGAAGCCGTGATGGCGATCCTCGAGCGTCACGCGCCGGGCCTCAGGGCGAACATCACCGGCCTGATCTGTGTCACGCCGAAGCCGCTGCGCGACCCGCTTGAGATTTCCCAGTTGCGGGCCTCCTGGCGCGCACGCATCGCGACGCCGATCGCGGGGCTGTACCTGTGCGGCGAAGCGGGGGAGCCGGTGCCCGCTCTGTCGTGCCGCGCGGCGCGCATCGCCGCGGCCATCGCGGCCGCGCATCTGAAGGGAGCGGCCCGATGAACGCACTGCGCGCCACGCCGTTCCATGCCCGCGCCGCTGAGGCCAACAAGCTCAATGCCTGGGAAACGCGGGGCGGATTCACGCTGGCAGCGGGCGATCCGGGCGAGGCGGTAGCGGCGCGTTTCGGCGCGGTCGTCGCGGACATCTCCTGGCATTGGCGGGCCTCGATTTCGGGCGCGCGCGCGGGCGAATTCGTCTCGCGTCTGGTGACGCGCGATCCCGCGCGGCTGCAGCCCGGCGAAGCGATGAGAACTTTATGGCTGAACGATGCGGGCGGCGTGCGCGGGCTAGGCACGCTGGCGCGCATGGGGCGGGAGTCGTTCCTGCTGATCTCGACCGTCGACGATTTGGGCTGGCTTGCGGATGGCGCGGCGCTTTACGGCGTTCAGGTGCGCGACGTGACACAGGAAGTGGGCGTGCTGGAGCTGATCGGCCCCAGCGGCGGAAAGATTCTCGCCGCGGCGGGATTGGAGGTCGAACTGCAGCCCTTCGCGTTGCGTAAGTTATTCTGGCGCGGGCTCGACGTGACGCTGTCGCGTTTCGGCGACGGCATCGAGTTGTGGTGCGCGCCCGACGACGCGCTGATTGTCTGGGACCGCATCGCAGCGGCGGGCCGCCCCTTCGCGCTATGCCCGGCGGGACAGCGCGCGCTCGACATTCTCGATTTGGAAAGCGGCATCGTTCAGCCAGGCCGCGATTTCACCCCGGTGCGCGACGGCTTTTCGCCCAAGCCCGCGCCGCAATCGCTCGGGCTGGGCTCGCTGGTGGAAGCCGATCACATCTTCAACGGCAAGAGAGGCGCCGCCGGGCCGGACAAGGCGCTGGTCGGACTTCTGTTCGACTCCGAAACGCCCGCGCCTCAAACGTATGTGATGCGCAGCGGCGCAGTCGTCGGCCGCACGTTGGGGTCGCTGCTGTCACCGGCCTTGCGCCGCGCCATCGCGCTGGCCGCCATGGAACCGGGCGCGGCCGCGCCGGGCACCGTGCTCACCGCCGCGGGCGCTCCTTGCCGGACCTGCGCGCTTCCGTTCCTGCCGCCTCGCTAGGGCAGCAGGTCGATCACGGCCCGCCGGTTCTTGGACTCTCTCACGCCGTCCGCCGTCTGCACCGCGAGATCGGTTTCGCCGACGCCGGACGCCACGATCGACTCGCGCCGCGCGCCCATATCGACCAGCGCCTCGGTGACCACATTGGCGCGGCGGACAGAGAGCTTCTGGTTGTAACCGGCCGGACCCGACGTATCGGTATGCCCGACGATGGTAATGTGCGTCTGGCCGCCGGCGCGCGCGGTGTCGATGACCTGTTTCAACACGACGAGGTCGTCGCCGGTGAGCGTCCAGGAATCGAAGTCGAAATAGACGGTATAGTCGCTCTCCGCCGCCGGAGCGGGTGCCGGCGCGTTCACGGGAGGCGGCGGTGCAACGTCGGCCTCCAGCTTGGCAAGGCTGCTATCGAGCGCGCTGCGGCACTGCGTGGCGGCATCGCCTTGGCTAGAGACGTTGGCGGTGAGCATCCAGCAATCGTAATCGCTCTGGGCGCGGGCGGCATCTTCGGGAAACTTGTCCCTGCCCGCACCGACCGCTTGAACCAAACGGGAGAGCATCTTCTCCGCGGCGGGGCTCGACGCGGGCTCGGGCACAACTTCGCGGTCCTGGGCAGCGAGCAACGCCTTGGCGGCGAATGCCTCAGCGAGCATCTCGTTCCCGCCTTTCCGGTCCGACGAACTCAGGCCCATATACTCGAGCGGAGACGAAAAGAAGCCGCCGCTGTCTTCCGAGGTTCCGCTATAGGCATGCGCGAGCCCCTGGTAATCCTTGAACAGGGCCTGATTGAAGGCCGAGCCGGTCGGCCTGGTACTGTCCAGATCGTCGAGCGGCGAGCTCGCGCAGCTGGCGAGGAAAAGGCTGAAGACCGTCGCGGCAACAAGGCCGGCGAGCCGTTGGAAATTGGCGGACAGATGCATTTGGAACCTCCGGACAGCAAGTCAGATTGAATCCGGGCCCCCCGAGGTTCAGATCTGCCGACGCACTTATACAGCGGATGGGTGACGGCGTTAAGCCTATAGGTCCAGGTTTTTGCTGGGACTTTTTATGCTGTACCCGGAGGGTTGGGGTTTGGCCGTACCGGTGGACCTGGCCACCGATGGCTGCGCGGTGACAACCGTCCTACCAAGTCAGTTTCAGCTTGAGGCCGGCACCGCCGACGACGCCATCCAGAACCGTCGCGTTCGAAGGTGTGTCTTGGAAGCGGTACGTAAACAGTTCAGCGCTCCCTTTGGTTATTCCTAATTTCGTTGAAATGATGTCAGCGAAAGGGCGATCCACCAGCTGAAAACTCGGGCGCGGCGATGCCCAAGGCTGCTCAATCGGCTGAAATGAAATGTCCTGATAGGACACCGGGTTGATGTCCAAGACTGTCAAACCTCCAGCACAGGCGGGAGTTGCTCCAACGAGCACAGAACCAAGCAGAACCCAAAATCTGACTACCGCACGCATGGCAGGCCTCGCCTGACTGCAAAATCGCACGCAATTTCACCCCCTTACTTCACTCTTTCAGGTGCGCAGGCGATAGGATCGGAATCTACGCACGGGGCTATCGCGTTCGATTTTCACGCCAATCTGGACTATTGTCGTGCCGGGAGTGGGGAAAATCATGCGCAGACTTGTTCTGATGATGGCGCTCGCGCTTACAGCGTGCGCCAAGCCCTACGATCCGCCGCAGGTTTTCGATGAGAATTTCTCGAGCGCAAGCGGCGCCACGAGCGAAGCACAGTCGCAGGGGTTTGCCGGCCTCAGCGATCTGGCGCAAATGAGCGCGCCGGCCGGTGGGGCTGTGCTCCCCACACGCGTGCTGTGGACGCACGGGATGTGCTCGCCGTCGGACGGCACCCAACCCGGCGACCCTTATGTGTGGTGGCAGGTGCGCACGCGCGATCTTCTGGCCGCGTACCCCGGCGCCCAACAGGTGGGTGCGCCTGTCCTCACCGAATTGTCGCCCGGCGGTTCGCAGCTGATCAAGGAGACTTTGAGTGTGCCGGGGCGAGCGGCGGGCACATCGCGCACTGTCGAGCTGTGGTTCTTCGACTGGTCCCCGCTTACCAAGCCGTTCAAATTGCAAAGGCTCGGCGACATCGAGGCAGGGGCGGGCAATCCCTACACCTATGAGCGCGCCACGCTGAACGGCAAGCTCAAGCAGGGATTGATCAAGGACTGCCTTGCCGATGTCGTGGTTTATCTCGGGAATAACGGCAACCGCATCCGAAGCGACGCACAAATCGCGGTCTGCCAAATGCTGGACGGCCAGTTCGATCGCGACACCGGATGCGCCGGCGCATCGGGCGCACGCTTCACCGCGTTGATCTCCGAAAGCATTGGCAGCAGCATCCTGTTCGATGCTTTCCGAAGCCTGCGGCTCGACTATGTCGCCGCCCGGAAAGAGGCAATCGAACGGCTCAAGGCGACGGCACCGGAAGTCCAAACCAAGCCTCCGAGCGATAACACCTCAACGAGCAAACCCGATCCGGCCACGGAGGCCTATCTGGCGAGCGTGACGAATGCGAATACCGTCATGGAGAGGGCGGCAGCGAACAGCGCCGATATCTCGGCCGCCATGTCGTCCCTGACGAGCTTCTACATGCTGGCCAACCAGATTCCGCTGCTCAACTTCGCGCGCCTGCCAGCGGACAAGATTGGGACGCTGCCATTGGAAGAGTTCATGGCGAGCGCAACGGAAAAGCGAAAGCCGGGTGCAGGCGGCGGCCTGACGGTGATCGCTTTCGTCGATCCCAACGATCTGCTGTCGTTCCGCCTGATTCCGAAAACCGGTCGCGCGCGCGTGATCAATTTCGTCGTGTCGAACGCCGACACCTATTTCGGCTACGCTGAGATGCCCGATCGCGCGCACTGCGACTACATCCGAAACGGCTATGTGATGCACGCCATCGTATTCGGCTATGACGGAGGCGCGCCCCAATCCGGACCGGTGGACGATCCCGAGAAATGTCTGTGACGGATGGCGCTGGAATTGCTGACCGCCGCTCGGAGTAAACTGACAGTCAAGAGAGCATCCGTTGCAGCCAGGCGCTTTTCGGCTCAATGTCGCGCCGTCTGCGCTCGCGGACAAATCATGTACGTGGCCACCGCATGGCCGCAGAACAGCACCCGGGAGTGAGGAACTATGATCGGACCTTTGCGCTCGCGAAGCGCGACGCTGCGCTTGGGCAGCACGCACGCCATCGTGTTGTCATTCGCCGCGGCAGCATTGCTCCTATCCGCCTGCGGCCCGAAGAAAGAGGCAGCCAAGGAAGCGGCACCGGCTCCGGTTGCCCAGGCAGCGGCCGAAATTCCCTATTTCATTCACAAGAACGGGCGCGACGCCTTCATCGTCGACGGGGCGCCTTATCTGCTCCTGGGCGCCCAGGCAAACAACTCGAGCAATTATCCCGCCATGCTGCCGAAGGTGTGGCCCGCCATCGATATGCTGGGCGCCAACACGCTGGAAATCCCCGTCGCCTGGGAACAAATCGAGCCGGCAGAGGGCCATTTCGATTTTTCCTACGTCGATACGCTGCTGGCGCAGGCGCGCCAACACCATGTGCGCCTGCTGCTGTTGTGGTTCGGTACGTGGAAGAACACAAACCCCGACTACACACCGGAATGGGTGAAGCTGAACAATGACCGCTTCCCGCGCATGATCGACGCCAAAGGCGACAGAGCCTATGCGCTGTCGCCGCTTTATCAGTCGACGCGGGATGCCGACAGCAGGGCCTTTGCGGCTCTCATGGGGCATTTGAAGGACGCCGATCCGCAGCGCACTGTCATTCTTGTTCAGGTTGAGAATGAGACCGGTACGTACGGCACGGTTCGCGACTATTCGCCCGTGGCGCAGAAACTGTTCGACGGGCCGGTGCCGGATAGACTGGTGGCGGCGTTACATAAGAAGCCGGGCACTTGGAAGCAGGTCTTCGGCGAGGATGCCGACGAGTTCTTCCATGCCTGGTGCATCTCGACCTATGTGGAGAAGGTCGCCGAAGCCGGGAAGGCCGCCTATCCGCTGCCGATGTACGTGAACGTGGCGCTGCGCGATCCGCTCAAATATCAGGCGCCCGTTACCTACGCTTCCGGCGGACCCACCTGGAACGTCTTGGACATCTGGAAGAGCGGCGCGCCGTCGATCGCGCTGGTTGCGCCGGACATTTATGACCACACCTATGCGGTGATCATGGCCCATATTTCGCGCTATCACCGCCCCGACAATCCGCTGCTCGACATCGAGATCGGCAACGGGCCGTGGTTCGCGCGCTTCTTCTTCGCCATCCTGGGAAATCAGGGCTTGGGCGTCGGGCCGTTCGGCATGGATTTTACGGGCTATGCGAACTATCCGCTCGGTGGCCAGGCGACCGACGAGAAGATGATCCCGCCGTTCGCCGAAAACTACCGCGTCCTCGCTCCCATGGCGCGCGAATGGGCCAAGCTGAGCTTCGAGAGCAATGTGTGGGGTGTGGCCGAGCCCGACGATCATAAGGCGCAGGCCATCGACCTGGGCCGGTGGACCGCAACGGTCGAGTATCAGCAATGGCAATTCGGTCTTGAGAAATGGCACATGACGAAGAAGGGCGACATACCGCCTGGCACGGAAAACCCCATCGGCGGCGCAATGATCGCCCAACTCGGACCGGAGGAGTATCTGGTCATCGGCCGGCACGCGCGCGTCAGCTTCGGACTCACCGACAAGACGAGCAGAGACCACCCCCTCTTGAGCCGTGTCGAGGAAGGCCATTACCAGAACGGTAAATGGATATTCGAACGAGTATGGAACGGCGACGAAGTCGATTCCGGCCTGAATTTCACCTCGTTGCCGCAGGTGCTGCGCGTGAAGCTCGCGACCTATTAAGATCGGCGGAGCGCAGCTTCTTTATGCCTTCGGCAGGCGCAATTCGGCGCAGGTTCCTTCGCCGTGGGCGCTGGCAAGCCTCAACGCGCCGCCCATGCGCCGCGCCAGCGCCATGACGATGGCGAGCCCCAGCCCGGTTCCGGTGCTGACGCCGGCGCGCTCAAAGCGGCGGAAGGCGGTGCCGGCGCGGCCCGCTTCCTCGGCGTTGAAGCCGTTGCCGTTGTCGGCCACGGCGATGGCGACGGCGCCCTCGTCTTCGTGGACGGACACCCGAACGCGCCCGCCCTCGTGGGTATAGAGCAGCGCGTTCGACAAAAGGTTGGTGACGATGCGCTTGACCGCCAACGGATCGGCGCTGACTTCGGCGGGGGCCGCCGGGATCATGTCGAGCGCGATGCGGCGCGAAAAGGCGCGCCCGACGCTCTCGTTGACACAGGCGCCGACCAGCTCGGTGACGTCAAAGCGGACGGGCTTCAGCGGATAGCGCCCGGCCTCGAGGTTGGCGAATTCGAGAATGTCGCCGATCTTGGAATGCAGGCTACGCCCCGCCATGCCGATGTCGCGGGCATATTCGATGTATTTGGGATGGCCGACGGCGCCGTAGAAACCGCGCTCGATCACTTCGGCGAAACCGATGATCGCGTTCAGCGGCGTGCGCAACTCGTGACTCATATGAGCGACGAATTCGGTTTTCGAGCGCTGTGCCACCACCGCTTCGCGCTCGGCTGTGGCGAGGCGCACCAGAAGCCGCGCCTCGGCGGGATGGGTCGAGCGCAGTGCGCGCATGGCGCCCGCGGCTTTGGCGCGGCGCTCGAACTCGCGCAAGAAGACCGCCGCCAGCCAGCCTCCCACCAGCGCCGGTCCTAGGATCACAAACAGATAAAGCGGCAGCGACCCGTACCAGGCGGCGAGCGCGTTCTCGTCGTCGAGCGCGACGCGCACTTGAAGAGGCCAATGGCCCACCCGCGCGCCGACGCTTTGGGCGCTTCCGAATGCGCCGCCAAGCCGTGTGCCGTCAGGGCTCGCCAGTTCGACGCCGTCCAGCAGCGCGCGCGGCGCCAGCGCCGAGGTGTCGAACGAGACGGCCACGGTGTCGGTCCCGTCGCGGAACGCGATCAGCATGAGGTGTCCTGCGCCCAACGCGACGCGCCCGCGCCGCGCCAGTTCGCCGAGGCTCTGCATGTCGATGGCCTCGCCCTCGGCGCGCAGCATCTGTCCGCTCGAATCCGCCACCGCGATCCCACGCCAGGCAGGTGCCAGGGCAAGATCGCTCGTCTGGCCTTCGGCGTACAGGCGGGCGAAGCGCTCGTATCGGTTAAGTGAAGCTTCGGCTACGGCGGCGACGGCGCGCGCGCGATTGGTTTCGAAATAGGCGGCCTGGCGGAACGCCTGTACGCGGTCGAAGCGCATCTGCAGCGCGCCCGCCGCCGCGAAGCTGCCGCCGATGGCGACGACGCAAAGCAGAACGGTGATGCGGATGTTGCGCCCCGGCAAGGCCGCGATGCTCGCCAGCGCTCCCTGAAGGAACGCGAAGGGCCAAGAAGCTGTACGCTCGCCCGCCATAAAACCCCGCCCGCGCGGAGGTGATTCGCGCATTAACGATTATGCGACTCGGCGAGTCCGTGTCACGCGCTAACCGAGCATTTTGCCGGCGACCTCGAACAGATTCGAGGAAATACCGGGCGTTTGCGCCATCGTTTCCAACTCGCGGCGCATCAGCGCCTGGCGGTTGGAATCGAACCGCCGCCACGTCTCGAACACGCCCGCCATACGCGCGGCGACTTGCGCGTTCATCTTGTCGAGCGCGCGAATGGTTTCGCCGACCAGCGCGTAGCCCGAGCCGTCGGCGGTGTGGAAGCGCAACTGGTTCATCGAGAAGGCGCCGACCAGCGCGCGCACGCGGTTGGGATTGCGGATGTCGAACGCAGGATGGCTCATCAGCGCGCGCACGCGCTCCACCGTGTCGGGGCGCGAGGAACCCGCCTGTAAGCCCATCCATTTGTCGATCACCAGCGCGTCCTTGGCAAAGCGGTCGTGAAAATCCGCGAAGGCGGCGTCGGCGCGCGGCGAGACCAGGCGCGAGAGGGCGGCAAGGCCCGCGACCATGTCGGTCATATTGGTGGCCGCGCGGTAATGCATGTCGGCCAGCGCCGCCGCGTTTTCGTCCTCCGCCGAGGTCAGATAACGCAGGCAGGCATTGCGCAAGGCGCGCCGCCCTGCCGAAGCGGCGTCGGGCGAGAACGGCTCCGTACTCGCCAAGCCCTCGTACAGCGCGGCGATTGTCTCGCCGTGCGCGGCGGCGATGGTGCGGATCAGCGTCACGCGCGCCGCATGGATGGCATCGGGATCGATCACCGCCATGGCCATGGCGAGTTCGTTTTCAAGCGGCGGCGTCAGCATGTTGGCGGCGAAGGCCATGTCGTCTTTGGCGCGCGCCAGCACTTCGCCGATGGCCGCGACGGTCGATGGATCCGCCGGCGCTCCGGCGATCATCGCCAGCATGGTGTCGCGCGCCGCGCACTGGCCCGCTTCCCAACGATTGAACGAGTCGGGATCGCCGGCCATCAGCGCCGCGCGCTGCTGCGGGCTTTGCGCGAGCTTGAAGATCGCCGGCGCGGAGAACCCCCGCCCGACGGACAGGAGCGGCTCCTCATCGACGTTGACGAACGTGAAGGTGTGTTCCGGCTCGCTCAGTTCGAGCACGCGCTCATCGGGCCCCGGCGCGTTCTCGCCGTCGAGCGTCAGGGAAAGCGCACGGCCGGACTTCCCCACCAGCCCGAGGCGCACCGGAATATGCATCGCCAGCTTGGTCGGCTGGCCCGGCGTCGGCTGCAGGCTCTGCTTCAGCGACAGCGCATAGGTCTTGTTCGCGCCGTCATAAGCGCCTGTGGCTTCGATCACCGGCGTGCCGGCTTGGCGGTACCACAGGCGGAATTGCGTCAGGTCGCGCCCGCTGGTGTCCTCGAAGCACTTGACCCATTCCTCCACCGTCACGGCCTGGCCGTCGTGGCGCTGGAAATAGAGATCGGTGGCCTTGCGGTAGCCTTCCTCGCCGACCAAGGTCTTCAGCATGCCGATGACCTCAGCACCTTTCTCGTAGACCGTCGCGGTGTAGAAATTGTCGATCGCGATGTAGCTCTGCGGCTGCACCGGATGGGCGAGGGGCCCCGCGTCTTCCTGGAACTGGCGCTGGCGCAGGATGCGCACGTCCTCGATGCGCTTGACCGGGGCCGAGCGCTGATCGGCGGAAAAGCCCTGGTCGCGGAACACAGTCAGGCCTTCCTTGAGCGAAAGCTGGAACCAGTCGCGGCAGGTGATGCGGTCGCCGGTCCAGTTGTGGAAATATTCGTGGGCAACGACGCTTTCGATGCGCGCATAATCGTCGTCTGTGGCGGTTTCCGGCGAGGCCAGCAGCACCTTGTCGTTGAAGACGTTGAGGCCCTTGTTCTCCATCGCCCCCATGTTGAAGGCGGAAACGGCGACGATCATGAAGATGTCGAGATCGTATTCGCGGCCGTATTTCTCCTCGTCCCATTTCATCGCACGCTTCAGCGAATCCATGGCGTACATCGCCTTGGGCTCGTTGCCGTGCTCGACAAAGATGCGCAACGCGACATTACGGCCCGACATCGTGACAAACTGGTCGGCGACCACCGCCAGATCGCCCGCCACCAGCGCGAAGAGATAAGAAGGCTTGGGGAACGGATCGCTCCACACCGCGAAATGGCGCCCGCTATTGAGATCGCCCTTGGCGCTCAAATTCCCGTTCGACAGCAGCACGGGATAGAGCTTCTTGTCCGCCTCGATGCGCGTCGTGTAGACGGCGAGCACGTCGGGCCGGTCGAGGAAATAGGTGATGCGGCGGAAGCCCTGCGCCTCGCACTGGGTGCAGAAGATTCCCTTCGCCAGATAGAGCCCTTCGAGCGCGGTGTTCTTGGCGGGCGCGATTTCGGTCACCACCTCAAGCGTGAATTGCTCGGGCACCTCAGCGATGGTGAGCGTCTCGTCGTCCAGCACATATTCGTCGGGCCTCAACGCGCGTCCGTCGAGCGCGACGGAAACGAGTTTCAGCGCTTCGCCGTCGAGCACCAGGGGCGCGGGCGCGCCGCTTCGCGCGATCTTCATGCTGGCGCTGACGCGCGTGGCCTCGGGCTCGAGAACGAACTCCAGCGCGATCTCCGACACCTTGTAATCGAGGGCGCGATAGTCCTTCAGATGGACGGGATGGGGTTCTTCGGTGCGCATGCGAAATCCTCGCGGGATGGCGCCTCGGTATAGCCGAAAGCGCCCCGCGAAGGCTCCTATTTTTTCGGCAATGGCCTATCGAAGCCGCCCGGCTTAAGGGCTCGGAGGTTCGCTCGGCGCATCGCGCTGCTTCGTGCGGGATACCGCCATCATGATCCCAAGACCGATCATCACGAGCGCGCCAACGCCGATCCAGGTGTGCGGGACGTGGAGCAAAAACGCCCCGTAGATAAGACCGCCCAGCAAGATGACGTAACCGGCAACGTAAAGCACAAAAGCGGACATGGCATGCCCCAAAGAGATCGGCGGAGGTTTACTCGATAAGGCTTCGCCAACAAGCTTCGGAATCTACTCAGCCCGATGAAATCAGGCGGCCACCTAAGGCTGTTTCTTCTTCGCCGTGTCTTCGCTGCGCAGGCGTTCGGCGCGGATCGAGGTTTGCGGATGGCTGCCGAGCCAGCTCGGCCCGCAGCCCTCTTTGCCGCAGAGTTTGTCCTCCATGCGCTGCAAGAGATCGCCCAGATGCGAGGGATGGCCGCCGATGCTGCGGATGGTCACGGCCGCGTCGTCGTCGGCCTGCTGCTCGAACTCGCGCGAGTAAGCCGATTGCACAAGGATGCCTGGAAGAATGACCGACAGCTGGCTGACTTGCGAAACATCGCCGGTGACGACGGCGATGGTGGCGGGTACCAGCGAGGCCTCATAGACGCGCTGCAGCCCGTGGGCATGATTGACGTGCGCCATCTCGTGGGCGAAGACGCCTTCGATCTCGTCGTCGTTCTTGACCATCTTCCACAACTCGTCCGTCATCACGATGCGTCCGTCGGGCAGCGCGAAGGCGTTGGGCCCGATGATCCCGCCGCCGCGGAACATGAGATGATAGCCGTTCTTGCCGTGCGGCTCGGCTGCGGCGACGCGCGCGAACAGCGCGAGCGCCTTGTCGCGGTCCTTGGCGGCGAGCTTTGAAGGCTGGAGATAGGCGCCGTCGAGCGCGACCATGGTCTGGTCAGACATCATCTTCGAGATGCTGGCGGGGGTGTCCAGCGCCAGCACCGCGGCGATGGCCGGTATGCCCCACACGGCGAAAGCGTAGCCGGCGAGTCCCGCGAGCAGCACCGAAAGCGCCACGGTGCGCCAAGAGCGCTCCAGCCGGTCGACCCAGCCTTGGCCGGAATGGCGGCGCGCCCCGCGCAGCATATCGTCGGCGCCGTCATTGTCGTCGGTTTCGAAGCAGCCGCCATTGGGCATCTCAAAGCGCCGAGCGATCCGTCCCAGCCGCGCCGAGACGCGCACGTCGCGCAGCGGCGCTTCGTCGAGCATGACGGCGTCGAGGCTCTCGATCCGCAACGCTTTTCGGCCAATGATGGCAGCGCGCGCCGGCACGAAGCGGGCGGAATGCGGGAAGAAATAGCGGCCGTCCACCATGAGCTAGAGTCCGAAATCGAAGGCGAAGAAGCTGCCGATTTCCTCGCCGACGGCACTCTGGGTGCCGAACGCCTCCGAGGCATAATCGTCGATGCTGCCGTCCATCATAATCGCGAGCTTGCGCGTCTCGTAGCGCCTCAGCCGCACCCGCGCCCAGGGATAAAAGAAGCCGAGCGTGAAGAGCACGAGAAAGCCGTTGCTCACCGTAATCCAAGCCACCACCAGCGGCGACATGTCGGAGAGGATCTTGTGGCGGGCGTCGAGCACGGTGTTGTTGAGCGACAGGTTCAGCACCATCGTATTGATGATCGGCCCCAGCATCAGGAAGAACAGGTAGGCCGCCACGAAGAGCGCGGCGTAGGACGCGCCCACGACAAATGAGTTCGACGCCAGACCGTGCGCCTTTTCCAGAATGTGGAAGTTCGCCCAGACCCCTGCGGCGAGCGCGGCGGCAAGGACGACGAAGAGGAGGAGGCCGAACAGATAGATCGCGTAGATGTTCCAAGGTGTGAAATCCGTATGGAACGGGCGGCCACCGAAGGTGTGGTGGTTGGTGAAGAACAAGTCGCGGGCGCGGCGCGCCGCGGGCTCGAGCAGGAAAAAGGTCGCGATCCCCGCGATCGGCCAGATCACGAAAGCGATCAGCGCCTCGAAATAGCGTCCGGTGAAATTGAGCCGCACGTTGCGGTAGCTGGTGTTGCGCGCGTTGAACCGCAGGCTGGAATTGACCAACCAGGGAAACGCGAAACCCGCGACCAAAAGCCAAGGCAAGGCATAGCTGGGGTCGAAGGCTCCGCTCACCTCATAGCCGATGAACAAGCTGACCGCGATGGTGCGCCCGATCAGAATGCGCCATGGCGAAGCGTGGTAGTCCAGGCTGTGGTCGCCGATGAAGGTGTTGCCATAGAAATAGCGCCAGGTGCGCACCTTCGCCCAGGCGCTGAAGACGCCCAGCGTCAAGATCGTGAGCGCCAGATTGACGATCCAGATGCGGAAATACTCGCTGCCCGTGCCGCGGAACTCGAGCGTATAAACCGTCGGCGCCGCTTTTTCTGCGGCGGCCGCTTCGGCGCTAGACATGGCCGTTTATCCCCCGACCCAACGTCCAGCATAGTGCACGAGAAAACGACTTTCGGCTACTCGGACCTGAAATGCCCGGAGGCCTGGTTAATCGCGGGCGCCTGGCTCAATTGTCGCGGTCGATATCGGTCAGCAAATCCTGGGCGGCGTGGGCGAGCTGGGCAAGTTCCGCGGGCATTTCCTCGCCGGATTTGCGGGCCCATTCGACCAATGTCGTGGCGAAAACCTTAAACCTGGGTGCCGCGGCGATCAGGCGCGACTGTTTCTCGATTTTGTTGGGATCGAGATCGTATTCCGCGCCGGGCACGCGCCAGCCGCCCCATTCGGCCTCGCCGGTGACCACCACCGGGTAGGTGCCCGGGATGGGATGGCGCGAGCAATCTTCCGTCGGTTGCCATTTGTTGCGCGCCCGCACGACGCGCCAGCTTTCGCCCGCATGGATTTCGCGATCGGCCAGCGGTTCTTCGATCTGCAGTTCCTCGGCGGCGAATTCGCGCCCAAGTCCGCAATCGTAGAAGATGCGGAGCGGCTCATCGAGACCCTTCGTCCATTGCGGGACGACGTGTTCGACCAGCGCCCAGGTGCCGACGGGCTTCACGAAGACGCGCTGACTCTTGTGAAATTGCGCCTTGGCCATCTCTTCCATCCACTGCTGCCGGGCAAGGCTAAAGCTTCGCCCTTAAGTGGAAGTTAAGACTTGAGCGATCGGGCTAACGCTTCGCCACGGTCTTCGTCGCGAAACGCGGCTCCGGCCAGCCAATCCAGGCTTTCGCGCAGCCTGACGTTTTCGCCAATCACGAGGATCGCGGGCGCTGCGCTTTCGGCGGCTGCCGCTCCCAGCTCCGCCAGCGTCGTCACGCGCACGGCCTGATCGCGGAACGAGGCATTGCTGACAATGGCCGCAGGTTCGCCGGCGTCGCGTCCTGCCGCGATCAGCTTGGCGGCGATCTCACCCGCATGCTTGCGCGCCATGTAAAGCACAATGGTCGGCGAGCCCTTCGCGATGGCCTGCCAGTCGAGCGCGGGGAGTTTTCCGTCTGCACCATGGCCGGTGAGGAAGGTGACGACATGGTTGGTGTCGCGATGGGTCAGCGGAATTCCGGCATAAGCGAGCCCGCCGATCCCCGCGGTTACGCCCGGCACGATGCGGAACGGCACGCCCGCGCGCGCCAGCATCAGTGCTTCCTCAGCGCCGCGCCCGAAGACGAAGGGATCGCCGCCCTTCAGCCGGAGCACGCGCTTTCCTTTGCGCGCTAACGAGACCAGTGTGCGCGAAATGTCGCTCTGCTTACATGAGCGTTGGCCCGCGCGCTTGCCGGCATAGATGACTTCCGCCCCCGGCCGAGCGAGCGCGAGCAGCGCATCGTTGACCAGCGCGTCGTAAAGAATAGCGTCCGCCCCGGCGATGGCGTGCAGGCCAAGCGCCGTGATCAGGCCCGGATCGCCCGGTCCCGCGCCCGCGAGCCACACCCAGCCCTTGTCGAACGCAGGCAGGGCAAGCGCGCCCGCCAGCCTTTGGATGGCGGTTCGTTCGGCGGCATTGATCAGGTCATTCGCCATTTAACACCACAAGTACGTTAATTACATCATATCACATATTATGACCGGAGAAAGGCAGAAGGCATGACTTTTGTCTCCCAGGGGCGCTAGACAGGCCGGCCAATCAACGAGCCCTAGACGCCATGTCCAAGCCGCGCTCAGACCTCAAGCCCAACACCGCCGACTATGAGAATTTTCCCCTGGTCACGGCCAACGGCTTTCGCGAATACGACGCGCGCTGGCTGTTCGGCAAAGAGATCAATCTGCTTGGCGTGCAGGCGTTGGGCTTGGGGCTGGGCACCTATCTGCACGAGGTTGGCGCGCCGAAGGTTGTCACCGGCCACGACTACCGCTCCTATTCGCTGTCGATTAAACAGGCGCTCACGCTCGGGCTGATGAATGCCGGCTGCGAGGTCGTCGACATCGGTCTGGCGACGACGCCCGCCGCCTATTACGCGCAGTTCGCGCTCGACGTCCCCGCCGTGGCAATGGTCACCGCCAGCCACAACGAGAACGGCTGGACGGGCGTCAAGATGGGCGCGCAGAGGCCACTGACATTCGGCCCAGACGAGATGATCCGTCTAAAGACGATTGTGCTCGGCGGCGAAGGCAAGGCGCGGGCGGGCGGCAGTTATAAATTCGTCGAGAATTTCCGCGAGGCGTATCTGAAGGGCGTGACGGAGGGCCACAAACTCACGCGGCCGATTAAAGTGGTGGCTGCGTGCGGCAACGGCACGGCCGGCGCCTTTGCCCCCGAAGCGTTGCGCCGCATCGGCGCGGAAGTGATCCCGGTGGACGCGGAACTCGACTACACTTTCCCGAAATACAATCCCAATCCCGAAGACCTCCACATGCTGCACGCCATGGCCGATGCGGTGCGGGCACACGGCGCGGACATTGGCCTGGGCTTCGACGGAGACGGCGACCGCTGCGGCGTGGTCGACGATAAGGGCGAGGAGATTTTCGCCGACAAGGTCGGCGTGCTGATCGCGCGCGATCTGTCGGCGCGCGCGCCAAACGCGCAATTCGTGGTGGATGTGAAATCGACCGGCCTCTATCTCACCGATCCGATCCTCAAGAAGAACGGCGTGCGCGTCGATTACTGGAAGACCGGCCATTCCTACATCAAACGGCGCACCGCGGAACTCAAGGCCGTCGCCGGGCTCGAGAAGAGCGGTCATTATTTCTTCAACCCGCCGCTCGGGCGCGGCTATGACGACGGCATCCTGGCGGCCATCGCGGTGCTCGAAATGCTCGACCATGCGGGCAAGAAGATGTCGGCGCTGGTGGCGAGCTTGCCCAAGACCTGGTCGTCGCCGACCATGAGTCCGTTCTGCGCCGACGAGCGGAAATACGATGTCGTTGCGGCGATCACCAAGGAATATGAAGCGATCAAGGCGCGCGGCGAAACTCTTCTCGGCCGCAAGATCGCCTCCATCGTCACCGTCAACGGCGTGCGCGTGACGTTGGAAGACGGAACCTGGTGCCTGGTGCGCGCCTCGTCCAACAAGCCGTCGCTCGTGGTGGTGGTCGAAAGCCCGACGTCGGAGGCCGACATGCACGCGATCTTTGCCGATCTCGACGGCAAGCTGTCGAAGCATCCCGAAGTCGGCGAATACGACCAGAAGATTTAGGTGATGGCGTCTTAGCGTGTCCGCTACCGGTCCGAGAGTGCGGCGATGAAATCCGCCGTGGGCGCGCTTTCCGGCCAGTTCGGCAAGTTCTGCGGTATGTCAATCCCGGCCATCTTCCGTTTGGTCCAGATGTGGGCCACGATCTTCAATTCGTCGCTGCGGTCCAGCGTGCCGGCGCGGACCGCCACAAATCCGGGGCGGCCGCTATTGGTGTTGTAGATGCGCGTAAAGCAGACGGGACAGGCGCGCTGGCGGGAAGCGCGACCGCTATCGGGCGAGGTGAGTTCGTAAAGCTGCGGCTCGCCCGTCACTTCGAACTGATTTTCAGGCACGATGAATTGCACGCTAAACGCACTGCCCGACCAAGTCTGGCAGTCGCGACAATGGCAGGCGTAGACGTTCGGCAGTTTGTCCATCATTGCGCGATAACGGATTCGACCGCAGCGGCAACCTCCTTCAATCCTATCGGCCATGGTGACTTTCCTCTTTTGCGCCCGGCGCACTTTGCAATCCTAAAGCAGCGCATCCCACAGCATCTTCGCCGCGGTAACCGCCACGAATAGCGCGAAGAGCTTGCGCAGCCGGTTTTTGTCGGCCATGTGGGCGAAGTGGGCGCCCGCGGGCGCGGTGAAGAACGCCACCGGCGAGATCAGCAGGAACCCGAGCAGATTGACGTAGCCGAGCGAATAGGGCGGCAATCCGGCCGCGCCCCAGCCTGCAATCGCGGCGCCGATGGCGCCCGGCACCGAGATGATCGCCCCGAACGCCGAAGCGGTTCCCACCGCGCGATGGATCGGGTAGCCGCACAAGGCCATCGCCGGCACGCCGATGGTCCCCCCGCCGATGCCCATCATGGTGGAGACGCCGCTGATGCCGAACGGCAGCGCCAAACCGCCGACGCCCCCGGGCAGATGGTCGGCCAGCCGCCAGCTCTCCTTGCCGAAGCCCAGTTGCGCGGCCACCGGAATGGCGACGGCGGCAAAGAACAATGTCAGTGTCTGCCCGCGCGCCACGCCCGCTAGCACGCTTCCCGCCAGCACGCCGACCAGCATCGGCGCGACCCAGCGCCTCAGCAGCGCCCAATCGACCGCGCCCTTCTTGTTGTGGGCGCGCAGCGACGAAATCGAGGTGGGGATGATGGTAGCGAGCGAGGTTCCGATGGCGACATGCATCCGAACGTCTTCGGGCACGTTCATCGCCGAAAGCACCTGATACATCACCGGCACGACGACGATGCCGCCACCCACCCCCAGCATGCCGGCGACCAGCCCCGACACCACGCCCGCGATGACGAGGCCGAGCGCAAGCGTGCCCAGATCGCCGCCGCCCATCGCGGTCGTGAAACCCATCTGTCCTAGTCCTAATCGTGCGGCGCGAGTGAACTTGCATTCGGCTCCGCGCGCAAGCGATGCTCGCGCCATTGGCAAGGAGAGTCGTATGGACAGACGCACGGTGTTGGGTCTCGGCGCCACGGCGGCGTTTGCCGGGCTGACGCGACAGGCTTTCGCGGAGAAGATGAATGCGGCGGGCATGCTCTCCACCGAATCCACCGAAAGCGTCTTGCTGTGGCCCGGAACGCCGCCCGGCGGCGATGGCGTCAGTCTCACCGAGAAGGTCACCGAGCGTAGCCCAAACACCGACCTCTATAACGACCGCATCGTCACCGCGGTGGCCACGCCGCGATTTTACGTTTACCGCCCTGCGAAACCCGACGGTTCGGCGGTGGTGCTGGTGCCGGGGGGCGCTTATGTCCGCGAGGTCATCGACAAGGATGGGCTGGAGGTCGCAGAGCGGCTGAACGCCTCGGGCGTTACCGCGTTCGTTTTGCGCTATCGCCTGCCGGCGGAGGGTTGGGCAAACGGGGCCGATGTGCCGCTTCAGGATGCGCAACGCGCCGTGCGCCTCATCCGCGCGGGCGCGCAAGGCTTCGGTATCGACCCGAACCGGTTTGGCATCATTGGATCTTCTGCGGGCGGCCATGTCGCGGCCATGCTGGCGACGCGTTCTAACGACGCTGTCTACAAGCCGGTTGACGACATCGACAAGCTGGATGCGAAACCGGACTTCGTCGGCCTGTTGTATCCCGTCATCACCATGTCGGCGGCTGGCGCCCATCCGCTTTCCCGCCTCAGTCTGCTCGGCCTGGATCCGAGCGACGCGCGCGCGGCAGCCTACTCCTGCGAGCGTCTGGTGACGCAGGATACGCCGCCCAACTTCATCTGCGTGGCGGCCGACGACGAGGCGGTTCCGCCGATGGAAAACGCGATGGCGATGTTCCATGCCGCGCGCCAGGCGAAGGTGCCCGCCGAATTGCACGTCTATCAGGAAGGCGGTCACGGCTTCGGCATCCGGCTCTCGAAAGGAAAACCGGCGTCGGGTTGGCCGAACCTGTTCCTGTCTTGGGGCTACAGCAACGGCTGGTTCCGCGACCCCGGCGCCGCGCCGGCTTAGGCCGCGACTTCCTCGCGCTGCGTCAGATGCGCCAGCGCATCGCGCAGCACTTCCACGCCCGCGCCGGGCCGCGTCGCGTTTTCACTCAGATGGCGGCGGAACAGCCGCGCGCCTGGCCGCCCATTGTAGAGGCCGAGCATGTGGCGCGTCATCGCGTTCAGCGGCACGCCTTGCGCCAATTGCTGCGCCACATAATCGAGATAGGCCTCCACCGCCGCTTCGACCGAATGGGGAGCGCCGCCAAAGAAGCGCGCATCGACTTCGGCGAGCAGCGCGGGCGTTTGATAGGCCGCGCGGCCCAGCATCACGCCGTCCACCTGCTTCAGATGCGCGTCCGCCTCATCGAGCGTGGCGATACCGCCGTTGAGCACGATGGTGAGCGCGGGGTTCTCGCGCTTCACCGCAGTGACGAGTTCGTAGTCGAGCGGCGGCACGTCGCGATTCTCCTTCGGCGACAGGCCTTCCAGCCACGCTTTTCGCGCATGAATGATGAACGTCTCGATGCCCTCGCACGCCGCGATCAGCGCGCGCAGGGCAACGCCGGGCTCCTGATCGTCGACACCGAGGCGGCACTTAACCGTGACGGGGATCGACACCGCCGCGCGCATCGCCGCGATGCAATCGCCGACCAGCCCCGGCTCGCGCATCAGGCAGGCGCCGAAGCGGCCGGACTGCACGCGGTCCGACGGGCAGCCGACGTTGAGGTTGATTTCGTCGTAGCCGAAATCCTCGCCGATCTTGGCGGCCACGGCCAGCGCCGCCGGTTCCGCGCCGCCCAGTTGCAGCGCCACCGGATGCTCGCGCGTGTCGAAGCCGATCAGCCGGTTGCGGTCGCCGCGCAGCACCGCCTGGGCCGTCACCATCTCGGTATAGAGCCGCGCGTGGTCTGAGAGCAGCCGGTGCAACATGCGGCAATGCCGGTCGCTCCACTCCATCATGGGCGCGATGCAGAAACGGTGGTCTAGGCGGTTCATCATAGTCGCGGATCGGCCTCGGGCGGGTTATAAGGCCTGACCGGGCCCGTCTGCAAAAGGCGGCGGGCGCAGCGAAAAGGCGGTTCATCGATGAAGTTACGCGAGCTTGGCAAGACGGAATTCGAGGTCAGCGAGGTCGGCCACGGCCTGTGGGGCATGGGCAGCTGGAGCGACTCCGACGACGAGACGAGCCGCGCCGCCTTGCGCCTGTCGATCGAAGGCGGCTGCAACTTCTTCGACAGCGCCTATGCCTACGGCCTGGGTCACAGCGACAGCCTGATCGGGGAGATCGCGAGCGAATATCCCCATCGCGTGCTGGTGCTGGCGTCGAAGATTCCTCCTGCCGATGGGAAATGGCCGAGTTCGCCCAAGTCGGCGCTGCACACCGTGTTCCCGCGCGCCCATGTTGTCGACTATGCCGAGAAGATCCGCCGCGCCTTCCGCCGTCCCATCGATCTGTTGCAGTTCCATGTCTGGGAGGATGCCTGGGCGAGCGAGGCGGAATGGCAGGACACTATCGCGGAGCTGAAGACCAAGGGCACAATCAAGTCGTTCGGCATCAGCCTCAACCGATGGGATCCTGAGAACGGCATCGCGGCGATCGAGACCGGCCTCGTTGAGACCGTGCAGGTGATTTACAATATCTTCGACCAGGCGCCGGAAGACCGCCTGTTCCCCCTCTGCCGCGAGCGCAATGTGGGCGTGATCGCGCGGGTGCCGCTCGACGAGGGCAGCCTGGGCGGCAAGATGACCCTACAGACGCGCTTTGCCGAGAAGGACTGGCGGGCGAGCTATTTCAACGCCAAGAACCTGGCGGAAACCGTGGCGCGGGTGGAGGAGCTGAAGAAGCTCGTGCCGGCCGGAATGAGCCTGCCCGAGATGGCGTTGCGATTCATTCTAAGCGAGCCGGTCGTCAGTACACTGATCGCCGGCATGCGCTCGGCCGAGCATGTCCACGCCAATCTCGCGGTTTCCGATGAGGGGCCGTTGCCGCCCGAGCTGATTGCCAAGCTGCGCGCCCATCGCTGGGACCGCAGGCCGGGGAACTGATCGCTCCGTCTCGAAAAGAGAATGCGTATCAGATAGGCGCGCCACCGTACCGCACGCCCGAGTGACGCAAGGCCCAGAAATTGCCGCAAATGTCGCGGCCGCGGATTTGGTGTGCTGGGCTGTTGGGCTTAGACTCGTCCACGAAATAGATATTCCGAAAAAACGATGCGCGGCCATCTTCCGCCTCTGCTCGCCAAGGCAGCGAGCGTGCTTCCGCTTCTCCCACTGGAACTGGTGGCGCGCAGGCTGCTGGCCAATGCGATGG